>ERZ1643247.1892-NODE-1892-length-17708-cov-8.824449_pt1 | contig 17708 bp, 14 predicted proteins | sample MGYA00579264_ERZ1643247 | MGnify/ENA primary metagenome ERZ1643247 (study PRJEB29033, sample SAMEA4952262) | chicken gut metagenome | biome: Broiler Chicken; feature: Gastrointestinal Tract; material: Caecum | place: Ireland | collected 2018 | study: Broiler... | reverse complement strand
TCCGGTCTTCTCCAGGACATACATAGACATGGCAAAATCCAGGATCCCGTTTCCAAAAAGAGAGCTGGCCTGTCCGGCTATGAGAAGGGAAAAATTCCTGTGAAAAAGTTTTGTTTTCATGATTTTATTCCTTTCTAATATATTTTATATTTATATAATTCTTTAAGAAAGACCAACGCACAGAACAATAGAAATATCATCTTTTCTACTTCCGCTGCTTTCTGGCAGGTGTCTGTGCGTGAGCCTAAATTAGATATTCATAAAATATACTCTATATCATAATTAGATATTTGTCAAATATAATCAGATAATTAATCCAAGGAATTTTCATAAAAATATATCGCTACACAAAAGGTACTCTGCTATACTTTCCCTATGGGAAACCAGAGAGCCTAAAGGCGGCTTACCCTCCATTTTTCGGAGGGGCTGACCCTCCAGACCAAAAAGGAAAGGAGGGCGTTGCCAATGTATGTTACATATGCTGATTTAATCCAGCTTTTAATATTCATTGTTGCCCTTGTTGGTCTCGTTTACGAGATTTTCAGGGATAAATGAAAATAGCCGCCACTACTCCCAATAGTGACGGCTGACCTTGTGTAAAGGTTAAAGATAAAAACTAATAAGGGTAGGCCGCTTCTCTGGCTTTCCCTTTTTTTATCTAAAATATAGCACATCTGAAAACAAGACGCAAGCCTTTCATCATATAGAAAAAGTCTTTTCCAGTTCATCCACCATTTCCCGAAGTCTCTCTTTGGAAAGAGTATAATATACTTTCCCCTCTCTTTTTTCTACATCTACCAGCCCGTTTCCCAGCAGAACGCTCATATGATGGGACACAGTAGGAGGAGATAACTTTAACTCTTCTGCGATCTCCAGGTTATATTTGGGGGATATGCGCAGAGACTGGAGGATTTCAAATTTGCTGCTGTCGCTGAGGGCTTTCAGAACAGGGAGCAGATGTTTTCTGTTGTTTCTGCTTTTTTCCAGCATTTTATAGATGTCCCTTACAAACAGGCCGATATAGGCTGTGGTGCTTTCCGGATTTGAACTGATAACCTCTGCTCCCGGGCATACCAAGGCTGGAAAGGCTGTAACATCCCCGGAAATTTTAGTGATCAGATGCTCCTTTTCCATACCTTTCTGAAACTCTTCCATCAACTTTTCCAGCTGCTTTTCAACGGCCTCTTTTGCTTTTTCAAATGCAGGGAAGTTTGCCTTTAAGATCCTGGAAAGATTCTGCAGCTTTTTCACCGGCTCCTGAAGAAAAAGCAGGAACTTCCATCCCAGACCGCCGCTGTAACCGGCCCTTTCCAGGATTCTTATCATTTTCTCAAAATTCGGCGGCTCTGTGATCTTCTCTTCTTCTGAAAATTCTTGGAGAAAAGCCAGTTGGATCTCGCCTTTCTGCTCCTCTTTCAGCTCTTTCTCAAACCATTCCGGATGTTCTCCGCAGATACTCTGGAAGAAAAGGACAAACTCCGGTTCCTCATGCATAAAGAAAAAGTCAAAATCTTCCATCTCCCTGCCGGTCCTGTATTTCTGAAAGGCGGCATGGTATTTTCTTATTACAGGCCCTATCTTCCTGTTGATCTCTTCCGGATTTAAACCCCGGTTCCTGGCAGACATTTTCCATGTTTCCGCTTCCCCAGGCTCCGGCCGGACGCTGTCGTAGAGAAGACCGATGATCTCAAAATATGGGTTCAGTTTTTTTGCCACAGTAACTGCCATAGGCTGATACGCTCCTTGTCTGATTCATTATCTTATCTCTTGTATAGTTTTTAGTATAACACAAGTCCCCGGCGGTTACTATGGGCAAGATACCATTCTTCTATCCTGCTTTTCGCAAAAATGCCCTCATCCAGCCTGTCAGAAGACTGAATGAGGACATTCTATTTAATATAATTTTCTTCCCTTTTCATCGGGGATCATGGATCTGCGGTAGAAGAAACTGTTGATCACATCCCGCCATTCTCTGCTGTTCTTTTTCTGGCGGTCAAACCGTTCTTTCACTCTTTCATATATTTTTTGCGGGATCTTTCCTTCCAGAGAAATCCACGCTTCCGCCATTTTTTCCACGTCCTCGTATCCTTCAAAATGACTGTCATACACCTGCTGGATCAGCGTTTTTCCAGAGGAGAGCCGGTAGGTATAGGGCAGCCTGTGGAAAAACAGCAGCAGGTTTTCCGGACAGGTTTCTTTATTTCTGTATATCGCTGCATTTTTCTCAAAATACAGCTCGCTGTAGCCTGTGCCTTTATCACTGCGGTCCACACCGATAGCCAGATGATCCGCCCGGTGATAAGTCCCCCATGGTGAATACTCATAGCCCTCCGGATTCGGTCCGTAATGATAAGATGGATTGACCATAAAGCCGATTCCCAGAGGAGCTGTATACTTTTCATAGACTTCTCTGGACCGCAGCAGGATCCCCAGGATCACTTCCAGCGCCTCCGGATCTCTGGTAATCTGCAGGGCAATCCACTCTCTGGCGATCTCCTCGCTGCTAAGAGCAGGGTTCCAGGCCAGACGGCCAAATCCGTAAAGATTAGCCCCTGCCAGATCATGTCCGGTCCAGTTGGGGTCATTGCCCGTATTCGATACTGCTGCTATACCACACCTGGTCTGTCCGAAAGTCTTTCCGGCTATAATATCTGCCACAGTATCCCCTTCTTTTCCACAGCCTGTAGAAAAATCCAGCACTTCTTTCCACATGGGTACCAGATAACACACATCGATCTGCTGTCCGGTATATTCCTGAGCCGCCTGGACTTCCAGGATCTGATTTGTTCTGGAAAGACGCCCGAACAGAGGATGTACCGGTTCTCTTACCTGGAAATCTATGGGGCCGTTTTTGATCTGCAGGATCACATTCTCTGCAAACTGTCCGTCCAGAGGTGCAAAATTATCATATCCCGCACGGGCGCGATCTGTCTTCTCATCTCTCCAGTCCTGCTGGCAGTTGTAGACAAAGCACCGCCAGATGATCGTACCGCCATAAGGCGCCACCGCTTCTGCCAGCATATTCGCCCCGTCTGCGTGATTTCTGCCATAAGCAAAAGGACCGGGACGGCCTTCTGAGTCAGCTTTCACCAGAAATCCTCCCAGATTGGAGATTTCTGTAAAAAGCTCCCCGGCCTTATCCTTCCACCACTGCCGGACCTGGGTGTCCAGAGGATCGCTGAGAGAAAGGCCGTCGATGGTCATAGGCGCTGCGAAGTCGATACACAGATACATAGATACTCCATACTCTGCAAAGACTTCTGCCAGGGCTTTCAGATTCTCTCTGTGCCGCTCGGTGATCAGCCATTCGGCCCCGTCCCGGACATTTACATTATTGATGGCAATAGCATTTATGCCTGCAGAAGCCAGCAGCCGGGCAAAATCTCTGGTCCTTTCATTCACGCAGATCTCTCCCTTCTCATAAAGGAAAGAATATCCTGCATATCCTCTCTCTATAGTGCCGTCTATATTGTCCCACATATTCAGCATACGAAAAGGATTCTCCGGTTTCTCCAAAAGGTCCAGCCCCCGGATCTTCTCTCCGGCGGCAGCCTTCAGAAGCAGCCGGAAGGTGCCATATAAAAGTCCCTTGTCTCCGGCGCTGCTGATCACCGCCCGGGAATCTGAAACCCGGATCCGGAATCCTTCTTCTCCAGTCTGGAGCGCCGGATTTTTCTCCAGGACCAGCCCTGCATCTTTCCGGTCGGAAACTCTTTCTGGCGTTATGCCGAAAAGAGACTGACAGGCAGCAGCCAGTTCCCGTTCTATGCTTTCTGTATATCTTCCTTTCTCTTCTATGTAATAAGTACGGAAGATTTCTTTTTCTGTATCATCTTTGACCGGCTGGTAAACCAGCCATGCCTGTTCCCAATTTTTCATAGTATTATCCTTTCAAGCCTGATGTAGCAATTCCGTCTGCCAGATATTTCTGGAAGAAAATAAAGATCAGCACAATAGGAATAACCGATAAGGTAGCCATAGCGAACATTGCTCCGTAATCGGAAGAAGAGCCCGGATCACAAAACAGCTTCAGCGCCAGAGATACCGGATATTTATACGGATCATCGATGTAAAGCAAAGCGGACATAAAGTCATCCCATCTCCACATAAAGGAAAAGATCGCACCGGTAATAAGGGCCGGGGACATAAGTGGAAGAATGATCCTTCCGAAAATGCCATAATAAGAACATCCGTCAATCTTGGCTGCCTCATCCAGCTCTCTTGGGATACCCTGAATAAAGTTCATCATCAGATATACGAAGAATCCCTGGATGGCAAAACAGAATGGAACGATCAGGGGCGCAAAGCTTCCTACCCATCCCAGCTTCTCATACCAGAGATACTGGGGAACCATAAGGATCTGTCCCGGAAGCATCATAGAAGCCAGCATGGCTCCGAAAAGAATCTTCTTTCCTCTGAACTGACATCTGGCAAATCCAAAAGCCACGCAGGCAGAAGAAGCCAGGGTGCCCAGAGTACCCAGGATGGCCACAAAAAGGGAATTCTTAAAGAAAGTAGCAAAGGATACTCCTGCAAATCCCTTCCATCCATTTGCATAGTTTTCCAGAGTAAAGGGATCGGGGATCAGACTTCTGGCTGTTGTAAAAATGGTATTAGTCTCTTTAAAAGAACTCATAAACATCCAAAACAGCGGATAAAGCATCAGAAGTCCGAAACCGCATACTAAAATATGATAAATAATCGTACCTGTTCTTTTTTTCGCTTTCACTTCTATCACTCCTGTTCATAAACCCAGAATTTTTTGGTCTTAAATAAAATAAAGGTGATGGCCGCGATCAGCAGCAGCATTACCCATGCCATTGCAGATGCATATCCTGCCTGGTTGAAATTAAAGGACTGCTGATACATATATACCGCATAGAAAAGTGTGGTATCCATAGGTTTTCCCTGCGTAATGATCAAGCTCTGGGTAAAGGCCAGGAATCCGTTGATGATCTGCATAACCAGATTAAAGAAAATCGTTGGTGTCAGCAGAGGTAGCGTAACCTTAAAGAACTTTGTAAATTTGTTGGCTCCATCTACATCTGCCGCTTCATACAATTCCTTGGGGATCTGTTTTAAAGCAGACAGAAAAATCAGCATAGAAGACCCAAACTGCCAGATTGCCAGGATGATCAATGTCCAGATTGCCGTTCTTGTATCACTGAGCCATGCAAAATTTGTGTCGATCCCGATAAGTCCCAGCAGACTGTTGATCACACCGTCCGGAGCAAACATTCTTTTCCACAGAATGGCTACTGCCACGGAACCGCCGATGATAGATGGCAGATAGTAAGCTGCCCTGTAAAATCCTGTAGCCTTGGTAGGCCGTACAAGGATCATTGCTACCAGCAGAGCAAAGATCAGACGAAGAGGCACGGACACCAGTGCGAAATAAAAGGTTGCTTTTACAGAGTGCCAGAATACTTCGTCCTGAGTAAACATTTCTATGTAATTTTTCAATCCCACAAATTCCGGCGGGGACAAAATATCATAATCACAGAAGGAATAGTACAGAGATATTCCCATGGGTACGATCAGGAACACCAGAAAGCCGATAATAAACGGAAGGCAGAAGATCACACCCACATTTTTTTCTTTATTTATAAACCGATAAAATTTACTGCTTTTATTCATGAAAAACCATTTCTCCTTTCTCATCTTCGGAGTTTTACCTGATAACTGATCGGATAGGGAAGAGTCCTTCTCTATCCGCTGCGATACTGCGGGCAGCTCCAGGCAAAGCCTGTCGCTGTCCGTTGCCCGGCAAATGCCTGCCCGTGCAAGCACGGCATCCGCTTGCCGGGCGTATCACGCAAAAGGACCGCTGCCGCCTTATGCAAAGGGCAGCGGCTCCAAGCCTGGTTTTCTTTATTCACCCTGAAGCATTTTATGCGCTTCTGTGAAGTATTCATCTGCAGCCTGCTGGGCTGTATATTCTCCGTATTTTACCTTTTCTTCCAGTTTTCTTAAAAGATCCTGGGCCTCTGTGCTTCCTTCTACAGGGAACGGAGGCATCGGGCTGGAATTCGGTGCGATCACATTATTTACAAAGTTTGCATTTTCCTGCTCTGCAGGACTTAATTTGTCCATGATCGCCTCAGAAATAGCTGTGGAAGCAGGTACGCCTCTTTCTGCAAGCAGAATATCATAGGCTGTCTCAGAGTTGGTCAGATAGTTCAGCAGTTTTACAGCTTCTTCCGGATTGGCTGTATCTGCACTTACAGAAAAGTACATAGCAGGTTTTACATAGTTGGATTTTTGAGGATCGGTTGTAGGAATAGTCGTCAGAGCAATCTCTGTTCCTTCCGGTGCTGCTGCCTGATATGCGGTAAGCTGTGCAGATCCGTTAATGGTGCACCAGGTCATGTTATCCGGATTTGACCCGTATACCATAGGATCTTCCTCTACACTGTCTGTATCTGCCGCCTGGCTTGGAGAGATCTGCCATCCCTCTTTAATGCCGGTCTCCAGTGTTTCAAAGTATGGCAGGTAGTCATCTGCGCTGTCGCCCCCTAATTTGTCGCTGGCCTGGATATCGTTGGCTCTTGCATACATATCCATATACAGGCCATAGTGGTACAGGTTGGAACGATATCCGGTCTCCTCATATACCTGTTTAGAAATATCAATAAATTCGTCCAAAGTCATGTTGTCATTAATGGTGATTCCCAGCTCGTCTAAAAGGGTCTTATTATAAAACATACAGGAAGCACTGGTTCCGGCAGCAATGCCATAGATACCGTCTCCTACTTTACCCATATTCACAATGTCTTCTGAAATATTGGAGGTATCCAGGGTTCCGTCTTCAATATATGGTGTCAGATCAAGAAGCTGTCCTTTATCTACATACTGCTGAATGTAAGACATATCCATCTGGATCACATCCGGCATTTTCTTTCCTGCTGCAGAGGTTGCCATTTTGCTCCAATAATCGCCCCACTGATAAAACTGTCCGCTTACTGTTATGCCGCTCTCTTCCTTGTATGCGTCCAGAGCCTGCTGGGTGCGCTCGTTTCTTACCTGATTGCCCCACCATGCCATTGTGAGGGAATCAGAACTTCCTCCTTCGCTATCCTTTCCGCTGCCGGAGCCACCGCATGCTGCCAGGGATGTTACCGCCATAGCGCCTGCTATGGCAAGAACTGCTGCTTTCTTTAAATATTTCTTTTTCACTTTACATTCCTCCATAATTTTTGTTCAAGATGCATCTTTGTTTTTGGATAACCTAATTATAAGCAAAAAAATGACGAAAAGAAATTTAGAAACATGACTTTCTTTCGCAATTTTTTTACTGCTGCCTGTAAGAAAATGACTTTTCCGGTAATTTCATTACTTTATTTATTCCCCGGAACTGAAAAGAATTGTGCTTTCTTTTTTCATAATCTATAATTTCAGTGGAGGAAAATACTGATGAACATACGCAAAAACCCCTTTAAAACTCTTGACAGGTGCTTCTATGACCTGAGTCTGAAATACAAAATACTGATTGTTATATTTTCCGGATTTTTTATTCTTTTTCTTTCCGGACTGGCGACTATGGCCTTTACATCCAGATCTTATGAAAAAAGGCTGTATCAGTCTATTGCTGCTTCCATGACCTATGCAGCCTCGGATATCTCCAGTCAGCTTCAGTCTGTGGATTCCATCATAGACTCGATTTTAGCCAGCCAGGTGATCCAGACCAATCTGGAAGAAATGAAAGAATTAGAGCAGGGATCACAGCGGCAGATATACAACACCAGGATCTATAATGAATTATCCGGCTATCTCTTTGCCTTTCAGAATGATTCTATTTCCTATATGTCCATTATCCAGGATCAGGAGATCATTTCCACTTCCCTGTCCTCTTTTATGGAAGTTCCCTACCAGCTCCGCTCCTCCCTGATCGCCAGAGCCCAGAGCCGGGAGGGGGCTACTACTGTGGTACCCGACTTCGGATCCCAGTATGGAATATTTATTGTAAAGGAACTGCGAAAAATCGACAAACTGAGCCTGGAGCCTTTAGGAATTCTGATCATTTCTCTGAACCCCGCCGCTCTTACTGAGACGGCAGTCAGTTCCCACTCAGATTATGATGATATGTCCTGCCTCCTGTTTGACGGCGATGCTTTGATCTATAATGGAAGCACACTCTCCGACCGTCAGGCAGTGGAACTTTCCAAAGATCTGTCGGGAGATTACGGAATTGAAAAAGCCGGCAAAGAGACCTTATTCGCCGTCCGGGGAAAAATCCCTCTCTATGACTGGGATTATATTTCTACCGTATCGTACAGTTCTGTTTACAAAACCGTCACTTTATCAGGAAGGCTCTTCCTGCTTATTATGGCGGCTGCTCTGGCTGTGGTCAGCTATCTGGCTGTAAAAGTCATACTTGCCATCTTCTATCGCTTTGACCGGCTGATGGAAAATATGAAAAGTTTTGGAGAAGGAAACTACCAGGTGCCGGAGGCGCCCAGAAAATACCAGGAAGATGAAATCGGCCTTCTCTATAAAAATTTTGATTCTATGGTAGAAAAGATCCAGACTCTGATCCAGGAAAATTATGTAAACGAGATTTTAAAAAAGGAAGCCCAGCTAAAAGCTATGGAAAGCCAGATGGATCCTCATTTTCTCTACAATACTCTGGAATCCATTAACTGGAGAGCGAAAATGATCAAGTCCGAAGAAATTTCTCAGATCACCACAGCTCTGGGCAGTCTGCTGCGCTTCTCTCTTGGAAAAAATTCTGAAGATTTTACTCTGGATCAGGAAATGCAGATCGTAAACAACTATATTACCATACAGAAAATCCGCTATCAACGCCGGCTGGATTTTTCCGCAGATGTGCCTTCCGATCTCCTGGGAGTTTTCATACCCAAATTCACCATTCAGCCTCTGCTGGAAAATGCCATACGGTACGGCCTGGAAGAATCCTCAGAAACCTGCTATATTTCCATTGTCTGCAGGGAAGTCCTGGGGCTGCTGATCATCCGGATCACCAATACCGGATCTTCCTTTGAAGAAAATTGCATGGAGAAACTACAGAGCGGCGAAATACAGCCTCACGGATTTGGTATCGGTATCCTGAATATCCACCGCAGGCTTCAGCTGACTTACGGAGAGCCCTACGGACTGCTGCTTTATAATATTGAAGATGAAGAAACCTATGAAGAATGTGCGGTAGCTGAGATCCGCATTCCCTGTAAAAAGAAGGAGTAAGAATATGTTAAAACTGCTGATTGTAGATGATGAAGAAATGATCTGCCAGGCTATTGCCAATATTATTGATTGGGAAAAATATGATATCCGGCTTATCGGCACCTGTACCGACGGAGTAGACGCCTATCATACCATTCTGGACGAGTGTCCGGATATTGTTATGACCGATATCCGGATGCCAGGCATTTCAGGACTGGAGCTGATTGAACGGATCAGCCGTACAGATCTTAATACCCAGTTTATCATCTTGTCCGGCTATGGAGAATTTGACTATGCAAAAAGAGCCATGAAATGCGGCGTTCGTCATTATCTGCTGAAGCCCTGCACGGAAGAGCAGATTATTGACTGTATCCAGGATGTAACCAGGGATTATTATCAGGCAGTCTCTGAGCGAGACAGTGAAAAAGGTCCAAACGGAGCTTTACTGAAAGATCTCCATAAAACACTGATCCAGAACATGATCCGGGAAGGCGTATCTTTAATCTCTCTGTCGGATTCTTTTTTTGAGTCCTACGAGCATTATCTGGATCTGACAAATGTCCCTTATCAGTTCTGCTGTGTCTATTACCTGGAAGAAAAAAATCTGGATCTCTGTCTGAAAGAATTCCATACTTTCCGCCAGGAAAGTATGCCGGATACAGAGGTTTACCTCATATATATCAAAAATATTCTTCTGTTTTTCTTTACTAACGGAGAATCCTCCTATGAGGAACTGGATGCTTATTTTCAGTCGGTATCCTTTCCCGGCGAGACCGTTTCCGTTGATTATCAGCGGCAGAAATACCCGGATCTGAAATCTCTGCTGACTATGCTGATCAAAAGAATAAAGCGCTATGACATCATGTATTTCATTGAAGGCACCGGAAAAGTTCCCACCTTTAACTACGGACAGATCGTGGAAAAGATAAACCATCTTGTTCCTCTGCTCTCTGCCGGAAATTCCGAGGAACGTGAAAGCAGTCTGCGGGAGCTGAAAAGCATTCTGACCTCCGTCTCCAACAAGGATTTTCTCCTGCAGCTTGCAGATAATATTATTATTTCCCTGGGAACCCATCTGCCCTCCGGGATCCTTCCTGAGATCACAGATTTCCTTTACAACCTGCACAAAGAAGAAAATATGGCACAAATCCCGGTTCTGGTCCTGGACTATATCCAGAAAGTCATATCCGTTTCTTCTTTCAGTTCCCGGCAGTACAGCCCTTTTATTACGAAACTCATAGACTATATCCAGGAGCATTACAAGAACCCGGATCTGACCTTGAAATGGATCTCGGAAAACTATCTTTACATGAATGTCAGTTATGTCAGCCGCTGCTTTACAAAAGAAACCGGTGAAAAATTTTCCGGTTTTCTTATGAATCTCCGTGTTCAGAAAGCAAAGGAAATCCTGGCTTCCAGCGGAGGCGAAAAAATACAGGATGTTGCCGAGCTGGTTGGCTGCGGAAACACCCCGTATTATTTCAGTAAAATCTTTAAAAAGTGTACGGGGCTTACCCCCTCTGCCTACGTGAAGAAAAACTTCCGCCCCTGACGATCTTATAATAGCTTTTTGATGTCAGCAGATACATCAGCACATACACCAGTCCGAATCCCAGGAAGCATCCTCCGGTGATCCCGATAAGAAGCCACATATTGTGAAGACTGAAAAGCTGCAGCAGCCGGTAGATCATCGGAAAAGCAAAGGCTGTGTGGATCCCCGCCCAGATCAGGGGCATGAAAAACACCGTAAGGACCTGAGAATTGACGCTTTTCCGGATTTCCCTTTCGGTCATGCCTACCTTCTGGAGGATCTCAAATCTGCTCTGGTCTTCATAGCCTTCTGACACCTGCTTATAATACATGATCAGCACCATCCCCAGAAGGAACACGATGCCCAGCAGGATCCCCAGGAAGAACAGTCCTGCATACGTAGAATAAAAATCCATCCGCTCTACCCCTACACACTCTACAGTAGTTCCGGAGAAAGCAGGATCCTGTTCTCCCAGGCTCTGAAGTCCTGCGCTGATCTCCTGGGCAATAAGGCTCTGGGTCTCATCGCTGCAGTCCAGGTCTGTTCCATAGTAATTCCAGAATTCAAACTCTTCCCCGGCCTTAGGATAACTCTGATACATTTCCTCCATCACACTTACATCCGATACAAAGAGATAGGTGGTAGGGATGATCTGCATGGCGTCTACGCCGTTATCTACAAATTCTACCTGATCCTTGATCTTCCAGGTACCCATTCCTTCCAGGATCAGTTCCTGATAATTTTCCTGCCAGTCTGTCTTTGTATTGCATACCAGGACCTCCTGTCTGTCCAGGGTCTCATCTGTTCCCATGATCCGGTTATAGTCTTCCACAGGTACTACCATGATCTGGCGGACATTTTCATACTCTGTATAAGAAAACTCCCCACTATTTGCGTAGTCCAGGATCATCCGGTTTCCTTCTGCCATGCCGGACATCACCAGCTGCCGGTAGTGAAGGACATTTTCTTCCCGGACACCGTATTTTTCCAAAGCACCCTCTACAATCTGGTTTACCTGGCTTACAACCCCATCTTCCAGAGACGGCGTATTTACCACCAGATTTCTGGGATATCTGGAGCGAAGACTGTCCTCGGTTCCCAGGAACAGACTGACAGTGCCGGACACCATAACCAGGACCATAGTAGACAGAATACAGATGGATGCCAGGCCGGCGCCGTTCCTCTTCATACGGAACATCATGGAAGACAGCGATACAAAATGGTTTGTCTTATAGTAATATTTTTTGTTCTTTTTCAATACTTTACATAAAGTAACAGAACCAGCCATAAAAAGCAGATAGGTAGCTCCGATCACCATAAGCACCGCCACAAAGAAAAGCCAAATAATGGTAACAGGTTCTTTAACCGTTACAGCCATGCCGTAAGCTGCTCCCAGAAGCACCGCCCCCAGGATTGCCGACAGCCAGTTGGCTCTTGGAGGCCGTTCTCCCAGGCTTTCACTTTTCAGCAGATCCAGAGGTCTGGTCCGGAATATCTGCAGGATCCTATAGGCCAGAAGCAGGAGAAAGATCACTCCATATGTTTTGAGGGTACGGATCAGAATATCAGAGTTTATGGAAAAGGAAAAGTCTGCCTTCCCGCCCAGCAGATAGATCATGGCAAGCTGCCCCAGCTTGGAAAAGAGAATTCCTCCCAGAATTCCCCCTCCCAGAGAAATCCCTGCAGTCATAAGGTTTTCCCAGATCAGTACTACTGCGATGTTTTTCCGGTCCATGCCAAGGACATGGTACAGCCCCAGCTCTTTTTTTCTCCTCTTCATGAGGAAGGAGTTGGTATAAAAAAGAAAGATCACGGAAAAAATGCCCATGACCCCTGTTCCCAGAGACAGAATGATCTGCATCTGCGCTCCTCCCTCCATTTCCCGGATCACAGGATCGCTGGAGAGGAAGCCGATAAGGTAATAGACCATGACTACAAAAATACAGGCCGCCAGATAGGGGAAATAGATTTTCCCGTTTTTTCGGATTCCCTGCCAGGCCAGTCTTGGATAAAGTCTCATTTTCACAGCTTTTCACCTCCCGCCAGGGCAGTGAGCGTATTGGATATTTTCTCATACATTTCCTGATTGGTGCTGTTTCCCCGGTAAAGCTGATGAAAAACCTCCCCGTCCTTGATAAAGAGAACTCTCCCTGCCCGGCTGGCAGCTTTAACAGAATGGGTCACCATAAGAATGGTATGCCCTTCGGCATGTATGGCAGAGAACAAATCCAAAAGTTCCTCTGTAGATCGGGAGTCCAGGGCTCCTGTAGGCTCATCCGCCAGGATCAGCCGGGGATTGGTGATCAGCGCCCTGGCTACTGCCGCCCGCTGCTTCTGGCCTCCGGAGATTTCATAGGGATATTTCTCCAGAATGTCTGTGATTCCCAGTTTTCTGGACACAGGAAGGATCTTTGCCTCCATTTCCCGGTAATGCTTTCCTTCCAGGACCAGAGGCAGATAAATATTGTCCCGGACAGAAAAAGTATCCAGGAGATTAAAATCCTGAAAGACAAACCCCAGATTATCTCTTCTAAAGCCGGACAGCTCCTTATCCTTCAGCTTGGTAATATCCCGTCCGTCCAGGAGCACGGTACCGTAACTGGGCCGGTCCAGAGCCGCCAGGATATTCAGCAGAGTCGTCTTTCCGGAACCGGATTCGCCCATCACTGCTGCGTATTCTCCGTTTTCCACAGTAAAATTTACGTTTTTTAACGCCCGCACCTGACTGCCGCCGAAACGGGTGGTATAGGTTTTTTTTAGATTTATCACTTCTAATATCGCCATGTTGTTTCCTCCTTGTTTTTTACAAGGCCATTATAGCAATTAAGGGAAATGTGCCGCCATCGATTCAGCTTACATTTCCCTGTTACGGTCTTACATTTTTGTAAGACGCCTCTTAAGGTCTATATAAATTGCAGTGCCCTCTCCCACAGAGGAAGAGGCCCAGATCCGGTACCCCAGATTGCTGCAGATCCGGCGGCAGAGATACAGGCCAAGGCCGCTGGCTTTTTTGTCGCTTCTGCCGTTATAGCCGGTATAGCCCTTTTCAAAGATCCTGGGAATATCCTCCGGGGCAATGCCGATACCGTTATCCCGGATACAGAGAATCTGTTCTTTTTCTCTTTCTATAGAAACTTTTCCCTGGGACCTGGTATATTTTAAACTGTTTGAAAGTACCTGTTCAATAACAAAAAGAAGCCATTTCTCATCGGTAACTACCTTCCAGTCCATTGGCTCATATTCCAGCCGGATCTTCTTCTGGATAAAAGAAGAGGAAAACTTCCGCACTGCCTGACGGAGGATCCTGTCTATTTCACACTCTTCAAAATCCAGCCGGAGATAGCACATGGCCATATCCACATACTGATCGATCCGGACTACCTCTCCCCGTACTTCTCTGGCCAGGGTACTGTCTTCATTTTCCAGGCTCAGCTTTAATGCGGCAATAGGGGTTTTCACCTGGTGGGCCCACATGGTATAGTAATCGCTCATATCCTGGTACCGGCGGTTTTGCCTGTCCTGGGTATCTTTCTCCTTTTCCCAAAGTCTGGCGATCAGATCCTGATAATCCTGTTCCAGAAGGCCTTCCGGTACCGGCAGGAGTTCTGCACCGGTTATCTCCTGCTGCTCTCCCATCTGTCTCAGTTCCCGGTGCTTTTTCCGGAATCTCAGGTAATCCGGCACTGCCAGGACCAGACCAAAAAACAAACAGAGCACTGCCCCGTAAGCCCAGGCTGCCGGCGGCAGCCTGTAGAAAAACAAAAGAACAAAAAACACTGCCATATCTATAAAATAAAAGGCCGCAGTTCTTTTGTGCTGTTTTATATATGCAGTCAAAACTTTCATACCGCTCTCCTTATCCGATCAGATACCCCATGCCAATTTTGGTGGTAATAAAATCTGTCAGGCCTGCCTTCTCCAGCTTTTTCCGCAGACGGTTTACATTCACGCTTAAAGTATTTTCATCTACAAAACTGTCGCTTTCCCAGAGTTTCTCCATAAGCCGCTCCCGACTGATGATCTTTCCCTTGTTTTCCAGAAGGGTCTGAAGGATCCGGTACTCGTTTTTTGTCAGATCGATCTTTTCCCCTTCATAGGATAGAGAAGCGTCTGCCATATTTAAAACAGCGCCTTTATGTTCCAGAAAAGCCTGCTCTCCTCCGTAGTCATAAGTTCTCCTCAGCACAGCCTGGATCTTGGCGGTCATCACCATCTGGTCAAAAGGCTTGGCAATAAAGTCATCCCCGCCCATCTGCATGGCCATAACAATATTCATGTTATCCGAGGCGGAAGAGATAAAGATCACCGGCACCCTGGAAATCTTCCTGATCTCCTGGCACCAGTAATAGCCATTGTAAAAAGGCAGAGAAATATCCAGCAGAACCAGATGAGGGTGATAGTCAGAAAATTCCTCCATGATCTTCTCAAAATCTGAGGCGCACCGGGCTTCCAGGTTCCAGGACTCCATCTGTTTCTGGATCCCCCGGGCGATCCCCGGATCATCTTCTATGATAAATATACGGTACATATGATTAGCCCCTTTTAATTTTTATCCAGATCCACGGTTATCTCATAATAGTCACAGGGATGAGCCTCCAGACCTGTAACCCCTTCTCCTGAAACAATAGACATCCGCAGATGGGAAGCAAAGATAAAAGCATTGTCGTCCAGGATCGTCTGAGTCATTTCCACAGCCAGAGAATCTCTCTCTTCTGCGTCAAAAGTAGTGCTCATCTGGGCTTCCAGCTCTTCCAGTCTGTCGCTGTGATATCCCCCTCTGTTGTGGGTGGAAGAATCCAGGCAGTGGGTGGTAAAGAAGTATTCCGGATCTCCTGTAGGAGCGCAGACAAAGGCGCTGGCGTAGATGTCCCAGTCTCCCCTCTGGAGCACATCCAGATGATTTGCGGTACTGTTTACCTCCACCTTAATGCCAATATCCCCCAGAGTAGACTGGACGCTTTCTGCCAGAAGAGGCAGCTCCTGGCGGCTGGGATAGGTAAGCCAGCGAAGAGTCAGGTCTTTTCCATTTTTATCCACATAACCATTTCCGTCCGTGTCTGTCCATCCTGCTTCCTCAAGGAGTTCCCGGGCCTTCTCCGGATCATATCCCGGAGCGATCACTGTGTCGTCCCCAAAGGCAAAACTGGAAGGGAAGGGACCTGCCGCTGCTGTTCCGTTACCATCAAGAAGCACACTGGTAAATCCCTCTTTGTCGATCCCCATGGCAATGGCTTCCCGGACTTTTTCGTCCTGAAGGGCCTCTGTCTGATAATTCATCTGAGCAAAGAAAGAGCGAGAGGTTTCCACTGATGAAATAGTATAAGGAGCTTCTGAAAACAGAGGAAGGCTGGCGTAGGGAAGGCCATAAGCAGCGTCCAGCTCCCCTGACTGGAGAGCCATGGTGAGAGTGTCCCCGTCTGTAATAGTCCTTACATAAATAGTGTCCAGCTTCGGGGTTCCGTCCCAGTAATCTTCATTTTTCACCAGAGTTAGTCCCTGATCTGTATTAACTTCTGTAGCAGTATATGGACCGGTCCCGGATACGTTTCCATCCTCTGTGATCCCGGTTTCCATATCGATGATACAGCCATAAGGATCTGCCAGATAATTCATCAGCGCCGGTACAGGCTCAGAGGTGGTAATAGTAAGAGTCATGTCTTCTGCAGTGATCTCTTCTATTTTCAGATCACCCTTTGCTCTGGCATGGACCTCCACCAGATGCTCCAGACATTCCTTCACAGCCTGGGCATCCAGGCTCCTTCCGCTGGTAAACTGTATGCCCTCTTTTAAAGTGATCCGCCAGGTATTCTCATCTACATTTTCATAACCGGAGGCCAGCCAGGGTTCCAGTTCCATAGAATCAGAATAACGGAACAAAGTCTCCCCAATGCCATAGCGGATACAGGCCCAGCCGGAATATCCATTGTGGGGATTCACATCTGCCTCGTCATTTTCTGTGTTAAAAGTGGTATCTCCATAATAAAATACCTTTTCCCCTGATGCTGACTCTCCTCCTGTGTTTTCTGTGCCGGAAGAACCGCATCCGGACAGGAGCCCTATGCTAAGGGTCAGGGCCAGTAAAGATCCCCATACTTTTCTCTGTAAGTATTTTTTTCTCATTTTGTTTCTCCTTTCCCTGCCCTCCGTGTACAAGGGACCAAACACCTTGTACACAGAGAGTATGCTTTCACAGTACAGAATCTATCAGGGTTCTGGTATACGCCTCCCTGGGGTGCTGTATCACTTCATCAGGAGTCCCCCGCTCTATGATCTTTCCCTGATACATAACCAGGACCCTCTGGCACATATGCTGTACCAGGGCCAGGTCATGGCAGATAAAAAGAAGAGAAAGCTTTCTCTCCATCTGAAGCCTTTTCAGCAGCTCCATGATCTGAGCCTGTACCGTTACATCCAAAGCGCTGGTGGCTTCATCGCAGATCACCAGACCGGGATCCACGGCCAAAGCCCGGGCTATAGCCGCCCTCTGGCACTCTCCTCCGCTTACCTCATAAGGATATCGGTCCCCAAAACTCCGGTCCAGCTCCACCTGTTCCAGAAGCTGGTACATTCTTTCCCTGGCCTGCTCTTTTTTCATCCCCCGGTTTCTCATACTTTCCATGATCCCGTCCCCCAGGGTCCACCGGGGATCAAAGGAATCCTGGGGGGTCTGAAAGACCATCTGGAGCTTTGTATATACGTCCCGTTTCTTTTTTCCTTTCAGTCCCAATATTTCTTCACCGTCTAAACATACGCTTCCCCTGTCCGGTTCCAGCAGTCCGGCGATGAGCCTGGCTGTGGTACTTTTTCCGCAGCCGCTTTCCCCTACCAGGCCCAGACATTCTCCCCTCATAACTTGAAAGCTCACATCTTCCACAGCGGGAAAAGGGGATTTGCTCTTATAAAAAGTTTTTCTCAGATTTTTCACTTCCAGGATCTTATCCATTTCCTGTCTCCTGTGCCTCCTGTTATCTCTGTCCTCTGTTCAGCCGAAGGACCG
>ERZ1643247.1889-NODE-1889-length-17735-cov-6.262613_pt1 | contig 17735 bp, 23 predicted proteins | sample MGYA00579264_ERZ1643247 | MGnify/ENA primary metagenome ERZ1643247 (study PRJEB29033, sample SAMEA4952262) | chicken gut metagenome | biome: Broiler Chicken; feature: Gastrointestinal Tract; material: Caecum | place: Ireland | collected 2018 | study: Broiler... | reverse complement strand
ATTACTATGAGTTTGTAGCAAAGGAGGAATGAGCATGGAACGGTTTACCAAAAAGATTGATGGAGCGTGGACTGCCTTGTGTAACTATGGGAGCTCTCCATACCCAGTCGTTACACAAGAGATTATAGACCGCCTCGCCGCCTACGAAGACACGGGCCTCGCCCCAGTGGAAGTCCAGCAAATGCGGTGGATTCCAGTGGAGGAGAGGCTGCCAGAAGAAAATGTTACAGTGCTTGCCTTTAACGCAGATCCACATGCAGAAAAATACGTTCTGGCGAGATATCGCACTGTCGTCTACCTTGGATGCTATTGGTGTCAGTTCGATCAAGAATATGATAGTTGGTGTGCTTCGTGCTGGAAGGTCACCCACTGGATGCCATTACCACAGCCGCCAAAGGAGGAACGAGCATGGAACGGTTGACTGAAAGAGGCGAAGATGGGAAGTATTTCGTTCGAATATCCGGGGATAACGACTTAATCCTTGGGGCAGAGGAACGACTTTTACCAGGTTTAGAAAAATGGACAGGCTGGTGGGAACACACAGTTTTGGGGAACATTGTTGACCGCCTCGCCGCCTACGAAGACACGGGCCTCATCCCCGAGGAATTCCAGCAAATGCGGTGGATTCCAGTGGAGGAGAGGTTGCCGGACAAGCCAGGGCACTATCTTGTTTGCACAAACGTAAACTACTGGCATGGCGGGTGCATGGATAAGAACGGCTCAAGTTCAAATGCAGGAACCACAGACGGATATGCAGGAACCACATTGAGTGTCCTAGATTGTTTCTACGATATTACAGGAGATTGGAACAGGGTATGCAACGCTCATGTCACCCACTGGATGCCTTTACCCAGTCCGCCAAAGGAGGCCTCCCATGACTGACCAATGCCAATTTTGCGTCTTTGGCCCCAAGATGCTGGATAAGTGCGAATATTACCACTTGCCGGAATCCATGCGGGGGCGAGTGCTGCCAGTATTGGGATTTGTTTCGGCGACTGAAAGAATTGGACGATAAAAAGGAGGCGTGATGAAACCAATACTTTTTCTTTTCGTGTTTATTGTTGTGTTTATGTGGCTGACTATTTATTACATTTGGAGGGATAAACCATGAAAAAGATGATTGCTGTTATTGTGTCCGGTGTGTTGGCTGTGGTGGTTGCTGTGGCTTGCATCATGTGCCTGGAGAGGATTGGCGTGGGAAACGTGGGTGTAGTGTATAACGCGGGTGGCGTGAAAGATGCCACATTGTCTGCCGGGTGGCATTGGATGTCCCCGTTTGACAGCGTGAAGCAGTTCCCAATTTCCCAGCAGCAGATCGTGTTCTCTAGCAGCCCGGAGGACTACAATGCCAAAGAACATCCCGATTGGAGTATTGACGCCCCTGCTAACGGAGGGATGGTGAAACTGAATCTGACTGTAAATTATTCTTTCAACCCTGGGCAGGTTGTGGAACTGTATAAGCGTTTCAACGGTATGGATGGCAACGCCTTGGTGGAAAACTACATCCAAAATTCTATTATCGCCTATGTCAAAGAAGTGACGCCCCAGTTTTCAGTGATGGATATTTATTCCGACAAAAAATCTGAGGTCAACCAGGCAATTACAGAGTATTTGTCCGAAAAGCTCGGCGAGGAATACGGAATCAATGTCATCAGTGCTTTAGTGGTAGATGTGCAGCTTGATGAAGGTCTGCAAGAGAAGATCAAGGCGAAAGAGCAGGCCAAGCAGGATGCGGAGATTGCGGAATTGGAAAAGCAGACCGCTGCCGCCCAGGCGGAAGTTGCCAAAACGAAGGCCCAGGCTGAGGCCGATGTGAAGGTGATCGAAGCCCAGGCCGAAGCGGAGGCAAACAAAATCCTGTCAGAGTCTATCACGCCAGAGTTGATCCAGATGACTGAGGCAGAGGCACGCAAGGAGCATGGATGGGTTACTGTGCAGGGCGCTGATGTGGTGGCTGTGGAATGAGTGGGTTTGCCCATGAATAACGAGGAAACGCAAATCCGGCAAATTGAGGAGAACATCGCAGGCCTGGAAAAGCGGATCGCGTCCTTGCGGGTACATAAGTCCGCCGACACCAACGCCAAAATCCTGGAGTTGGAGCAGATTATCTCAGACCTGAGAGGCCACATGGCGTGGCACAGAAGGAGGTTGTATGAGCAGACCACGCTATAAATGGTGGGGGTATGTCAAGGCTATGATCAGAGCTTATCCCACACTGGAGGAAAAGCTGTGTCAGGGGACAGAATCCAGAGAACGCGAAGCTGTGTGCAGGGCAAAGGAGGCTACCTGTGCTTTGGCGGATGGGAAAGACAGACTGCGCTTAGTGGAGATGGTATTTTTTAAACAGACCCACACGCTGGATGGGGCGGCGCAAGAGATCCCATGCTCTCTACGGACGGCCCGAAGGTGGCACCGGGATTTCATCCGGCAAGTGGCAAAGGAATTCGGGCTGCTGTAAAGTTGGCCTTAAAAAGCCATTTGAGTGTGCTACACTTAGGATAGAGGAAATCTATATAGATATCCTCTTGGTTTCTTCCCTCCATTTTTTGTTCCTCCTGATGATGGCCCAGCTTACAGGCAAAGCTGGTTAAACCCCTGTGACATGCCCCGAAGAGGGGCATATCTGCCCGGACGAGAACAGGTGGTGCAACTCCACCGCTGGGCTTTATAGGGATTCAACCCTCTTATGTGATACTCGGCGTTATAGCGGTGGGATTATCCGAGTTAAACGTCCTGCCGTGAATTTTGTATGATTCTTTTTGGAGAGGTGGTGTTATGGCTGCACGGTTGACGGATAAGCGGAAAAAGAAAATCATAGCGGATTATCTGGAACTGGGTAGCTATAATGCTGCTGCCGAAAAAAATGGAGTGTGTGGACACACAGTTAAACGGCTTGTCTCTGAATGTCCTGAAATCTCAGAAAAACTCGAGCAAAAAAAGAAAGAAAATACCGCAGATATCCTTGCTTATATGGAAGGGAAGCGCAAAGCAGTTTGCGAGATTATCGAAGTGGGGCTTTCTGTATTGCCTGACAAGATAATTGCGGCAAAAAGCGCATCCGAGGTGACAACGGCTCTTGGGACGCTGATTGATAAATGGACTGCAATTTCTGGTGGGCCTGTTGATTCAGCAAAAGAGGATGAGTTAAGCAAGAGTCTGCGAGAAATGGCGGAGGAGTTGGAGAGCGGTGAGTAAAATTCCGTTAATTTGCAATATTAAATCTAAAATTTCGTTTCCAAGTCCATCTTATATTTTTATGGGGTGCAATGCTGGATTGAAACCATCACACAAATGCACTGGCTGCCCAAAGTATAATGGTGGATTGGGTGGATTGATTGTATCAAGGAAAAATGATTAGCTCAAAGCAGCAAAAAATCCTCGCTTTCCCATATTCCTCCTATGACGCGCTGATTTGTGACGGCGCGGTCCGTTCCGGTAAGACCTCTATTATGATGTGGGCCTTTGTGCGATGGGCGATGGAGAATTTTAGCGGGCAGCGGTTTGGAATCTGTGGGAAGACCGTGGACAGTGCATCAAAAAATATCGTGATCCCCTTTCTTTCCATGTCGCTGGCAAAAGAGAAATACACCATGCGCTGGCGGCGGTCAGATAAGATTCTGGAGGTCAGCCGGGGTGCGGTGAAAAACTACTTCGAGGTGTTCGGAGGAAAGGACGAAAGCTCATTTACTTTGATTCAGGGACGAACTTTAGCAGGGGTGCTGCTGGATGAAGTGGTGTTAATGCCACAGTCATTCGTGGAGCAGTCATTGACCCGGTGCAGTGTGGACGGGGCAAAGTACTGGTTTTCTTGTAACCCTGGAAGCCCGCAGCATTGGTTTTATTTAGACTGGATTAAGCGCCACAAAGAGCGAAACGCCCTTTACTTGCACTTTGAAATGACCGACAACCCTGGACTGAGCGAAAAGACCCTGCAACGCTATCAGGGCGTGTTTTCCGGGGTGTTTTATGACCGCTATGTGCGTGGGCTTTGGGTGTTGGCTGAGGGCCTTATCTACGATAAATTCGGCGAGGACAACATCGTGGACGAAATTCCCGAAAAGGGAGAGTATTACATATCCTGCGACTACGGCACACTGAACCCGTTTTCCGCTGGCCTTTGGTGCTGGGACGGAAAGACGGCCACCAGGATGCGGGAATACTACTACTCAGGCCGGGAAAACCGCTCAAACAAAACCGATGAGGAATATTACACAGAGTTGGAAAAGCTGGCTGGTGATTTGTCCATCAAATCCGTTATAGTTGACCCTTCGGCGGCGTCATTTATTGAGGTGATTCGCAGGCATGGGAGGTTCAAGGTCAAAAAGGCTGTAAATGATGTGATTCCCGGCATTCTTACAACCGCCAGAATGTTGCAAGACGGCACAGTGAAAATCCATAGATGCTGCAAGGACGCTATCCGGGAGTTTGGACTTTACCGCTGGGACGAGAAGAAGCCCGAGGACACGCCAGTAAAAGAAAATGACCACGCAATGGATGATATACGGTATTTTTGCCAAACCATTTTGAGGCACAAGGCTGGGAAAGAACAGTACATTCCTTTGTATGCTAGGAGGTGATGAGCCATCAGAACTTATCAGGATTTGTTAGCTGTTGGAGAAAACGAAAAAGACCGCATGGAGTTTGTGCGGGGGGCGGTCAATGACCACACTTCCAGCGATGACTATAAAATTGCCGCAGCGGCGGAAGCGTACTATGCAAAACACAACCTGACCATCGAAAAGTTTCAGAAATTCCTTTATAACGCCAATGGGCAAGCGTATCCTGACCTGTTTTCGGCTAATTATAAGCTGAAAACTCTGTTTTTTCGGCGGTTTGTCATCCAACAAGTGCAGTACGTGTTGTCCAACGGTGTCACCTTTGAGCAAGAGAGCACAAAGGAGAGGTTGGGAGACACATTTGACAGCAGGCTTTCCCAGCTCGCCAAAAAGGCAATGGTGGACAAGGTGGCATTTGGCTTCTGGAACAATGACCATTTGGAGGTGTTCAGTTTTTCCGATACTCCGAATGACCCGGGGTTTGTTCCTCTCTATGATGCGGATGACGGGTTCTTAAAAGCCGGTATCCGCTATTGGAGCCTGGAAGAAACGCAAACCAAGCGATACACCTTGTACGAGCTGGACGGATACACAGAGTACATCCAGAAAAAAGGCGAAGATATCAAGGTCAGCCAGGACAAACGACCGTACCGGCAGACTGTCCGGCGCTCCGAAGTTGATGGGGAGACCGTGGAGGGCGGGGACAACTATCCGGGGTTCCCGATTATCCCCATGTACGCCAACGACCTGCGGCAAAGCGAACTGGTTGGTATACGGGAGAGCATTGATTGCTACGACTTCGTGAAATCCGGCCTTGCCAATGAAATTGACGATACCAGCGGGATCTATTGGGTGCTGAAAAACTCAGGTGGTATGAACGATGTGGACATTGCACAGTTCTTGGATCGTATGCGCACCTTACGAGCCGCGACGGTGGACAGCGATGATGGAGGTGGAGCGGAGGCCCACACCCTTGACGTGCCGTATCAAGCCCGGGAAGCCATGCTGCAACGTCTCAGAAATGACCTGTACGAGGACTTCCAGCTGGTGGACATGGAAAAGGTGATGAGCGGAAACCTGACTGCCACGGCCATCCGCATGGGCTACCAGAGCCAGGATGATAAATGTGGGGATTTTGAATACTGCATCCGGGACTTTATCGGGAAGCTACTGGAGCTGCTTGGGATTGATGATACACCATCCTTCCAGTGGAACCGCATCGCAAATCAGCTTGAAGAAACGCAGATGGTTCTCAGCGCTGCTACATATCTGGATGACGAAGCCATCCTGCGCCACCTCTCCTGGCTGACTCCCGAGGAAGTGGACGATATCCTGGAGCGAAAAGACGCGGAGAACATGGAGCGGTTAGGTGCGGTGGAGGTGACGGACGATGCCAGCGGATCAGGGGCACAAGATGACGGACAAGGAACTGGAGAAACTGGAACGCCGGATAGCGAAAGTGTACCGGGAAGCCAGGGACAGCCTGAATGACACGATCCGCGCCTATTTTGAATCCTTCCGCAAGCGTGATGATGAGATGAAAAAGCTCATCGGAACCATCCAGAATGGGAAAGAATGGACAGAACAGGACTATAAGCAGTGGCGGCTGAACCAAATCGGCCGCGGGCGGCGGTTTGAGGCCCTGCGGGACAAGATCGCTGAACGCATGACCCAGGCCAACGAGACAGCGGCAGCCTATGTCAACGACGCCACGCCCGGTATTTATAGCCTGAACCGCAATTACGCGGCGTACACCATCGAGCAGGTGGCGGGGAATATTGGGTTTACGCTTTGGGATGAAGAGACGGTACGGCGCTTGATTGTGGAAGAGCCTGATGTAATGCCATATTACCCTGCAGAAAAAGCCGTGAAAAGAGGGATCGACTTAGCCTATGGGAAAAAGCAGATCACTTCCGTTGCGACCAGCGGCATCTTACAAGGGTTGAGCATTAAGGGACTTGCAGACAACCTACAGTCCCGCATTCCGGCAATGAACCGGGAAAGCGCTGTGCGAACGGCCAGAACTGCGGTGACAGGAGCCGAAAATGCAGGCCGCATGGCCAGTTATCAAGAGGCCCAGAAAATGGGAATCAAAATGCGGAAGGAATGGGTGGCTACCCTTGATAGTAGAACGCGCCACTCTCACCGCATGGTAGATGGCGAAAAGATTGACCTCAAAAAAGAGTTTTCAAATGGTTTGATGTACCCTGGGGACCCCAACGGCAAACCTGCAGAGATATATAACTGCCGTTGCACAATGGTTGCAGATTTGCATGGGATTGACACAAGCAATGCCAATAGGTGGTCAGAAGACCCTGAAACCGGTAAAAAGCAGAAAATTAAAGACATGACATATACCCAATGGGAGAAATGGTTAAAAAATGGACGTTAGGTTTACGGATAACTCAAAAGAAGTCTTAGCGAAAAAAGAAGGAACTCTGGCAAAAGCATTAGAGCAATGCGGACTCCTTGGGGAAAACTACGCAAAAAAGAATTGCCCTGTAGATACAGGAGCTTTGAGAAATTCAATTAGCCACAAGGTGGTCCTGAGTGAAGAGGCAGCGTATATTGGGACAAATCAGGAGTATGGGCCCTATGTAGAACTTGGCACAGGAATATATATTTCTGGCGGACGGCCCACACCGTGGGTGTATCAGGATGCAAATGGAAACTGGCACATGACCCACGGACAACGAGCGCAGCCTTATTTGAAGCCAGCGGTGGCGGACCATGCCAGCCAATACCGCGCGATTTTGGAGGACGCACTAAAAAATGGATGAAAAAACTCTCTCACCACAGGATGTTGCCAAAATAGAGGCGGTTCTTTCAAAAGGGGACCGTGTGGAGTTGATTCCTGTGCGGGATGGTGTTAAAATACTACATATACGGCGGGAAGAAATCCGCCGTACAAACTCTTGATATCGTTCCCCTCCCTAAGCGTTGGGAGGGAAGGACCGAAAGGGGTCAGTTACCTGGTATTCTGGGTAGCTGGCCCCTGTTTTTTTGTTATCCGGCAAAACCCGCGAGGAACAGCGGTTTTACAATCACAGTCGCCCCGAAGGAACGGGCCGAAGAAAAGGAGACTGAGTATGAGTTTAACCAGACGTGCCCTGAAAGCGATGGGCATCGACGAGGAAAAGATCGACGAGATCATTTCCATGCACAGCGAGACCGTGGACGGCCTGAAGGCGGACGTTGCGAAGTATAAGGCCGACGCAGAAGCCCTGCCCGAAGTACAGAAGCAGTTGGAAAAGGCGCAGGCGGATCTGGAAGCGGGCAAGAAAGACTCGTGGAAAGTGAAATATGAGGCCATCAAAGAGGAATTTGAGGGCTACAAGACCGAGCAGACCAAGAAGGAGAGCCACGCGGCCAAGGAAAAGGCTTATCGGGCGCTCCTGCAAGAAGCCGGGGTAAGCGAGAAGCGCCTGGAGTCCGTTCTGAAGGTATCCGATGTGGACAGCGTGGAGCTGGACGAAAAGGGAGGCATCAAGGGTGCTGACAAGCTCACAGAGGCCATCAAGACCGAGTGGGCGGACTTTATCACTACTACGCAGACCAGAGGCGCAAGCACCTCCAACCCCCCAGCCAACAACAGCGGCGTTTCAATGACAAAGGCAGACATCTATAAAAAAGATGACCACGGACGTTATGTTTTGTCTGCTGCCGAGCGCCAGCAAGCACTAATCGAAAACCACCAGACTACGACATGAAAGGAATGATTTTTAATGGCTGCTACTACCGTTGAGAGCTTCACCGCCCCCCGCGATTCGCTGCCGAACGTCTATACCAGCGTGACGGCCCGCGAAGAAGATTTCGTCACCCGATTCAATGATAACTGGGATTCTCTGCGCAACATCTTGGGCATCATGCGGCCCATCCGCAAGACCCCCGGCACGCAGCTGGTGTCCTACACCGCCAGCGTGGCGCTGGAGAACGGCGACGTTGGCCCCGGCGAGGTGATCCCCTATTCCAAGACCACTATCGTACAGGCCAAGAAAGACGACATTACCATCCAGAAGTACGCCAAGGCTGTACCTATTGAGGACGTGGACAAGTACGGCGCAGAGATTGCCGTGGAGAAGTCCGACGATGCGTTCCTGACGAAGCTCCAGAATGTGGTTCTGGGCGACTTCTACACCTTCCTGAACACCGGCACCCTGACCGGCACCGCTACCACCTGGCAGGCCGCTCTTGCCCAGGCTCAGGGCAAGGTGCTGGACAAGTTCGCCGGAATGGCAAAGGACGTGACTCAGGTCGTGGGCTTTGCCAATATCCTTGACGCTTACGACTACCTGGGCACTGCTGACATCACTGTCCAGACCCAGTTCGGCATCAACTACATCCAGAATTTCATGGGTTACTCCACCCTGTTCCTGCTGCCCGCCACGATCTCCGGCGGCTCCGGCATTGCCCGGAATACGGTGCTGGCGACTCCTGTTGAGAACATCGACCTGTACTACATCGATCCCGGCGACAGCGAGTTTGCCCGCCTGGGCCTGAACTACACCGTGCAGGGTGAGACCAACCTGATCGGCTTTCACGCCCAGGGCAACTACCACACCGCTGTGGGCGAGAGCTACGCCATCATGGGCATGAAGCTGTGGGCTGAATATCTGGATGGCATTGCCAAGATTACCGTATCGGCGGGGGAATAACGCCCCCGGCCGAAGAAACGGGCCTCGTCGGCTCGGGGGTAGCAGGTAAAGCCAAAGTTGGCAGAAAGAGAGGCACATAAATGGCATATACACCGACTACATGGAATGACGGCGATCTCATCACCGCTGAAAAGCTGAACAAGCTGGAGGCGGGAGTACAAAACGAACAAGTTGGGCCGCAGGGGCCTGCTGGACCAAAAGGAGATACTGGAGCACAGGGCCCGAAAGGCGATAAAGGAGATACTGGAGCACAAGGCCCCGCTGGCGCTGACGGCGCAGACGGAGCGGCGGCAGGGTTTGGCACTCCAACCGCGACAGTAGACGCCAACACCGGAACGCCGTCTGTTACCGTCACTGCGAGCGGCCCCAATACGGCAAAGGTGTTTTCATTCGCGTTTAAAAACTTGAAGGGCGCAAAGGGCGATACCGGCGCTCAAGGACCGGCCGGTGAAACTGGCCCCCGGGGCCAGCAAGGGGCACAAGGCGCGGCGGGCGCTCGGGGGCCAGCTGGAAAGGGTGTTAAATCCATTGCGCTGACCACTACTGGCGGCGCTGTTACCGGCGGTACAGTGACATTCGACGATGAAAGCACCGCACCAATTACGGTCACTTCGGCAGATGCATAAAAGGAGGGCAGCAAGATGCTTGAATCCGTCTTGCATTATTTGCACAACTGGTTTTTAGTGGCCGTTTATGACGGCCTCTATACCATTAAGGACGGCAGCATTGAGCTGCCTTTCTTGCAATCCGGGCAATACTTCCGCATTGTGGGCAGCGTCCTCAACGATGGGGTATATAACTACCCTGCAGAAAACCTGAAAGATGAGGAATTCACCGGGTCTATCTGGGCCCTGGCTGTTCCCCCCGCAGTGCTTTCCTTGGTGGAGGAGATCACCGCCTGGCAGGCTAAGAACGGTGCTTCTGGCCCTTACACAAGCGAGAGTTTCGGCGGGTACAGTTACACCAAGGCCACCAATGCCAGCGGCGCGGCGGTGGGATGGCAGGATGTGTTCAAAGCTCAGCTTTCCCCGTGGCGCAAGCTGGGGGGCACCTACCAGTATGCTGCGCCTAATCCGCACATGACCCCGCCGCTGCCGCATGAAGATAACCCGTGGAGGTGATTGAGTGAGCCTTTTAGATGATTTTGGCCATACTTGCGTGATTTTGGAAAAGAACCGCCAGCCAGACGGGGAAGGAGGGTATATCACTTCCTGGACGGATGGGGCGGAGTTTATCAATTTCCAAGCGCTGGACACCTCTATGGAGGCGCGGCGGGCAGAGAAAGAGGGCGTGACAAGCCTGTATTCCGCCCTGGTGGCGAAAAATGTGCCCATCGAGTACAACGACTACTTCCGGGACACATCCACCGGGGAGACCTACCGGGTCACATCTGACCCCAAGGAGCGGGAGGCACCCAAATCCGCCGGGCCTGTGGTGGGGGCGCTAAAGTATTTCACCGCTGAGAGGAAGGAGCTGCCCCAATGACGAAAGCAGCAGCCCTTCACAAGTTCTTCTCTGGCTTTGGCATCCCGGCTTATCCGGTGAGCTCGGTGCCGGAGGACGCGGTGTTCCCCTGGTTGACCTATGAGCTGGTGACCGGCGCCTGGGAAGAGGGAGAAGTGAGCATGACGGTGAATTTGTGGTATTACACCGCCAGCGAAGCAACCCCCAACGCAAAAGCGGAGGAAATATCCAGAACCATTGGGTTGAGTGGGATTTCTGTCCCCTGTGACGGTGGTTTTATTTGGCTGAAACGGGGATCTCCCTGGTGTCAAAACCTACGCGACGAAACTGACCCAGCAATCAAGAGGCGTTACTTAAATGTAACGGCGGAATACATAACAATCAATTGAAAAAATACCTCCCCCTAAGAGGCGGGGGAGAAGAGCTGAAAGGGGCTGATATAAAAAAGGAGGCTACTATGCGTTATACCCGTATCCCTGAAACTGCGTTTCAGAATCTCCAGCTCAATGCTGGTGTGCTTTTAAGCGACTTTGACCCCGCCGCTGGCACGGTGGAAGAAGCAGATATTATGGGTGCCACTTCGGGAGGCGTAGCTTTCGCCGCCACCCCAGAGTTTTCCGATTTTGGCGAGGATATCGACAACTGCCCGGCGAACGTCCTGGAAATGAAGCGTTTGGACTCCGTGAAAGTCACCATGTCTGGCACGTTTATCACCGTAAGCACCACGCTGGTGAAAGATTTGATTGGCGCTGCCGATATTGATGGCAGCGATCCCACCAAAGTGGTGCCCCGCAACGATGTGGCCACCACGGACTTTAAAGATATCTGGTGGGTGGGCGACTACAGTGACAAAAACGGCGAGACCAAAGGCGGCTTTGTGGCAATCCATATGTTGAATGGCCTGTCCACCGGCGGATTCCAGCTGCAGTCTGGCAACAGGGAGAAGGGCCAGTTCGAGTTTGAGTTTACCGGCCACTACTCCATCAAAGCCCAGGACACTGTGCCTTTCGAGGTCTACGTGAAGGCCGGCACGGACGAGGAAGATGCCGAAGGTTAACTAGGAGGATGATGTGAAAATGAAGACACTGGCAACCTGCAGCCCTGTGGAATTTCTTGTGCAGACCAATAAAATCCGGCGCTCGGTGGAAAGCTGGCTCACCCTGACCAAGGTGATGAAGATTCGCAAGCGCTTGCCGGAGCTCCCCCAGGGAGCCAAGCCCGAGGACGTCAAAAAGGCCCGGCAGGAGCAGGCGAAAAAGAATTTCTCCGCCATTTTGGATTCCGTGCTGGAAGAGCATCCTCAAGAAACAGCGGAGCTTTTGGGTATGCTTTGTTTCATCGAGCCGGAAGACCTGGGAAACCACTCCATGTTGGAGATCATCAGCTCGGTCAATGAGCTGATTGCCTCGCCGGAAGTCCTGAGTTTTTTTACCTCGTTGACGCAATTGGTTCAGACCGTTACCTCCGATACTGCGAAGGGCTGAATCCCGGCTTTCTAGACGCGCTGGGGCCCTCTTACATTATTGACCACTGCATTGCGCAGTGGAGCAAGGAAATGGAGGAAAAAACCTATCGTATCTATGTGACGGATGCCTTGCAGGTTATTGCCGAGAACACGGCCCACATGGCAGGCGGGAAGACTATGACTGTCAGGTGGGATGAGCTGACAAAGCCGAAGCCTAAAGACACCAGAACAGGGGAAGAGATTGTGGCGGATGTGTTGAGAAAAGGAGGCTTGAAATTGATTCCTCGCAGCTAAACGGCGCTGCGAAAGGGCTAAGAGGTGCCATTTTCCAGGAAGGAGGTGGCACTCATAAACTTATTTGATCTTTACGCGAAGATCTCACTGGACAGCAGTGAGTACGATGAAGGCTTAAATAAAGCCAGCAGCAACACGTCATCTTTTGCCAGCAAGCTGAAGAAGGGGCTGGCGACTGCCGCAAAGGCTGGAGCCGCGGCACTGGGGGCGGCCGCCACAGGTGTTGCCGCACTGACTAAAGCCTCCCTTGACCAGTATGCTGAGTATGAGCAGCTGGTTGGCGGTATCAAGACCCTTTTTAAGGATTCCTCGGATACGGTCCAGCAGTATGCGGCCAACGCTTATAAAACGGCTGGCGTGTCCGCCAACTCCTATATGGAGCAGGCCACGGCCTTTTCCGCGTCCCTTATCCAGTCTTTGGACGGAGACACAGAAGCTGCTGCGGAGTACGCCAACCAGGCCATCATGGATATGTCCGACAACGCCAACAAGATGGGCACGGACATTGAGAGCATCCAACAGACCTACCAGTCCTTGATGCGCGGCAACTACGCCATGTTGGACAACCTGAAACTGGGCTATGGCGGCACAAAATCCGAACTGGAGCGTTTGGTAGCAAAGGCGGAGGAGCTGACCGGGCAAGCCCTTGATCCTACGAAGTTTTCCGATGTTATCACGGCTATTCACGCTGTACAGAAAAATTTGGGGATTACAGGGACCACCTCGAAGGAAGCCTCCACTACTATTCAAGGCTCGCTGAACATGATGCAGTCGGCGTGGTCAAACCTGGTGGCGGGAATCGGGAACGAAAATGCCAATATGACTTCGCTTATCGGCAATTTTGTCGAGAGCGTAGCGACGGTTGGCGAAAACATTCTCCCGAGAATGCAGCAAATTTTTACGGGAATTGGGACACTGGTTCAGCAGCTTGCACCAATTATTGCGGAAGCGATTCCTGGAGCAATCAACGGGATTCTTCCAGGACTGCTTAACGCAGCTTCTACGTTGGTAACTCAGTTTGTGTCTGCTTTACCATCAGTTTTGCAAGCAGTTATTCCGGCTATTATTTCGTTTTTTACACAAAGCGTTCCACAAATTGTCTCGGTTATCCCAGAAATCGTGTCAACTCTGGCATCAACATTGATTTCTTCTGCTGGGCCGCTAATTACCGCCGGACGCAATATGCTGACACAGTTAGCGACTGGGATAAGAAATGAACTTCCGCAAATTGCATCTGCTGCTCCAGAAATTCTTTCACAGTTTTTGGGTTACGTTACAAAAAACCTGCCGTTAGTGGCGGGGGAAGGTGTAGCGATTATAAATTCTTTAGTAAGCGGAATTATTGAAGCGGTTCCTGCATTTCTTGAAGCACTTCCTCAGTTGTTTGAGTCCTTTACATCATATATTTCAACGTTCTATCCGGTGATGTTAACCGCTGGCATGAGCATCTTGCAGAATCTTGTCAACGGAATCATCCAGGCTATCCCTCAAATTGCGCTTGCAATTCCTCAGGTGTTCACCGCTATCACCACATTTATTACTACAAGTCTCCCCACGATACTCAATTCCGGGATGCAAATATTGCAAAATTTACTCAACGGAATTATCCAGGCTATCCCTCAGATTGCAGTTGCCATTCCCCAGGTAATTATGGCAATTGTTAATTCTATCACCACCAGCCTTCCGCAGATTTTGCAAAGCGGAGTTCAAATTTTGCAGAATTTGATACAAGGTATCGTTCAGACGATTAATCAGTTGAGTGCAGCAATGCCTCAAATCATCAGTACGTTTGTAAGCGGGATTACTTCTAATCTCCCTCAGATTATCCAAAGCGGCGTGCAGATGCTTACCAGCCTGGTGTCAGGAATTGTGAACTCCATTCCTGATTTGATAACGGGCTTGGCACAAGTAGTTTCTTCTTTGCTAGATTTCTTAATCAGCAACCTTCCGAACATCCTTCAAGCAGGCGTTCAAATTTTACAAAGCCTTATTTCTGGTATCATCCAATCCATCCCGGAACTTGTAGCGAATCTCCCGCAGATTATCAATGGGATTGTAAATGGGATAGGGGCTTTGATGGGCTCCATCATCAACATTGGCGGAGATATCGTGCGGGGCATTTGGCAAGGTATTTCCGGCGCAGCCGGATGGCTGTGGAGCCAGATTACAGGCTGGATGAGCGGGATTGTAAACGGCATCAAGGGGTTCTTCGGGATTGGCTCCCCGTCCAAGCTGATGCGGGATGAAGTGGGCAAATGGCTTCCCTCTGGTTTGGGACAAGGCATTTCCAAGAATGCCAAGGCAGCGGTTTCCGCCGCAAACCGGATGGGCCAGGCTGTTTTTGACGCTACGCAGCAGTGGGTGGACCGGGAAAACAGCTTGATGAACGGGTTTGGCACACCCAACCTGGATTTTGGAGGGTATCAATCACCAACCGTGGCGGTGCGTAAAAGCGGCGTCATGCAGGATTTGTTCCGTGCTGGCGGTGGAGACACCATCATCCAACACATCCAGTCCGTGCCGCTGACGCCTTCTGAGCTGGCGCGGCAGAGTGTAGATGCTTACAGGCGATTGAGATGGGCATAAGGAGGACACTGTGAACAACATCATCATTTATAAAAACGAGATGGGGGACACAGTGGAGTTCTCCAAGCGGTCGGGGTTTTTCCTCACCGATTTCCCGCTGCTTTCGGGACTTTCCATTGACGTGAGTACCTCCCAAAGCATTGACCAGCTGGGAGGCACCATCGAAAGCCAGGTGGTAAACCCCAAGACCGTCACGGTGAAGGGGTTTATCCAGGGGGACGGCACGGCGGGGAAGCAAAAGCTGCTGCAAGTCATCCGCCCGCTGGAAAAGGGCCGGTTCACTGTGAATGGGCAGTATTCCATCGACGTGGTGGTGTCCGATACCCCCACAGTGGAGCGGATGCGCATGTTCCCCCAGTTCGACTTTGGGGTGACGGCCCCTTACCCCTTCTGGCAGCGCACAGAGGCCGGTATGACCCCTGTGGCGGGCACCATTGGCATGTTCCGGTTCCCCTGGTATTTCAAGTCGTACACCTTTGGGGTGCTGGTAAAGAGCTACTTTTCCACCATCCACAACGGCGGGCAAATTCCCACGTTTTATGACCTGCGCATCACTGCAAACGGCGCGGCGAAAAACCCGGAATTTATGGACGTGGCCACAGGGGATTTTCTCAAGCTCAACAAGACTTTTTCCGTGGGGGAGAGAGTGACCATCTCCATCCGGCCTGATCGAGTGACGGCGGTTTCTTCCACGGAGGGGGATATCCAGGGATTGATTGACATTGACAGCGCCTTGTTTTCCTTCCGGGCAGGGGACACCACCCTGCGCTATGACGCGGAGGAGGGCAAGGAAAACCTGAATGTGCAACTCACATTGAGTGACAAGTTTGCGGGGATTTCTGTATGATCTATGTTTTCAGCCGGGATATGACGGAGCGGAGGATGCTTCTCACGGTGATATCCCTGGAGTGGAAAGAGGCCTACTGCGGCATCGGCAAGTTTACCCTGGTAGCCAAGGACACCGAGGAAAACGCGCTGATGCTGCGCAAAGGGAACATTGTCCATTTTGAGGGGTTTGACGGCATTATCAAGGATGTGTCCGTGAAAAAGGACCAGATCACTGCAAACGGGTACAGCTTGGCTGATCTGCTCAACCAGCGGACCACGTACAATGATGTGGTGGTGACCTCCGCCGAGAGCGGGGCCTATGACCTGTATACCTCCAACCGGCGGGGCCTGGACGTGGAAACGGCCCAGCCCCAGGGCTTCCCGGAGACCTGCGAAGTCTCCGTGGAAAAAGGCGGGACCCTGGGGGACTGGATTGAGCAGATATGCTCCCAGGCCGGGCTGGGGTTCCGGGTCACCCTGGACGATCGGACCCATCAGAAAACCCTGGCTATCTACAAAGGGGAGGACTTGACCAGCCCCACGGACCCGGCCTCTGTGGTGTTTTCCACCGCCCGGAATAACTTGGCGGGCCTGGAAATTGAAGATGATGGCAGCGAATTTGCCAATGTTGCCGTGGTGAAAGGCATGGGCCTCAATGACAAGTACGTTTTGGAGATCGTGGGGGAAGCGGAGGGCCCGGACCGGTATGAAATCTTTGTGGACATGACCTCGGACAAACAGAAAGAGGCGGAGACCCGGTTTAACGAGTACGGGGAGGAGATCGTGGAAAAGCCGGCTGAAACCGACGGAGAGTACAGGGCCCGCCTGGCGGCCAAAGGGCAGGAAGCCCTGCAAGAGCGGGTGGCCCAGACCTCCTTTTCCGTGACCGTGCAGCCCACGGACTACGGCGTCCGGTACAAGCTGGGGGACCTGGTGAAGTGCTACTCCAAAAAGCACGGCATCGAGCTGACCGCCCGGGTGTCTGAGGTGAAGTACACCAAGGACACCAAGAAAGACACCCTGGAAATCACCCTGGGTGAGCCCACATTGACGATGAGAAAGCTGGTGAAATTATGGCAGAAATGATGGCCTGGCCTCTCAACCTGGTGGAATACGGCTACAACGCAGAAGACGTGATGCGCTGGATGGCCGGTAAAACCTCTGGGGTGTATGGCCAGGAGGGAAACTATCAGGTGGTGTGGAAGTCTGGCATGACTGTCACGGTCAAGGCGGAAGGGATGCTGGGCGGCTGGCTCTCAAACATGGAGCGCTACGGCATCGCCTTCTGGAACGCCACAGACATTGACCTGGAAGTGCCCATCGGGGACGGGGTGAACCCCCGCATTGACCGGGTGGTGGTGAGCTGGCACATCCCCAATCAGTCGGAATTGCCCCAGGTGATCATCCGGCAGGGCACTCCCGCAGCCGACCCACAGCCCCCGGCGTTGGTCAATGACGGGGAATACGCGGAGATATGCCTGGCAGAGATCGCTGTTGCCGCAGGTGCCATTACCCTTGCGGCGGAGAACATCACTGACACCCGCCTTGATGGAGACGTGTGCGGCCTGGTTTCTATGGGGATTGAAAAAATCCCCACGGACGGCCTGTATCAGCAGTGGATTGACTGGTTTGAGGAGCTACAGACCACGCTGGATGATGATGTGGCGGCGAATCTGTACGCTCTCATCCAACAGAAGGTGGCCAAGGCCGGGGACACCATGACGGGCCCGCTGATTGCGGCAAGCCAGAACAGCGCCACAGCGCAGGTTCGGAATATATCTCTCACTACCACCGATCTGGAAGAGGGCGTGACGCCCCTGGCCAATGGGCAGATCGTCCTGGTGTATGAAGGGCCGGAGATTGTCAACACAGTAGCGGCCCACAACG
>ERZ1643247.1887-NODE-1887-length-17747-cov-5.220947_pt1 | contig 17747 bp, 14 predicted proteins | sample MGYA00579264_ERZ1643247 | MGnify/ENA primary metagenome ERZ1643247 (study PRJEB29033, sample SAMEA4952262) | chicken gut metagenome | biome: Broiler Chicken; feature: Gastrointestinal Tract; material: Caecum | place: Ireland | collected 2018 | study: Broiler... | reverse complement strand
CCGCCGTACTCTTCGCGCTGCGCATCCGCCGCAGAAAGGGGGATCGGGAATGAGACACCGTTTTTTGGCGCTGGCCGCCGCTCTGCTGCTCCTCTGCCCGTCCTGCAGCGCGGGGACGGCAAACTCCGGACAAACAGAAAGCGCCGACCCTGTGCAGACAGGAATCGGCGCAAATTGGGCTTCCACGGATGAATGGCCGGTCAATGCGTACACGGCGGGCGTTCCCGTCCCGCCGGGCGAGGTGCGGCAGGTCCTGCTGGATGAAGCGAACGGCTTCTGTGCCGTCTCCCTCGACGGCGTGAGCCGGGCGGAAGCGGACGCCTGGCGCGAAGAGCTCGCGTCGTCCGGGTTCCGCCTGCTGGCCGGTGTGGAGGAGGACGTGAAGGGCACGGTGCCCTCCGGCTCCGTCGCCATCGGCGAAGTTTACACCGACGGCAGCGTGTCGTGCAGCGTGTCCCACAGCGCGGATCTGCTGGCGCTCTACTGCTCCCTCACGGAATCGTGAGGGCAGAGGCGTTTTTTCCGTTTACGCGGCGGAGTGCACGCGCATCTTCGCGCTCACCGGGATGTGCAGCATGCCGCTGAGCGGCTTCCAGACGGCGATGGCGATGCCGTAATCGACCATGCTGTGCACCAGCGTGCCCACGCCCACCAGAAGCACGACGGCCACCACATAGCCGCTCTCATACCAGCTTTCGGAGCCGTTGCCGGTGAAGTAGAACGCCGTCACCACGATCGCTTCGGCCACGGCGTGCAGCACGCCCAGCAGCAGGCCGAAGGGCACGGCCGTGCGGGCCGTCTGCAGCAGGTTGTGATACTTGCGCAGCAGCAGCGCGCCCACGAGCACGAACACGATCTGCGAGGCGGCGCGCAGCGCCACCACCAGCGGCATGGAGAGGGCGAAGCCGATGCTCGTCACCACCGTGACCAGGATGGCGGAGGCCGGGGAGATGAACATGGCGATGAAGATCGGCACATGGCTGGCCAGCGTGAACGACATGGGCGGAATCCAGATTTTCGGCATGAACATCGGGATGATGATGCCCAGCGCGCACAGGAGCGCCGAGATGCAGAGCGAAACAATCGAATTCTTTTTCATGAAAGTACCCTCCTAGGCAGCAAACCGTGTTATCACGTGTCTTGACACCTATCATACTTGTGAAAAAGAAAACTGTCAATGTAGATTTTTCACGGAGATTTCCCGGCCTTCCCGGAAAAAACAGGTGAAGTTTCGCGCAGGCCGCTTGTCAGTTTTCCTCCGGCGCGACGAGGACGCCCAGCGCACGCAGGGCGGCGCAGATGCGCTCGAAACATTCGCGCGAGGGGCACGAGATCGTGTGCAGGTGGATGCCGTTCGTGAGCGCGGAGAGGGGCGTGGATTCCGACTGGGAGAGCTTGCGCACGAACTCGTCCGCGTCGTAGCGGGAAAAGATGTGCAGTTTCCCGGTGAGCTGGCCGTAGACGGCGTGGTCCACAATCACGTCGATCAGCCCGCCGCCGTTGTCCACCACGGCGTAGAGCTCCTGCTGGAGCAGATCACGGCCGTGGCGGCAGGCGATGGTGTAGGTCTGGCCGCGGCTCTCGCTCGGCAGCAGCACATAGCCGCGCGGCGTGGCCGCAATGGGGGAGTTGAGCGCGCGCAGCATGGCCACGTCGCCCACAATGGCCTGCCGGCTCACGTGAAGCTGCTTCGCGAGCGCCGACGCGCTCACCGGCGTCTCGGCCTGTTCGAGAGCGCGCAGGATTTCCCCGCGCCGCTCCTCTGCCGTCATGGTCTGTCCCATCATTTCATCCCTTCTCCGTTCTCCGCCGGGCGAACCCCGTTTTTCTTCCGTTCCCGGAACCAATTCTCTATCCTGTTCTTTAATTATAGCAAACACGGCAGGCGAAAGAAATCACAAAACATGAAAATTTTCTTGCGCAGCGGGTGGGGGCTTGCTATAATAGAGGACGCGCCTCTTTCGGGAGGAAACATCTGGAAGCCGCCCTTTTCGGGGCGGGACGACGTTTTGTTTGAGGAGGAAGATCCGGCAACATGGCGAAAATTCGGGAAATTTATACGAGCGACGCATATTATCCGTTTCTGTGCTACTGCGAAAGCCACGGCTATGAGGAAATGCACGATCTGGTGCGGTGTCCGTTTGCCAGGCTCAAGGATGAGCCGGACATCACGGCATCCCTCAGCAGCCGGATTCGCGTGACATTTTTGGCGTATCTCAAGGCACACCCGGAGGATTTTCTGCTTGAAAAGAAGAAAGCCGTCGCCGCGGCTGCGCGCGCGCCCAAAACAGGGCTTGAAGAGGCCGAGGAAAAGCTGCGGCTGTTTTTCCGGGCCAACGCCGACCGTCTCATTCATGTCTCGGAGGCTGCCAAGGCCATTGCGCCGCAGAAGCTGCGCCGGGTGGACATTGCCGCCATCCTGGACAAGGCCGGCTGGTGCCGGTTTGTGGACAATGCCACGTATTTTTATTGCGGGGAGCGCTGAGCGTCCCCGTTTTTTCATGCCGGAAGGGAGGCGCCTGCCGTGAAAACCGTCCTCGCCGCGCTCAGCGCGCAGTATATCCACACCTGCCTCGCCGCACGGAGCCTGTGCGGGAGCGCCCGGCGTGCGGGCTTTGCCGTCACGATCTGCGAGCGCACCGTCAACGAACCGTTTGGTGACCTGCTCGCCGCTTTGGCGCTGGAGCATCCCGATGTCATCGGCTTTCCCTGTTATCTCTGGAACATTGCGCTTGTGCGGGAGCTGTGCGTCGAGCTCCGCAAAATTCTGCCGCGCGTGTACCTCTGCCTGGGCGGGCCGGAGGTTTCCTTCTGCGCGGAGAAGGTCCTGCGGGAGCTGCCGGAAGCCGACTTCGTCCTCTCCGGGGAGGGGGAGGAGAGCTTTCCCGCCCTGCTCGGCGCGCTTGCGGCCGGACGGCCGCCCGGCGATGTGCCCGGCCTGTGGTTCCGGGAGGCGGGCGCCGTCCGTGCCGCGGCTCCCGCCGCGCCCGTGCCGATGGCGTCGCTGCCGTTCCCGTATCCGGAGCTGCTCTCCGGGGACACCGCGCCGCTCGACGGGAAAATCCTTTATTTTGAAACGTCGCGCGGCTGCCCGTTCTCGTGCACCTACTGCCTGTCCTCGCGCGAGGGCGGCGTGCGGCTGATGCCTGCCCCGCTCGCGTGTGAACGGCTCTCCGTCTTTCTCCGCGCCCGCGTCCGGCAGGTCAAGTTTGTCGATCGCAGCTTCAACGCGAACCGCGCGCACTGCGACGCCATCCTCGCCTATCTCCTGGAGCACGACAACGGCGTCACAAATTTTCATTTCGAGATCGAGGCTGAGCTTCTCGCAGATTCCACGCTTGCGCTCATCCGGCAGGCAAGGCCGGGCCTGTTCCAGTTCGAGGCGGGCGTGCAGTCCACCAACCGGGAAACGCTCCGCGCCGTCCGGCGGTCGGAGAACGTGATGCGCGTGCTCGAGCGCTGCGCCGCCCTGCGCGGGGCGGGCGGCTGCCACCTGCACATGGATCTCATCGCCGGCCTGCCTTATGAGGATTACGCGTCGCTCGGCCGGTCGTTCGACGACGTGTTCCGCACCGGCCCGCATATGCTCCAGCTCGGCTTTCTCAAGCTGCTGCGCGGCACACGGCTGGAGGAGGACGCCGCGCGGTTCGGCATCGTGTGCAGCACCCGTCCGCCGTATGAGGTGCTGTTCACCCCCTGGATTTCCTATGAGGAGCTGTGCCGCCTCAAGAAAATCGACAGCCTGTGCGGTGCGCTGTACAACAGCGGCCGCTTCTCCGTGTCGCTGCCCTTCCTGCTGCGGTTGTTTGATTCCCCGTTCGCGTTCTTTGAGACGCTCGCATCCTTCGCCGAAGCGCGCGGCGCGTTCAACCGCCCGTGGGGCCGGTACGACGGCCACGCACTGCTGTTCGCGTTCTGTGAAGCGCGCGGCGGGGACGCGCCGCATCTGCGCTGGCTGCTGCGCTTCGACGCCCTGTGCGAGGGCCGTGCCCGCGGCCTGCCGGATTTCCTGACGCCGCCCCAGCCGCCGGAGGCCTCCGGTCTGCTGCGCGCAGCCGCCCGGGACGAGGATGCGCTGCTCTCCCGGTTCCCGCGCCTTGCCGCCGTCCCGCCGCGCGAGCGCCCCGCCGAGATCCGCCGCATGTTCCGCTTCGCGTGGTTCCCGTTCTCGCCCCTGACCGGCGAGGCAGGCGCGTGCATCGCCGCGATCGACACGGCGGCGCCGGCCTCCGCTTCGTATGCCGTGCGGCCGGCGGGGGAAGCGGCGGCCGTCCTGCCCGTTCCGGGGCCGTAACGGTGAACCGTGGCTGCGGCCCCGCGCTTTTCCGCGCGGCGGCTCTTTTGGTGCCGTGAAAAATATCCCCGCTCTTTTTTCTTCCGGTTCCCTGTGTTATAATACCCTCACGGGCTAAGCGGAAATCGAAGATTTCCGAGCCCTGAGAGAACATTGAAACACATGCCAAAAACGGTAAACGTTTTTGGCTCAAGGTTTCGGGCCTTCCGGCCCGGCGATGTGTTATAATCAAGCGGTAACATCCATATGCGGAAAAGGAGGAGTTTTTGATGCCTTGTATTCAATGGAAGACGAGCGCCGCGATCTCCGCGGAGCAGGAGAAGGAACTGCGCGAAGCGCTGGGGGAGGCCATCGCCCTGATCCCCGGCAAGAGCGAGTCGTGGCTCATGCTGGAATTTGAGCCGGAGTGCCGCATGGCTTTCCGCGGCGACGCGCAGGAGCCGGCCGCCTTCGTTTGCGTCGATCTCTACGGCAATGCGCCCGCCGCCGCGTGCGACGCCCTCACAGCGAAGATCTGCTCGCTGGCGCAGTCCGTCACCGGCGTGAAGCCGGACCGCGTCTATGTGCGCTATCTCATGACGGACACATGGGGCTGGAACGGCTCGAATTTTTAAGCTGTTTGGCCTGTGCCCGTCTTGACAAACCGAGCCAAACCTTCTATAATAAACACTGTTCAGTCTATCAAATTTTGAAAAGGCGATGAAGGGAACAAGACGTTTGGGAGGCGTGCAGAGAGCCGGCGGGCGGTGTGAGCCGGCGGAATCCCGTTCGTGCATAGCTCATCCCGGAGCCGCCGGCCCGAAGGGAATCCCCTCGTAAGGCCGGACGCAGCGGCAGCGTTAAAGGCCAAGGCCTTGTCAGAGGCTTGAGGGCGCGCCCGGAAAATCCGGGAAAGCGCTGAATTTGGGTGGTACCGCGGATGAAATCATTCGCCCCGAACTTTCATTGAGAGAGTTCGGGGTTTTCTTTATCCCCGTCTCTCAGGTTACGAAGGAGGTAACTGTCATGCTGAACAAAGGCTGCAAGAAGTACATCCCGTTTGCGCCCGTTTCCCTGCCGGACCGCACCTGGCCGGACAAGGTGATCGAAAAGCCGCCCGTGTGGTGCAGCGTCGACCTGCGCGACGGCAACCAGGCCCTCATCGACCCGATGAATCTCGAGGAAAAGCTCCTCTTCTTCCAGACTCTGGTGGACATCGGCTTCAAGGAGATCGAGATCGGCTTCCCGTCCGCCTCCGAGACGGAGTATGAGATCTGCCGCACGCTTATCGAGCGCAACCTCATCCCGGACGACGTCACCATCCAGGTGCTCGTGCAGTGCCGCCCGCACCTCATCAAGCGCACGTTCGAGGCGATCGACGGCGCGAAGAACGTCATCGTCCATTTCTATAACTCCACGTCCACCCTGCAGCGCAAGGTCGTGTTCCACACCGACATGCAGGGCGTCATCGACATCGCCGTGGAGGGCGCGAAGCTTGTCCGTGAGCTCACGGAAAAGGAGATCGCCCGCACCGGCGCGAACATCCGCTATGAGTATTCCCCCGAAAGCTTCTCCGGCACGGAGATGGACAACGCCGTCCTCATCTGCGAAAAGGTGCTGGAAACGCTGGGCGCCACGCCGGAAAAGAAGGTCATTCTCAACCTGCCGAACACCGTGGAAATGGCCACGCCGAACTGCCACGCCGACCAGATTGAGTATTTCTGCCGCCATCTGAAGCACCGCGACTGCGCCATCATCAGCCTGCACCCGCACAACGACCGCGGCACCGGCACCGCCGCCACCGAGCTCGGCATCATGGCCGGCGCGGAGCGCGTGGAGGGCACGCTGTTCGGCAACGGCGAGCGCACCGGCAACGCCGATATCATGAACGTCGCGCTCAACATGTATTCGCAGGGCGTGGATCCGGGACTCGACTTCTCGGATATCCGCCGCATCCGCGAAATTTACGAGAAGTGCACGAAGATGCAGGTGCCGCCGCGCTATCCCTATGCCGGCGACCTCGTGTTCACGGCCTTCTCCGGCTCTCACCAGGACGCCATCAGCAAGGGCGTGCAGTATATGGAGCAGAGCGGCAGTCCCTACTGGGAGGTGCCGTATCTGCCGATCGATCCGGCTGACATCGGCCGCAAGTATGAGCCCATTATCCGCATCAACAGCCAGTCCGGCAAGGGCGGCGCAGCCTTCGTCATGCACCAGAGCTTCGGCTATGACCTGCCCAAGGCCATGCACCCGGAGTTCGGCGCCATGGTGAAGCACGCGTGCGACGAGGCGGGCCGCGAGCTGCATCCGGAGGAGATCTTCGACATCTTCCGCCGCGAGTATCTCGAGATCCGCTACCCCTACAATCTCAAGTCGTATAAGCTCTATGAGGAGAACGAGGCCGAGGGCGACAACACCGTCGTCCACTTCGAGGGCAACCTGCGCTTCCGCCATGAGGACCACCTCATCAGCGGGCGCGGCAACGGCCCGATCGATGCCTTCTTCAACGCGCTGCGCCAGGTTGGCATCACCGATTACCAGTTCGTGTCCTACAGCGAGCACGCCGTAGGCGAGGGCGCCGATTCCAAGGCCCTCTCCTACATCCAGCTCAAGAACAGCGCCGGGGACACGTTCTTCGGCGTCGGCATGGACGGCAACATCAGCCTCGCCTCCATCAAGGGCATCATCTGCGCGATCAACCGCGCTTCCGGTGAACAGAAATAAAGACAGGAGGATCTTCCGATGAGAGAGTATCAGATTGCAGTGCTCAAGGGTGACGGCATCGGCCCTGAAATTGTGGATGAAGCCATCCGCGTGCTCGACAAGGCCGGGGAGAAATTCGGCTTTGCAATGCACTATCACTACGCGCTGCTGGGCGGCTGCGCCATCGACGAGACGGGCATGCCGCTGCCGCAGGAGACGATCGACACCTGCAAGGCCGCAGACTCCACCCTGCTCGGCGCGGTGGGCGGCCCGAAGTGGGACAACGTGCCCGGCGACCGCCGCCCGGAAAAGGGCCTTTTGGGCATCCGCGGGGCGCTCGGCCTCTTTGCGAACCTGCGCCCGGCCGTGATTTTCCCGGAGCTGCGCGGCGCTTCCCCGCTGCGCCCGGAGATCATCGGCGACGGGCTCGACGTCCTCGTGGTGCGCGAGCTCACGGGCGGCATCTATTTCGGGGAGCGCGGCCGCCGCACGGTGAACGGCGCGGAAGCCGCCTATGACACGGAGCAGTATTCCGTGCCCGAGATCGAGCGCATTGCCCGCGTGGCCTTCCAGATGGCGCAGAAGCGCCGCGGCCGCGTGTGCAGCGTCGACAAGGCCAACGTGCTGGAAAGCTCCCGCCTGTGGCGCGCCACTGTGACGCGCATCCACGACGAGGAGTTCCCGCAGGTGGAGCTCTCGCACATGTATGTGGACAACTGCGCCATGCAGCTCGTGCGCAACCCCGGCCAGTTCGACGTCATCGTGACCTCGAACATCTTCGGCGATATCCTCTCCGACGAGGCCTCCATGATCAGCGGCAGCATCGGCATGCTCGCCAGCGCCAGCCTGAGCGGCGGCAAGGCCGGCCTCTATGAGCCGATCCACGGTTCCGCCCCGGACATCGCCGGCACCGGAAAGGCCAACCCGCTCGCCACCATCCTCTCCGCCGCCATGATGCTGCGCTATTCGCTCGGCGAGGCCGAAGCGGCGGACGCCATCGAGGCCGCCGTGTCCCGCGCGCTCGCGCGCGGCCGTACCGCCGACATCGCCTCGAAGGAGCTGCCCGTGCTCTCCTGCACGGAGATGGGCGCGCTCGTCTGCGAATGCCTGTAAAATCGCCCGAAACACGAGACGAAGCGCCCGTGCGGGCGCAACGGTGGTGAAACAAATGGAAACCCTTTCCTTCCGCAAGGGCGTGAAGGACGGCCTGCCGATCTGCCTCGGCTACATCAGTGTGTCGTTCGCTTTCGGCATGATGGCCACGCAGGGCGGCCTGCCCGTGTGGGTGGCCCTCGGCATCTCGATGACGAACCTCACCTCCGCCGGCCAGGTGGCGGGCACGAATCTCATCCTCGCCGGCGCCGGCTATGCCGAGATCGCCGTCACAACCTTTGTCATCAACCTGCGCTACTTCCTCATGTCGCTCTCCCTTTCCCAAAAGGTGGAGGACACCATGACAGGCCTGCAGCGCTGGGTGCTCTCCTTCGGCGTCACCGATGAGATCTTCGCCGTGGCCGTGCAGCAGAAGGGCGCGATCAACGCCCGCTATTTTTCCGGCCTGATCCTCACGCCCTACTGCGGCTGGGCGCTCGGCACCTTCCTGGGCGCGGCGGCCACGGGCCTGCTGCCCGCTTCGCTGCGCAGCGCGCTGGGCATCGCGCTTTACGGCATGTTCCTGGCCATCATCATCCCGCCGGCGCGCGGTTCCAGGCCGGTGCGCGCCGTCGTCGTGCTGGCCGGGGCGCTCTCCTGCCTCATCGCGTGGACGCCCGGCCTCAGCAGCCTGTCCGGCGGCTGGTCGATCATCCTGTGCGCCGTGGCGGCTTCCGCCTTCGCGGCCTTCCGCTGGCCTGTGGCGGAGGAAAGCGGGGAGGAGGGGGCCGCGCCATGATCTCCTATGCCTATGTGCTCACAGGTGTGCTGGTGATGGCTGCCGTCACCTATGTGATCCGCGCGCTGCCGCTCGCCGTGTTCCGCAGGAAGATCACGAGCCGCTTTTTCCGCTCGTTCCTGTTCTATGTGCCGTACGCCGTGCTTTCCGCCATGACGTTCCCGGCCATCCTCTCCTCCACCGCGAGCGGGTGGAGCGCCGCCGCCGGCCTCATCGCCGCCATCCTGCTGGCCTGGTTCGGACGCGGTCTGCTCACCGTGGCGCTCGGCTCCACGGCCGTCGTCTTCGTGGCGGAGCGCCTGCTGGAGCTGTTTTTCTGACGCTTTGCAATCCGCGCGGGATTGTGCTACAATACAACTGCTGTGCAGCCGCCCCCGGCGGCAGAAGGCGCATGTGCGCCCCTGCCGGCCGGGGACAGCTATTTTTATTATAAAAAGGAGACTTGTATCATGGCAAAATCCATTCCTGCCCGCAGCGAGGTCGATCCGCAGTTCACCTGGGCCATCACCGATATGTACCCCTCCGACGAGGCGTGGTATGAAGAGCTGAAGACGATGCGCGGCCTTGTGGCGGACGCCGCTTCCTACAAAGGACGCCTTGGCGAAAGCGCCGCCAGCCTGCTCGGCTTCCTGCGCGCGATTGACGCCATCAACGCGGCCGGCAACAAGTTCATCAACTATGCGTTCCGCCGCGCGGACGAGGACACCCGCAACGCCGATTACCAGGCCATGAGCGCCCAGGCGCAGAATTTCCTGGTGGACATGAGCAAGGCCCTCGCCTTCGAGACGCCGGAGCTGCTCGCCATCCCGGATGAAACGATCGACGCCTTCTTCCGCGAGGAGCCCGCGCTCGAGCATTACCGCCTGGTCATCACGCGCGAGCGCCGCAAGAAGCCCCACACGCTTTCCGCGGAGTGCGAAGCGCTGCTCGCCGCCGCCGGCCAGCTTTCCCAGGCGCCGGACGACATCTTCTCCATGCTCAACGACGCCGATCTCACGTTCCCGGACGCGGTGGACGGCAAGGGCGAGGCGCACCCGCTCACGCACGGCACCTACATCGCCTACGTGCAGTCGGAGGACCGCGCGCTGCGCGAGTCGGCGTTCCGCTCGCTCTACAGCACATACGGCCAGTTCCGCAACACCTCCGCCTCTGTGCTGAGCGCGCAGATGAAGCAGCTGCAGTTCTTTGCGGACGCCCGTCACTATGAATCCGCCCTGCACGCCGCGCTCGACGAAACCGAGGTGCCGGTGGAGATCTACCACAACCTCATCGACGCCGTGCACAGAAACCTGCCGGCTATGCACCGCTATATCCGCCTGCGCAAGCGTCTCCTCGGTGCGGACAAGCTCCACTATTATGATATCTATGCCCCCATGGTGGAGGGCCAGGAGATCGCCGTGTCCTTTGAGGAGGCGAAGGATCAGGCCCGCAAGGCGCTCGCTCCGCTCGGCGAAGGGTATCTGAAGATCCTCGAGGAGGGCTTCCGGAACCGTTGGATCGACGTCTATGAAAACCAGGGCAAGCGTTCTGGCGCCTATTCCGCCGGCGCGTTCGGCACGCATCCCTTCGTGCTGCTCAACTACACGGACACGCTCAACGACGCCTTCACCCTCGTGCACGAGATGGGCCATGCCATCCATTCCTATCTCTCGAACACGACGCAGTCCGTGACGTACGCCGATTACAAGATCTTCGTGGCGGAGGTTGCCTCCACCTGCAATGAATCGCTGCTCATGCAGTATCTGCTCGGCCAGACGCAGGAGCCCCGCCGCCGTGCCTACCTCATCAACTACTTCCTCGAGCAGTTCCGCACCACGCTTTACCGCCAGACGATGTTCGCCGAGTTCGAGCTCTGGTGCAGCGAGCAGATCGCGAAGGGCGAGGCGCTCACGGCCGAATCGCTCTGCCGCAAGTACGGTGAGCTCAACGCCCTGTATTACGGCGAGGACATCGAGCCCGACGAGGAGATTGCGCTCGAGTGGGCGCGCATCCCGCACTTCTACTACAATTTCTATGTGTATCAGTACGCTACCGGCTTTGCCTGCGCCATCGCGCTCTCGCAGCGCATCCTGCGCGAGGGCGAGCCTGCCGTGAAGGATTATCTCGGCTTCCTCTCCGGCGGCTGCTCCACCGATCCGATCTCCCTGCTGCGCGGCGCAGGTGTGGACATCTCCACCCCCGCCCCCGTGGACGACGCCCTCCGTCTCTTCGATTCCCTGATTGGCGAGATGGAAGAACTGGCCGGCAAGGAATAAAAACGGCGGAAAACGGCTGAAAAAGCGGATATTTTTCGTCTGTTTTTGCAAAAAAAGCTGGAATTTACGGAAATTTTACGAGTAACCTTGATTTTTGGCCATTTCTTTGTTACAATAACGGGGTTATCACTCGAAGGTGCACGAAAATCTGTGTGCTTTTACCTGCTAAAGCGGCGCTGTACGGGGCGCTGCGGAGGCGGCCCGCAGACGATCATCACCGGAGAGAGAGGAAAGGAAGAAGACCAAATGAAACTCAGAAAACTGTTGTCCCTGCTTCTGGCAGGCGCGATGGTGTTCTCGCTTGCTTCCTGCCAGGGGCAGGAAACGGTGACGAACAATGAGAGCGAGGCCGCGAGCTCCGACACTGCTTCCTCCGAAGCGGAGTCCACCGAGCCCACGGAAAACCAGCTCATCATCGGCACCATCACGCAGATGGAGAGCGAGTTCTATGATCCGAACTTCTCCAATGCCGCCACCAACTATCAGATGTACGATCTGCTCCATGGCTACACCACCGTTACGGCCACAAAGGAGGGCGAGTACGAGTACGACCCCACCGTTGTTGCCAGCCATGAGGAAACCGAGAACGAGGACGGCACAAAGACCTACACCGTGACCATCAACGACGGCCTGGTGTGGAGCGACGGCACGCCGATCACCGCGAAGGATTACGTCTTTGCCGTGCTGCTCGAGAGCAGCCCGGAGATGGCTGAGATTGGCTATCCGAGCCAGGCCGGCTATTCCCTCGTCGGCTACGACGAGTATCTGGAAGGTTCCACCGAGAACTTTGCCGGCGTCCATCTCGTGGATGACATGACCTACTCCCTGACGGTCAAGGCTTCCGAACTTCCGTATCACTACGACATCACCTACGCCTCCCTGTGGCCGCGCCCGATGCATGTGATTGCCCCGGACGCCGACGTTGAGGAATCCGAGGCCGGCGCCGCCATCACCGGCGACTTCACCTCCGAGCTGCTCGAGACCACCGTCAACGATCCGGAGACGGGCTATCGTGCTCATCCGTCCGTTGTCAGCGGCCCCTACACGCTGGAATCCTTCGACGTTTCCGCTCAGCAGGCTGTCTTCAAGATCAACCCTGAGTACGCCGGCGATTACCGCGGCGTGAAGCCCTCCATCGAGACCCTCATCGTGAAGCTGGTTTCCTCCGACACGATGATGAACGAGCTCGAGGCCGGCACGGTTGACCTCCTCGTGGAAACCAGCGGCGCCGACAACATTGAGGCCGGTCTGAATCTGGCCGATGCAGGCACCGTGAACTACAACACCTATTACCGCAACGGCTACGGCAAGATTGCGTTCGACTGCAGCCAGTTCCCGACCGACTCCAAGAACGTCCGTCAGGCCATCGCCTACTGCCTGGACCGCAACGAGTTCGTCCGCCAGTACACCGGCGGCTACGGCACGGTTGTGCACAGCTACTACGGCCTGGCCCAGTGGGAGTATGAGGAGTCCAAGGATTGGATTAACGAAAACCTGAACACCTATGAGCCCAACGTGGACAAGGCCATCGAGCTGCTCGAAGCCGACGGTTGGACCCTTGGCGAGGATGGCCAGCCGTACTCCGGCACGGGCCTGCGCTACAAGGAAGTTGACGGCGAGCTTAAGCCCCTGGTGATCGAGTGGGCGAACACCGACGGCAACCCGGTTTCCACCCTGTTGGCCACCATGCTGCCTGAGTCTATGGAGGCTGCCGGCATGAAGCTGAACGCCACCACCATGGACTTCACCACCCTGCAGAACGCCATGCTCCATTCGGGCGACAAGATCTACAACATGTACAACCTTGCCACCGGCTTTGCCCTTGCAAGCTCCCCGTGGTACTACTATTCCAAGGATCCGGTCTGGATGCAGGGCGGTTATAACAGCAACTGGATTGCGGACGATGAGCTGGACGCTGTGACGCAGGAGATGAAGTCCATCCCGTTTGACGACCGTGAAACCTGGCTTACCGATTGGAGAGAATTCATCAAGCTTTGGAACGACCGTCTGCCGGATATCCCGCTGTACTCCGACGAGTACTATGATTTCTTTGCGCCGAAGCTGCAGAACTGGGATGCAACGCCTGTGTGGTCGTGGACCAGAGCTGTCCTTGACGCATCGGTAGAATAAAAGAGATTTCTTTGTCGGCGGGATCCGGTGTGAAATCCGGGTTCCGCCGGCTTTTTTTGAAGCAAATTTCTCTGCTCTCTACTCTAAAACGGGGGGAAAGGTGAATGGGAAAAGGAAGATACCTGCTCAAACGGCTGCTTTATATCGTTTTTGTGTTCTTTATCATCTCCATCTTGATGTTTTTCATCTATAAATCCATGCCCGGCGACCCGGTGGACGCCATGCTGGGCAGCCTGAAAACCACCATGCGGCCTGACGCTTATCAGGATCTGTATAACCGCACGGCGGAGCGCCTCGGCGTAAATGAGCCGCTGCCGGTGCAGTATATTAAGTGGATCGCCAGCATGCTCACAGGCAATTTCGGCTACTCCACGCAGTATCAGCGCCAGGTCATCGACGTCATCGGCGCCCCGATGCTCAACACCATCCTGCTCAATGTGTTCACCATGGTTGTGGTGTTTGTCATCTCAATCCCGCTCGGCATTGTCACGGCCGTGCGCAAGAACGGTGTGTTCGACAAAACGGTTCAGGTTGTCACCATCATCGGCTACAGCCTTCCGAGCTTCATCATCGCGCTGCTTGCTATTTTTGCCTTTGCGGTGAAAATCCCGCTGTTCCCCATCAGCGGCGTGCGCTCCGCCGGTGCGGACGCCGGGGGCCTGCAGGGGATGCTTGACATGGTTTGGCACATGACGCTGCCGGTGCTTGTCATGTCCGTTTCCGGCATCGGCGGCATTACGCGCTATGTGCGCGCGTCCATGATCGACGTGCTGCGCATGGATTATATCAAGACGGCGCGCGCCAAGGGCCTGCGGGAAAAGACGGTCATCTATGTCCATGCATTCCGCAACGCCCTTATCCCGATTGTCACCATCACCACCTGGTGGATCATCGGCCTGTTCGGCGGATCCGTCGTCATCGAGTCCGTGTTCCTGTGGAACGGCCTTGGCAAGATGCTGATTGACGGCCTGATGAACCGCGACTTCTCCATCGTGCTCACGATGCAGATGTTCTACGTTTTGCTCTCGCTTGCGGGCAATGTTCTCATGGATATTGCCTACACGATTGTGGACCCGCGGGTCCGGCTGGAAAACTAAGGGGGGAATCGCATGGCTAACAAGAAAAAGAGAGCGCCCCGGCGCTCGACCATGAGCAAGGCCGCACAGCGCATGGTGATGGGCGGCATGCCGCAGGAGGAGGAAGAGATCCTCCAAAGCCCCATGCGGATGGCCCTCCAGTCGTTCCTGCATGACAAGATTGCCATGGCGGGCATCTTCTGTTTCGTCATCATCTTCCTCTGCTGCGTGATTCTGCCGTTTTTCTATCCGATTGATCTGTATTATCAGGACGTCACGCAGGCAAACGTAGCGCCCGGATTCGGCATGCTGAAGGTGCCGTCTGCCATGCAGGGCAATGCGCAGGACATTTCCGTGGGCAGCACGTTCTCCGTCGGCCTTGATAAGGACGGCAATGTCTATGAATGGGGCACCCTGCCGAACGACAGGCTGCGCGACATCCCCTCCCAGGAGGAGACGGGTAAGCTTGTGATGGTTTCCGCCGGCCTGGATCATGTGGTGGCCGCCAATGAGGACGGCGAAGTTTTCACCTGGGGCAACAACCGTATGGGCCTGGAGCAGATCCCCATGGAACTGCGCTCGGGCGGCAACAAGATCAAGCAGCTCGAGGCCGGCTACCAGGTTTCGCTCGCCCTCACGGAGGACGGCGAGATGTACAACTGGGGCAGCGCCTATCTGCTGAACATTTCATATCCCGATGGCGTGCAGGGCAACATTGAAAAGTTTGCCCAGAGCACGAACATTGTCATGGCCCTCACGAAGGACGGCGAGATCTACCCGCTCACCACGAGCACCGGTTCCGCTTATGTGAACGTTCCGGAGGACATCCAGGGCGATGTTGTGGACTTTGACCTCTCCGACGAGAGCGGCGCTGCCGTCACGTCCGACGGGCGCGTCCACACCTGGGGCAACAACGTGCACAACACGCTCACTGTGCCGGAGGAGATTCAGGGCCATGTTGTCTCCGTCTCCGGCGGCCGCTATCACTTCACGGCCATCTTGGACGACGGCTCCGTGGCCAGCTGGGGCGACAACACTCACGGCCAGGCCAGCGCGCCCGCGCTGGGCACGGCTGCCGCAGAGGTGGACGCCGGCTACTATGCGAATTATTGCATTGACGAGGACGGCAATGTCACTTCCTGGGGCCTTGACGGCTACCTCATGGGCACCGATGACCTCGGCCGCGATCTGTTCCGCCGCCTGCTCGCGGGCGGCCGCATGACGATGACCGTCGGCGCCATCTCCGTTGTCATCTCCACCATCATCGGCATCCTGGTGGGCGGTATCTCCGGCTACAAGGGCGGCAAGGTGGATAACCTCCTCATGCGTTTGACAGAGATTGTCTCCTCCGTCCCGTTCCTGCCATTCTGTATTATCCTCTCCTCTATCCTGGGAAACAGCATCAGTGAAACAGAACGCATCATCCTCATCATGGTCATCCTCGGCGTTCTGTCCTGGCCCGGCATCGCCCGTCTGGTGCGCGGCAGCGTGCTGGCCGAGCGCGAGCAGGAGTTCGTCACGGCCGCCAAGTCGCTGGGCGTGAAGGAATTCGGCATCATCTTCCGCCACATCGTGCCCAATATTATCACGGTTATCATCGTGAACGCCACGCTCGATTTCGCAACCTGCATGCTCACCGAATCCTCGCTGTCGTTCATCGGCTTCGGCGTTGCCGAGCCGAACGCCACGTGGGGCAATATGCTCAACGGCGCGCAGAACGGCCAGGTCATCGCGAATTACTGGTGGCGCTGGGTCTTCCCGTCCGTGGTGCTCGGCCTGTGCACCATCAGCATCAACTGCATCGGCGACGGCCTGCGTGACGCCATCGACCCGAAGTCGAAAGAGAGGTGAGCCGCGCAATGAGTTTGCTTGAAGTCAACAATCTGCACACCTACTTCACCACGAAAAAGGGCATCGTCAAAGCTGTTAACGACGTGACCTACAGCCTCGAGGCCGGCAAAACGCTGGGCATTGTGGGTGAGTCCGGCTCCGGCAAGAGCGTTTCCGCCATGAGCATCATCAAGCTCCTCGACGGCAACGGCTATATCGAGAGCGGTTCCATTGTGTTTGACGGCAAAGACATCATGAAAGCCAGCGATAAGGACATGTACCATATCCGCGGCAACGAGATCTCCGTCATCTTCCAGGAGCCCATGACCTCCCTGAACCCCGTGTTCACCGTGCAGCGCCAGATCGGCGAGGTGCTGCGCATTCATCAGCACATGAAAAAGAAGCAGGCCTATCAAAAGGCTGTTTCCCTGCTCTCGGATGTGAAAATCCCGAACCCGGAGCGCGTGGCCCGGCAGTATCCGTTCCAGCTCTCCGGCGGCATGCGGCAGCGCGTCATGATCGCCATGGCGCTGGCCTGCCGCCCGAAGCTCCTGATTGCAGACGAGCCCACCACCGCTCTGGACGTGACCATCCAGGCGCAGATTTTGAAGCTGATGAACGATCTGAAGCGCGAATCGGGCGCGTCCATCCTGTTCATCACACATGACCTCGGCGTCATCCACGAGATGGCGGACGAGGTGGCCGTCATGTATTGCGGCCAGATCGTGGAAAAGGCGGACGCGAAAACCATTTTCCACGACGGAACGTATTCCCACCCGTACACCGAGGGCCTGATGATTTCCATTCCGCGGCTGAATACGCCGAAGGGCCAGCGGCTCGACGCCATCCCCGGCGCCGTGCCGAACCCGCTGTATCTGCCCAAGGGCTGCAAGTTCGGCCCGCGCTGCAAATACTGCACGAAGAAGTGCCAGGAGGCCGAACCCCCGCTGCAGGAGGTTGCCCCCAATCATCTCGTCCGTTGTTTTTATGCGGAGAAGGCGGTGAGAAGAGAACATGCAGAATGAGCAAGTGAAAGCAACCACAAGCGCCCCGGAGCGGAAAGGCCCGAACGGGGAGAACGTCCTCCTCGAGGTGCGCGATCTCAAGCAGTATTTCCCCGTGAAGAAGACGAAGCTGCGCGAGGAACAGCGCTATGTGCGCGCCAACGACGGCATCACGATCGACATTTACGAGGGCGAAACGTTCGGCCTCGTGGGTGAGTCCGGCTGCGGCAAGTCCACCTTCGGGCGCACGCTGCTGCAGCTCTACCCGCAGACGCACGGCGACGTCATTTATCACAAGGACGGCCGCGCCATCGACCTCAAGCGCTTGCCGAAGGAAGAGATGCGCGTGCTGCGCAAGGACCTGCAGCTCATTTTTCAGGACCCGTACTCCTCGCTGAACCCCCGCATGACGGTGGGCCAGATCATCGGCGAGGGCCTGACTTCCCATAAGCTCTACAAGCGCGGCGATCCGGCCATGCGCGACTATATCTTCAAGGTGATGGAAGAGTGCGGCCTTGACACCTACATGTTCGGCCGTTACCCGCACCAGTTCTCCGGCGGCCAGCGCCAGAGAATCGGCATTGC
>ERZ1643247.1886-NODE-1886-length-17747-cov-7.723321_pt1 | contig 17747 bp, 16 predicted proteins | sample MGYA00579264_ERZ1643247 | MGnify/ENA primary metagenome ERZ1643247 (study PRJEB29033, sample SAMEA4952262) | chicken gut metagenome | biome: Broiler Chicken; feature: Gastrointestinal Tract; material: Caecum | place: Ireland | collected 2018 | study: Broiler... | reverse complement strand
TTCTTAAAAGATGCCGTTCATTAGGCATGGATCCGATTTACCTCGGAATCAGTAAAAAATCTAACAGACAGTTAAAGAGATCAAACAGAAAGATGAGTGAGTACGGCCTTCAGCTTCGTGAGAAGCAGAAAGCAAAATTCATCTACGGCGTTCTTGAGAAACCGTTCAGAAACTACTATGCGAAGGCAAAACAGATGGAAGGTATGACAGGTGAGAACCTGATGAGACTTCTGGAGTCCAGACTGGACAACGTAATGTTCCGCATGGGATTCGCAAGAACAAGAAAAGAAGCAAGACAGATCGTTGATCACAAGCACGTACTTGTAAACGGCAAGCAGGTAAACATTCCGTCTTACCTTGTAAAAGCCGGAGATACAATTGAGATCAAAGAGAACAAGAAAGGCTCACAGAGATACAAAGAGATTCTTGAAGTTACAGCAGGAAACATGGTTCCTGAGTGGCTGGATGTTGATTCCGAGAATCTCAAAGGTACAGTAAAAGAGCTTCCGAACAGAGAAGCAATCGACGTACCGGTAGATGAGATGTTAATCGTCGAGTTATATTCAAAGTAATATCGGCTGTAACTTAGTATCCCCTCAACATATTAAACCCATAAGGAGGGTCTGTGTAGTGTTTGATTTTAATAAGCCTAATATTGAAATTACAGATGTTTCAGATGATAAGAAGTATGGAAGATTCGTTGTAGAGCCACTGGAGAGAGGATACGGAACTACCCTTGGTAATTCCCTGAGAAGAATTATGCTTTCTTCTCTTCCGGGAACAGCCATCAGTTCTGTAAAGATCGACGGAGTTCTGCATGAATTCAGTTCCATTCCGGGCGTAAAGGAAGATGTGACAGAGATTATCATGAACCTGAAGTCTCTGGCGATCAAAAACACATCTGAGTCAGATGAAGTGAAGACTGCGTATATCGAATTTGAGGGAGAAGGTGTTGTAACAGGTGCCGATATCCAGGTTGATTCCGATATTGAGATCGTAAATCCCGAGCAGGTTATTGCTACGCTCAGCGGCGGCAGCGACAGCAAGCTCTATATGGAACTTACAATTTCAAATGGCAGAGGCTATGTGAGTGCAGATAAGAATAAGACAGAAGATATGCCCATCGGCGTGATTCCGATTGATTCCATCTACACTCCGGTTGAGCGTGTAAATCTTACCGTGGAAAATACACGTGTGGGTCAGATCACAGATTATGACAAGCTTACACTGGATGTATGGACCAAAGGAACTATGCAGCCGGATGAGGCTGTCAGCCTTGCTGCAAAGGTGCTCAGCGAGCATCTGAAACTCTTTATCGATCTGTCAGAAGTTGCTCAGGCAGCGGAAGTTATGATTGAGAAAGAGGATGATGAGAAGGAAAAAGTTCTGGAGATGAGCATTGACGAACTGGAGCTTTCTGTTCGTTCCTATAACTGCCTCAAACGTGCCGGAATTAATACAGTGGAAGAGCTTACAAACAAGACTCCGGAGGATATGATGAAAGTCCGCAATCTGGGACGCAAGTCTCTGGAGGAAGTGCTTGCTAAGCTGAAAGAACTGAATCTTGAACTGAATCAGGGCGACGAGTAACAGCGGGGAGTCCTGATGCTGCTTCCTGAGCCGCATGCTCAGGAAGATACAATTAGTCACAGGGCGACGAGTAAGCCCTGCATGGGAAATGTCATGTCCCGCCGGTAAGTCCGACGAGTTCGGCGGGAGCATTTGATTAGTAAGCCCGAAGATGCATAACCAGATGTTAAATAATGGAGGAAATTTAAAATGGCAAAGTATAGAAAACTCGGTAGAACTTCCGGTCAGAGAAAAGCTCTGATCAGAAATCAGGTAACAGCGCTTCTGAACAACGGAAAAATCGTTACAACAGAGGCAAAGGCAAAAGAGATCCGCAAAGTTGCTGAGGGTCTGATTGCACTGGCTGTAAAAGAGAAAGACAACTACGATGAAGTAACTGTTACTGCAAAGGTTCCGCGTAAGGACAAAGACGGCAAGAGAGTAAAAGAAGTTGTAGACGGAAAGAAAGTTACAGTTTACGACGAAGTTGAGAAAAAGATCAAAAAAGATCAGCCGAGCAGACTTCACGCAAGACGTGAGATGCTGAAAGTTCTCTGCCCGGTTAAGGAAGTTCCGGTGAAAGCAGCTGGAAAGAAAGCAAACACAAAGAACGTAAACATGGTAGAAAAACTCTTTACAGAGATCGCACCGAAGTATGCAGACCGCAACGGTGGTTACACAAGAATCATCAAGATCGGTCAGCGTAAAGGTGACGCTGCTATGGAAGTTCTGATTGAGCTTGTATAATCAATTGAATAGAAATAACAGTTCATTTACCGCCGGGTAAATATAAAGCGTTAAATCTGTATCGGCAGGCCATAGGAGATACAGATTTGGCGCTTTATTTTTTTTAGCAGACAGAACCGGAATGTGCCGTCGTACATCCGGTCTGGCCGGTACATGTGGCACAGTTAAAAGAAAGAGAGGAACCAATATTATGGAATGGCTTTTTTTGGTAATTGCAGGCGGACTTGAGGTATTCTGGTCAACATGCATGAAGTATTCAAACGGGTTTACGGAGATAAAATTTACTATACTTACAATTGTAGGAATGATATTCAGTTTCCTGCTTCTGTCGCAGGCGACTAAGACGCTGCCGCTGGGAACTGCCTATGCGGTATGGACCGGCATCGGGGCTCTGGGGGCAGTGATTGTTGGAATTGTTCTCTTTAAAGAGCCGGTAACGGCAGTGAGAATCTTCTTCGTGTCGCTGCTTCTGATCGGAATTGTAGGACTGAAAGCCACATCCGGGCACTGATATTTTACAGACTTTTCATTTTGTTTCTGTAATTCCCTGAAAATGGAAAGAAGAATAGTAACTTTGTTATAAATGCACAAATAATGTTAAAAAAATAACGTTAAAATATTAACAAATGTAGGTTGACAAATATTTAACAAACAGACTATACTTATTCCAGTGATTCAAAACAGATTCATTCAATTACAGGAGGAATTATCAGAATGGCAGACAAAGAAAAGGCAGTAGTGCCGGAGATTGTTGACAGTGTTGAGGCGCTGGAGGCAAAGATGGAAGCAATGCGTGAAGCGCAGAAGATTTTTGCGACATTTACACAGGAGCAGGTGGATAAGATCTTCTTTGAGGCTGCTATGGCGGCCAACAAGCAGAGGATTCCCCTCGCTAAAATGGCTGTGGAAGAGACAAAGAGAGGCGTAATGGAAGACAAGGTAATCAAAAATCATTACGCTGCAGAATATATATACAATGCTTACAAGGATACAAAAACATGCGGTGTAATTGAAGAGGATACGGCCTTTGGAATCAGGAAGATCGCGGAGCCCATCGGACTTGTGGCGGCGGTTATTCCGACGACAAACCCGACTTCCACTGCGATTTTCAAGACGCTGATCTGTCTGAAAACAAGAAATGCCATTATTATCAGTCCGCATCCCAGCGCAAAAGCCTGCACCATTGCCGCTGCAAAAGTTGTGCTTGATGCGGCGGTAAAGGCAGGCGCGCCGGAAGGAATCATCGGCTGGATCGATGCTCCGTCTCTGGAGCTGACAAATACAGTGATGAGAGAGTCGGACATCATTCTTGCTACCGGAGGTCCGGGAATGGTGAAAGCAGCCTACTCTTCCGGAAAACCGGCTCTGGGTGTAGGAGCGGGAAATAGCCCGGTTATTATTGATGATACAGCAGATATCAGAATGGCAGTAAACTCCATTATTCATTCCAAAACATTTGATAATGGAATGATCTGTGCATCCGAGCAGTCCGTGACGGTCCTGGACAGTGTGTACGATGAAGTGAAAAAGGAGTTTGCTTACCGCGGGTGTTACTTCCTCAAACCGGGAGAGGAGCTGGATAAGGTACGTAAAACAATTATTATCAACGGAGCTCTTAACAGCAAAATTCCGGGCAAATCCGCGTACGAGATTGCGAAACTGGCAGGAATTGATGTCCCGGAGAACACCAAGATCCTGATCGGCGAAGTAGAGTCTGTAGATATTTCAGAGGAATTTGCCCACGAAAAACTGTCTCCTGTACTCGCCATGTACAGAGCAGAGACCTTTGACGAGGCAATTGCCAAGGCAGAACAGCTTGTCGCTGACGGAGGATACGGACATACCTCTTCCCTCTTCATCAATCCTGCCGAGAAGGAGAAGATCGCAAAGCATGCGGCGGCTATGAAGACGTGCCGTATCCTGATTAATACGCCTTCCTCCCATGGCGGTATCGGCGATCTTTACAACTTCAGACTTGCGCCCTCACTTACTCTCGGCTGTGGTTCATGGGGCGGAAATTCTGTATCAGAAAACGTAGGAGTAAAACATCTTCTGAATATCAAGACGGTTGCCGAGAGGAGAGAGAATATGCTGTGGTTCAGAACACCGGAAAAGGTATATTTTAAGAAAGGCTGCACACCGGTTGCGCTTGCTGAGCTTGGAAATGTAATGCACAAGAAGAGAGCCTTTATCGTAACGGATACATTCCTTTACAAGAACGGATATGCAGAGCCCATTGAGAAGAAACTGGACGAGATGGGAATTCAGCACACCTGCTTCTACGACGTGGCGCCGGATCCCACGCTGCAATGCGCACGGGAGGGCGTAAAACAGATGACATCCTTTGAACCGGATACAATTATCGCTCTGGGCGGCGGTTCCGCAATGGATGCGGCAAAGATCATGTGGCTGATGTACGAACATCCGGAGGCAGACTTCGAAGATATGGCCATGGATTTCATGGATATCCGCAAGAGAGTGTACACCTTCCCGAAGATGGGGGAAAAGGCATACTTTGTAGCAATTCCCACTTCTTCCGGCACAGGCTCCGAAGTTACGCCCTTCGCCATTATTACAGACGCTGAGACAGGCGTAAAATGGCCCATTGCAGATTATGAACTGCTTCCGGACATGGCAATCGTTGACGTAGATAATGCAATGACTGCGCCGAAGAGCCTGACAAGCGCATCCGGTATCGACGTAATGACGCACGCAATTGAGGCATATGTATCCATTATGGCGACAGATTTTACAGACGGTCTGGCTATGAAAGCGGTGAAACTGGTATTTGAGAACCTGCCTTCCGCATACGAAAACGGAGCAAATGATCCCAAGGCCCGGGAGGCAATGCACAATGCTTCCTGCATGGCGGGGATGGCATTTGCAAATGCATTCCTTGGAGTAAACCACTCCATGGCCCACAAGCTGGGCGCCTTTCATCATCTGCCCCACGGTGTGGCAAATGCGGTAATTCTTACAGAAGTTATGAGATACAACGCCGCGGAAGTTCCGACGAAGATGGGAACATTCTCTCAGTATCAGTATCCCCACGCTCTGGCAAGGTACGCAGAACTGGGAAGATATGCCGGCTGCGCAGGCGGTACAGATGAAGAAGTATTTGAGAATTTCATAGCAAAACTGGAAGATCTGAAAGAGAAAATCGGTATCAAAAAGACAATTAAGGATTACGGTATTGATGAAAAATATTTCCTTGAGACTCTGGATGAAATGAGCGAGCAGGCATTTAACGATCAGTGTACAGCTGCAAACCCCAGATATCCTCTGATCAGGGAAATCAAAGAAATCTATCTGAAGTGCTACTACGGCAAATAAGAGAAAAACGAAGCTGTTCCTCCCGACAGCCGCAGCTTGGAGCACCGGAAGACAAAATTTAAAACTGCCGGAACGGTAAACTGCATTCTGTGCATTACCGTTCCGGCAGTTTTCTGCTGCTTATAAAGAATGATAAAACAGCTGGAACCTGCCGGACTGTATAAGTGATAAATTATTAACAATATTTTATACTGAATAAAGATAGTTAAAAGATATACAAAAATATTTCCGCAGGGTTACATTCCCTGTTTCTGTATTGTATAATGTGCCTATCTGAAAACGAGACAGGCTTCCGCGGGGAGGCCGGCAGCAGGTTAGAAAGAAAAGGAGGGCTTTATTTATGAAACTGGAAGAGAAAAACGTAATTGTAAGACGTCCCTACAAGACGGTTTACAGATGTGATGACAGTATTGTCAAAGTGTTTGATGCAACCCATCCGAAGTCCGATGTCTTTAATGAAGCTCTGATTACAGCACGCATTGAAGAGACGGGACTGGATATACCAAAAGTAAAGGAAGTTGTACAGATTGACGGGAAATGGGCGATTTCGATTGAATATAAGGATGGAAAAACCCTGGAGGAGATGATGAATTCCGATAAAAAGAATATGGAGAAATATATGGAGGACTTCGTGGATCTTCAGCTTGAAGTACACAGCAGAACCTCTCCCCTTCTGAAAGGAATGAAGGATAAACTGACCCGTCAGATTAACGGTCTGAAAGAACTGGATGCTACAATGCGCTATGAGCTTCTGACCCGTCTGGAGAGTATGCCGAAGCACAATAAAGTATGCCACGGCGATTTTAATCTCAGCAATGTTATCGTCGGAAAGAACGGGAAGATGACGGTTGTAGACTGGGCCCATGCCACACAGGGCAATGCAAGCGCGGATGCGGCTATGACGTATCTTCTGTTTGCACTGAAAGATCAGGAGACTGCGGATCTGTATCTGAAGCTGTTCTGCAGGAAGAGCGATACGGCAAAACAGTACGTACAGCAGTGGCTGCCTATTGTGGCTGCGGCGCAGCTGTCAAAAAACAATGAGCTTCATAAAGATTTTCTCATGAGATGGATTGATGTAATCGATTATCAATAGAAATTCGGATTGAATTTGTGTAATTGAGAAGGGACGCCGGGCGAGACTGGTATGGTGCAGGAGGACACACTTGCGTTCGGACCGCAGACGCAGCGGTACTGCATGCCGGGATTGCTTGACTTCTTCGACGTTAAAGTGCCCCTTTGCCTTTGTCTTATGAGGAATTGCGAAGGGAATTTCCGGACTGAGGGACAGAAAAAGACGGATGTCCGGAGAGTTTGAGGATGCGCCTTTCAGAAGAAGGGAACAGGGAATTCTGATGACTCTGGAATGAGTTTAGAAAAATAGGAACCTGAGAATCAGCGTTGGGATTTACAGCGGGCTCTGTCTGAGCGCATGCGAGTTAGCACGCTGTAAATCCTGCTTTTAGCTGATTCTCAGGTTCCGTTTATTTTTCTTAACTCATGGAACGGAATCAGAATTCCCTGTTCCCTTCTTCTGAATCCGTCTTATAAAAACTCCTCTGCTTTTCTTTTTGCTGTCGGAGATTTTCTTTGGCAAATCCGAATCTACCAGCTCCGGAAGAACACGTTATCTCCGATGACGATGCCGTTTCTGTTTGCATATGGCGCGTACAGGAAGAAGTAGCAGTCTGAAACGGAAGAAAGTCTTTTTCCGTTAACAGCATCCTGGGTTACTTCAAGCGCCAGGCTGGTAGGACCGCGGTTGAGTGCTGACTCAAGACGTCCTGTCCATACAGGCTCAAACTGTCCTTTTGCATAGATGACGCCCCGGATTGTATTCGGGAACCGCGGATCTTCCACCCGGTTCATGATTACCGTTGCAACGGCAAGCATAGCGTTGTATTCATGGTACGCCTCACAGTCCAGGAGAGCCGCCATCAGAGTAACTTCATCTACAGAAGCATCAATTGCGCCTGCGTTTGTAGTGCCGCCGGAAGCGGAGGAACCGGACGAACCGGAGGAACCGGAAGCAGAAGCTTCACGGGCTGCTTTTTCCGCGGCCAGACGCCGCGCCTCTTCTTCTTTCGCCTTTTTAAGTTTCTTATTTACTTCTTCAAGATTTGTGGAGGTCTCTTTGGCTTTTGCCTGAAGTTCTGTTTTCTTATCTTCCAGTTCAGCCTGCAGATCCACCATAGAATTTTGCTGCTCTTCCAGAGCGGTTTTCTCGTCCGCAATTTCCTGGTGAACATTCTGAAGCTCATCCAGAGCATTTCTGTCGTATTCACTGAGATGTTCAATGAAATCCGCTTTGTTAAGAAAATCTGTCATGTCTTCGGCGGAAAAAAGCATCTCGAGCAGTGATGCATTGCCGTTTTCATACATATACTTAATGCGGGTTTTCATATCCTCGTATTGTTGCTGCTCATTTGCCTCGGCTTCAGCAAGAGCGTCAGAGGTACGTCCGATTTCACCCTGGAGTATTTCGATCTGCATTTCAGCGGTGGAAATATCGTCATTCAGATCGAGAATATCCTGATTAATACCCGCAAGTTCATCTTCAAGGGCCGAGGTCTGGTTCTCCAGGCTTTCGATATCTTCATCCGCCAGGGCGGGAAGAGTGGAAAGCGTGACTGCGACGGAACAAAACAGCGCTAAGCCTGTTTGGAGCCATCGTTTTTTACTGATATCCATAATCTCAAATCCTTTCATCATATAGCAATTATCAGATTACATTTTTCCGGGACACCGGTAAAATGTAACATTACCAGTTGCCGGTTATCTATTATACTATAAATTGCGTTATTAATCAAACTCTGTTACAATGGAAGAAAAAAATTAGGAAATATAGACAAACTTTTTTTGGAGTTCGGGAAATTTAAAGGAAAAACGCCGCAGTGCCTCCGGACAGGTGCTGTATTTTCAGGCGGCGGGAAATAGAAAGAAAGGAACGGAAAAGTGAAGCGGAAGATAAAAATGATAGGGCTTGATCTTGACGGCACACTGCTGAATGATAAAAAAGAACTTCTTCCATATACGAAAGACGTGCTCAGAAGAGCCGTGGAGCAGGGAATCATTGTTCTTGTTGCGACAGGACGGCCCTGGCTGGGAGTGCCGGAGGAACTGAGAAACTTTCCGGGGATGAGATATGCGCTTACTTCCAATGGAGCCAGAATTATAGACCGTGATGAGAACCGGGTTATAGAAGAAAAACTGCTTTCTCCGGAACTGGCCAGGAAAGCATTGGAAATATGCGGAAAATATGATACATTACAGGAAGTATATTTTGACGGCCAGGGATATGCCCAGGCGGATAAGATGCTTCATGTGGAAAAATACCATAAAAATCCGAATATGTGGGAATACATACGGACGACAAGGATTCCAGTTGATGATATATTTGCTCTGGTGGAGAAGGAAAACAGAGGAATGGATAAAACCCAGGCCCTTTTTGCCGATATGGATGAGCGGGCGAAGGCGTGGGAAGAACTGGAAGATGTGGAAGGCCTGGAGCTTGTAGGTTCTCTGAAATATAATATAGAGATAAATGCCCGGGGCGTGAACAAAGGCACCGGACTGGTCAGCCTGGGGAAATATCTGGGAATACGCAGGGAAGAAATTATGGCCTGTGGAGACGGAGATAACGATACGGCGATGATGAGAGAAGCCGGCTTTGGCGTAGCCATGGAAAATGCAGAGGAGCAGGTAAAACAGGCTGCGGATTATATTACATCCGGCAATGAAGAGGAAGGCGCGGCAAAAGCGATTGAAAAATTTGCTCTGAGCTAGTCAGCTCTGTGTATTTTAATTAGGAGGAAGAAAAGATGTTAGACATATTAAAGGTGATAATTTTCGGTATTGTGGAAGGAATTACAGAGTGGCTGCCGATCAGCAGTACCGGCCACCTGATCATATTGGAGAAGCTTTTAAAACTCAGCCAGGGAGATGCCTTTTTTGAAATGTTCCAGGTAGTGATCCAGCTGGGTGCGGTTCTGGCGGTAGTTGTGATTTATTTCCATAAACTGAATCCGTTTTCTCCAAAGAAAACAGACAACCAGAAAATGATGACCTGGCAGATATGGATTAAGGTCCTGATCGGCTGCGTCCCGGCGGGAATTGTCGGTCTGCTTTTTGATAATCTGATAGATAAATGGCTGTATCACTGGTACATAGTGGCGATCACTCTGATTGTATACGGTATTCTTTTTATTGTAGTAGAAAATTATCAGAAAGGTAGAAAACCGAAAGTAACAAGGATGTCTGAACTCTCGGTTCCCATGATCCTGATTATCGGTGTATTTCAGATGCTGGCACTGATTCCGGGAACATCCCGGTCCGGCGCAACTATTGTAGGAGCGCTGATGATCGGCGTTTCGCGGAGCCTGGCAGCAGAATATACATTTTTCCTCGCAATTCCGGTTATGTTCGGAGCAAGTCTCGTCAAACTGGTTAAATTCGGATTCGATTTTACGGTTATGCAGGCAGTGCTTCTGATACTGGGAATGGCAGTTTCCTTTGTGGTATCTATTGTAGCGATTAAATTCCTGCTCGGTTATATCAGGAGAAATGATTTTAAAGTATTCGGCTATTACAGAATTGTGCTGGGCATTGTAGTGCTGCTCTATTTCGGAATTGTTTCACTGCTTTGACGGTAAAGCAGAACGGGGCGCATGCGGGATTTCCGGATAAATGTATAAAAATAGTGCATTTTGGAGAAATGGGCTTGTTTTTTGATAGAAACGTGTTAGAATTATGAAGATAATCTGTATGATTATGCAACCCGAAAAATTATGGAGGATAAAATAATGATGAAGAAGTTTTTAGCAGTAGTTCTCTCAGCGGCTCTCGTCGCAGGTCTGGCAGCAGGCTGCGGAAGCTCTGGAGATGACAAAGGAGCCGGAAAAAAGACGGCAAAGGTAATTGATGTAGATCTGACCAGCGAAGAATATGCATTCGGCGTAGACAAATCACAGCCGGAACTTCTTGACGAGGTGAATGCGTTTATTCAGAAGATTAAAGATGACGGAACCCTGGATGAGATTTTTGATAAATATTTCGGAGGCGGGGAGCCTACACCGGTAGAATCCGCCGTGCTGGACGAGTCCAAGGATCAGCTTGTAGTCGCGACAAACGCAGCGTTTGAGCCGTTCGAGTATATGCAGGGCGACAGTTATGTGGGAGTTGATATGGAGATTGCATCCCTGCTTGCCAAGGAACTGAATAAGGAACTGGTAATCCAGAATATGGATTTCGACGCAGTGTGTCTGTCAGTGGGACAGCAGAAATGCGACATCGCCATGGCAGGTCTGACTGTCAGCGAGGACAGAAAAGAGTATGTGACATTCTCAGACACTTACTATCAGGCATCTCAGCGTCTGATTGTACCAAGCAGCGATACAAAGTTTGATGATATGACAGATGCAGATTCTATCGCAGCCGCACTGGCTGAACTGGATTCTTCCGTAAAGATCGGAGTACAGCAGGGTACAACCGGACAGAGCTATGTGCAGGGCAGCGAAGATCTGGGATTCCCGGGACTGAAAGCGACATGCCAGTCATATAAGAGCGGATCGCTTGCAGTGCAGGATATGCTCAACGGAAATATTGACTATGTGATTATTGATGCGGCTCCTGCAGAAGCAATCACAGAAGCAATCAACGAGATGCAGTAAAATACACAGGACTTAGGTTGGGAAGGAAAATACAGGCATCAACAGCGTCCGGCGCAGGTGCAGGCATTTTCCTTCTTTTGAGAAGGGAAGACAATGGGAAATTTTAGTCAGAAGGTAGACAAATTTTTAGAGATCTTCATAGAACAGAACGGCTATGTAAGAGTAGTGGAAGGACTGAAAAACACGATTCTTATCGCGGTGATCGGTCTGATTATCGGGATACTGATCGGTACGCTGATCGCGACATTCAGAGTTATTCCGAAATACAAACTGCTTCCGAGAGTGCTGAACAGCATCTGCAGTTTATATGTGAATCTTTTCAGAGGAACACCTATGGTAGTGCAGCTTCTTGTATTCTATTATGTACTGCTTCCGATTATCGGATGGAATATGACGGGAGTACAGGTGTCCATGTTTGTGTTCGGACTAAACAGCGGGGCCTACATATCAGAAATTATGCGAAGCGGCATCCAGTCCGTTGATCCCGGCCAGATGGAAGCCGGACGGGCAGTCGGCCTGAGTTTCGGGGCAAGTATGACAAAGATCGTGATCCCCCAGGCAGTAAAAAATATTCTGCCTACTCTGGGAAATGAGTTTATTTCACTGGTCAAGGAGACGTCGGTAGTAAGCTTTGTCGGAGCGGCGGACCTCTATGTGGCATTTAACTATATCGGTACAAACAACTATGAGTTCATGGTTCCGTATCTGGCGATGGCCTTGATTTATATAGTTATCGTATTTTTGATTACCCTGCTTATCAGATTATTGGAAAGGAGCCTGAGGAAGAGTGATAGACGTAATTAATCTTAGGAAAAGCTTTGGAGCCCTTGAGATCTTAAAAGGAATCAATATCACCATCAACAAAGGCGATATCGTTGCGGTGCTCGGCCCTTCCGGTTCCGGAAAGAGTACCTTTCTCAGGTGTCTGAACTGTATGGAAGATCCTACATCAGGAAGCATAATCTTTAAAGGCGTAGATATAGCTGATATGAAAGTGGACATCAATCTGCACCGCCGTCATATGGGAATGGTGTTTCAGCATTTTAATCTGTTTAACAACAAGACGGTGCTTCAGAACGTAATGATGGCGCCTGCTTATCTGAGATGCAAGGATCTGAAAAAGGCAAAGCGGAAAAACAGAATGATCCGTTTAAAAAATGTGTTCCGCAGCAAAAAGGAAGATCTGATTCCCATTACTACAACGAAGGAGAAAATCAGAAGCGAGGCAAAAGATCAGGCCCTTGCCCTGTTAAAGAGAATCGGACTGGATGATAAAGCGGATGCTTATCCCTCCACCCTTTCCGGCGGACAGAAGCAGAGAGTGGCAATCATCCGTTCCCTGGCAATGAGTCCGGATGTGATTCTTTTTGACGAGCCTACTTCAGCTTTGGATCCGGAGATGGTAGGCGAGGTGCTGGACCTGATGAAAAAGCTGGCAAAGGAAGGAATGACCATGGTGGTTGTTACACATGAGATGGGGTTTGCCAGAGAAGTTGCCAACAGGGTGCTTTTTATGGATAACGGACAGATTCTGGAGGAGGCGCCTCCGGAGGAATTTTTCCAGCATCCGAAAGATCCGCGCCTGAAAGAATTCCTTTCGAAAATTTTATAGCAATCTGCGGTAAAATGAAAAAGCAGATAGAAAGACCGGGCTGTACAAAGGCCTGGTCTTTTTTGCAGCCGGGGAGGGGCAAAGCCCGGACCTGGGCGGGGCCGGCGGCCTGCAATTCCGGAATATACGTTTTGCCCCTTCCGGCGACTGTCGTGATTGTGCTAAAATGGCAGAGAAACAAAAAGAAAACAGATATAAGCGAGGAGAAAGCCGCCGGCGAGAAGGCGGAGAAGAGCAGGAAGAAAAAAGTATGAAATATGAACGAATAGAGAAGGCTGTTTTTATGGAGCGGCCGAACCGGTTTATTGCTTATGCCGTGATCAATGGAAAGAAAGAGACGATCCATGTAAAAAATACAGGGCGCTGTGCGGAACTGCTGATTCCCGGAGCGGCAATCTATGTGCAGAAAAGCGGGAATCCCGCCCGGAAAACCAAATGGGACCTGATCGCCGTAGAGAAGGGAGAACGTCTTATTAATATGGATTCCCAGATCCCGAATCAGGTTGTAAAAGAGTGGATTGAGAAGGGAAATTTCGCTCCGGACGTGACACTGATCAGGCCGGAGACAGTGTATGGTTCCTCCCGGTTTGACCTGTATGTGGAGGCGGGGGAGAGAAAGATATTCATAGAAGTCAAAGGGGTGACGCTGGAAGAAGGCGGAGTCTGCCGGTTCCCGGATGCCCCCAGCGACCGGGCGGTCAAGCACCTGGAAGAGCTGATCCGTGCCAGAAAAGAGGGGTATGAGACCTATGTCTTTTTTGTCATTCAGATGAAAGGTGTCCGGTATTTTACGCCCAACACGGATACACATCCCGCATTTGCGGAAACGCTCTCCAGGGCAGCGGCGGCTGGGGTTAAGATTCTGGCCTATGACTGTGCGGTGGAAACAGACAGCATTGCCATAGCGGATCCGGTGGAAGTGGTTCTGGGAAGTCCCCGGCTGAAAGAGGCAGCGCAGCCGCTGGTAAAGTGGTTCCGGGAAAATAAAAGAGATCTGCCCTGGAGGAAAAGAATGAATGCCTACCGGGTGTGGATTTCTGAAATTATGCTTCAGCAGACCCGTGTGGAGGCTGTAAAACCCTATTATGAGCGGTTCCTGAAGGAACTGCCGGATGTAGAATCCCTGGCGGAGGTGTCAGAAGAGCGGCTGCTCAAGCTCTGGGAAGGACTGGGATATTACAGCAGGGCAAGGAATCTGAAGAAAGCCGCGCAGCAGATTATGGATGAATATGGGGGACGTTTTCCGGAGTCCTATGACGCGATTCATTCTCTGAAAGGAATCGGAAATTATACAGCCGGAGCTATCAGTTCATTTGTATATAATATTCCAAAACCGGCGGTGGACGGGAATGTTCTGCGGGTTGTGACCCGGCTTCTTGCGGATCCGGAGGATATTACAAAGGCTGCGGTGAAGAAAAAGATCGAAGGCCTGATTGAAGAAATTATCCCCCGGGAGGCGGCAGGCGACTTTAATCAGAGCCTGATTGAACTGGGGGCGATCGTCTGTCTGCCCAACGGGGAGCCGAAGTGCGGGGAATGTCCGGTCCGGCATCTTTGTCTTGCTTTTGAGCAGGGAACTCAGAGAGAGTATCCGGTCCGCCGGAAGGCCGCGCCGCGGAGAATTGAGGAACGGACTGTTTTTGTATTCTGCGACAGCCGGGCTGCGGCAATACAGAAGAGACCGGACAGAGGGCTGCTGGCAGGTATGTATGAGTTCCCCAGTGTAAAAGGACATATGAGCCAGGATGAAGCAGTAGAATACGGAAAGTCCCTTGGTCTGGTTCCGGTACGGATCAGAAGTCTGGGAAATGCGAAACATATATTCAGTCATGTGGAATGGCATATGACAGGGTATGAAATCCTGGTAGACGAGCTTGAGAAAAGTCTGCCGGGGAATGTGATCTTTGCGGGCCGGGATGAGCTTGAAGAGAAGTATCCGATGCCTTCGGCTTTTGAACCTTATCTGAGGGCGGCGGGGCTGGAAAAGAGAAATGCCGGAGGAAAAACTGCACCATATCCGGAACAGTGAAAACGGGGAAAAGACAGAAGACAGAGCCCGCTCTGTTTTCTTGAATCCGGTATTGTTTTGTGCTATACTGTCCACAAAAGCCCCGCCGGATAAGCCCTCCGGGAGCGGATATTTTCTGCTGATACAAGGGCTGCGGAGGCGGGAAAACGGATCCGGGAATGCTGTTCCGGCATTTCGCGGAAAACCGTTTTAATAACAGGAGAATAAGAACTATGAGTGAAAAAGTGGAATTATCCAGACAGCAGCAGAAGTCAAAAGAGACAAAGGAGAAGATTTTCCAGGCTGCAAAAAGGATTCTTCAGAAAAAAGGGTATGAGGAATTATCCATCAAAAATATATGCCAGGAGGCAGGGGTATCAAATGGAAGCTTTTACCATCATTTCCGGACAAAGGACGATCTGCTTTCGTATTATATAGAAGATCAGCCGACGATTAATCCTGATCTGCTGGAGCTGCCGGAAAACGCGGCCGGAGTCAGAGAGGGGATTATCCAGGTGTATCTGAATTATGTAAAATACTGCCGGGAACTTGGAGTAGAATTCATGTCCGGCTATTATGATACAAAAAATCAGGCCCTGAATGCGGCGATCCGTACCGAGCGGCCTTATCCTATCGTGACAGTACAGACCTATGTGGAAAAGGCCATTGCCGCCGGAATCGTAAGTCTGAATGTAGGAATAGAAGAATTTACTACGGATATCCGTATGATTGTGATCGGAAATGTATTTGAGTGGTGTTTAAGAAACGGCGAGGTCGATTTTGAGGGGAATATGAGCCGGTCTCTGGGGAAATACCTGGACAGTACACTTTGTGAGGGATAATGTGAGGAACAGCGGTATATGAGCGCAAGATATGAGTTCATTGTAAATCCTCAGGCGCGGTCAGGCCGGGGAAAGAAAATCTGGGAACGGATGGAGCCGGAACTGAAGAGGAGAAAGATAGATTTTGACGTTTACATAACGGAAAAGAAGGGGCATGCAGGGGAAATTGCAGGCCGCCTGAGCGGGCCGGGGCAGCAGAGGACAATTGTAGTGCTGGGCGGAGACGGAACGGTTAATGAAGTGATAAACGGACTGAATGTCTCGGAAAATATTACGCTGGGATACATTCCCGTAGGATCCGGCAATGATTTCGCACGTGGCCTCGGTATTCCGGAAAAACCGGAAAAAGCGCTGGGCGCTGTACTTTCACCGGCGAAAATTGTCCGAATGGATGTGGGGATCCTTTCGGACGGAACCAGAACCAGGCGATTCGGCGTCAGCGGGGGCATGGGCTTTGATGCGGCGGTGTGCCTTGCCGTCAGTGTCTCGCGCTGGAAACGAATACTGAACCGGATACATCTGGGCAAGCTGACTTATGCGGTAGTGGCGGTGGGAACCCTGCTCAGAAATAAGCCCGTGCGGGTGGAGCTGGTCCGGGAAGACGGAGAAAAACAGGTTCTTGACAGAATGGTTTTTGCTGCGTTTATGAATCTTCCCTGTGAAGGCGGCGGGTTCCGGTTCTGCCCGGATGCGGCGCCTGATGACGGAGTGCTGGACGTATTTCTGGTGTCGGGAATACCGAAAATAAAGATTCTGTTTCTGCTCCCGTCAGCGTATCTGGGAGGGCGTCTGAATTATCATGGAGTTACCCGGATCCGCTGCCGGAATCTTCAGATTACTGCCGGAAATTCTGTGACCGTACATACAGACGGAGAGACGGAAACCGGCTGGGAAAAAGCGGAAGTGCGTCTTCTGGATAAAAAACTGAAAGTGATTGCAGGATAAGAGAATCTAAAGAATTCTTAGGATTTTATAAAGCTGGTTGTTGCCCTGTAAAAATCGTGTTATAATCGAGGCGAATTATCGGTAAGGCGATTAATCCGGACCGTTCCGGACCGGATAAGGGAGTAGCGGATTATGAAGTCAAAGAAGAGATTTGCGGAGTTTGTTAAAAAATATAAGCATGCCTGGGTGCTTCTCTACCTGTTTATCTATCTGCCCTGGTTTCTCTGGCTGGAAAAGCATGTGACAACCCATTATTATGTTGTCCAGACAGAGTTTGACAAATACATACCGTTTATTGAATATTTTATTGTGCCGTACCTGATGTGGTTTGCATTTATTGCGGCGGCGTTTGTGTATTTTTTCTTTGCAGATGTGCCCGGCTTTTACAGACTGGCGGCATTTATGTTCAGCGGGATGACGATATTTCTGATTATATCGACCATTTTTCCTAATGGACAGGATTTAAGACCGGTAGTGTTTGAACGGGATAATATTTTTGTGGACATGGTGAGAATGCTGTACCGTGCGGACACGTGCACAAATGTGTTCCCAAGTCTGCATGTGTTCAATTCGCTCAGTGTCTGTATCGCGGTATTTGAGTGCCCGAAACTGAGAAAACATAAAGCTGTGTGCGCCGGCGTTTATACACTGGCCGGACTTATCATTCTGGCGACCATGTTCCTGAAACAGCATTCTATTCTTGATACACTGGGGGCATGCCTGATGGCCTGTATTCTTTATCAGTTTGTATATGCGCCCCAGCACAGGAAAGTACCTCGTTTTGCAAGAGAGAAAAGGACGGCAAAAACTTCCGGGTTATAAGAGAACTCCGGATTTATCGAAGAGAACTTAAATTTAAGAAATATCGGAAAATATTCAGAACTTCTGAATAGAAAGGGACGGAGATGCCGGATATGGAATTCTGGCTCCGCTCCGGAATCTTAGAAAAGCAGGGGATCTGGAATCTGATTAAAAGCAATGCCTGAGATGAAAACTCACGATGTTCGGACAGCTTCATCTCA
>ERZ1643247.1885-NODE-1885-length-17751-cov-30.985929_pt1 | contig 17751 bp, 16 predicted proteins | sample MGYA00579264_ERZ1643247 | MGnify/ENA primary metagenome ERZ1643247 (study PRJEB29033, sample SAMEA4952262) | chicken gut metagenome | biome: Broiler Chicken; feature: Gastrointestinal Tract; material: Caecum | place: Ireland | collected 2018 | study: Broiler... | reverse complement strand
TGTTCGACTTCCTTTTTAAATCGGATAGGGGAAAGGGATCTCCCCTATCCGATCAACGCGATGCCCCGCGCAGCTCACGTCAAAGCCGTTTGTTGTCCGCTTACCGGGCTTATCACGATCGGATAGGGGAAGATTCCTCCCCCTATCCGATCACCGCGATACCTCGCTCATCTCACGGCATTGCCGCTCGATGACCGTTGCCCGTCGGATGCCCGCTCGTGCAAGCACGGCGGTCGCCCTCCGGGCGTATCGCGCAAAATACCCGGCGTCCTGTTCCGACGCCGGGATATTTCATTTCTTTTTCTTTTTACAATTTCCGGTATGCATGTCATTGTGTCTGCGCGCATCCGGAAGCCGGTCTTCGTGTCTGTCTGGCAGAGACAAAGGCTCCCGCCGAGCAGAGAATCATCGCGACAGATAAACCGGCCAGCAGATAAAAGGCATGACTGCTTCCTTCTCTGGTGGCTGACGCCATGTCAGACGATGCCGCCTGTGCGGACGCGACGATGGTCGATACGACAGACGTTCCCACTGCCCCGGCCAGCTGCTGAAGTGTATTGATCACTGCGTTTCCGTCCGGATTTTTCTCCGGAGCAAGATGGCTCAGCCCGTTGGTCATGCTGTTTCCCACTGAAAATCCCTGTCCCAGAGCAAAAAACAGATAAAATATGATCGCCGGGACTGTAGCAAGACTTCCTGAGAAAATACTGAAACAGAACAGAGCTCCTATAATGCAGACATTGCCGAACAGAATCGGCCGCGGAGCACCAAACCGGTCCAGGAACCGGCCGCTCACCGGTGAGAGCACCGCACCTGCAAGGCATCCCGGGAGCAGCAGACATCCTGCTAAAAACGCGTCCTGTCCCGATACAAGCTGCGCATAATTGGGAATCAGGAATCCCAGTCCGAGACAGATAAACTGGATCAGTACAAGCACGAGCACGCTGAACGTAAACGGCCGGCACTGAAATACTGTAAGATCAATAAGCGGGCTCTCTGATTTCAGGCTGCGCCGGCAGAATATTATAACGGACAGGATACTTATCAGGAAAAGCCCGAGGACAGGAACACTTGCCCATCCCGATTTTGAGGCAGTACTTGTCGCAAAGATAAAACAGGCAAATCCTGCTGCAAGGAACAGATAATCCACGATCTGAAAAGACGTCCTCTGTGTCTCGGTTACCTGTCTGATGGAAAAGATTCCGAATAAAAATGACAGGACCAAAAGAGGAAGCAGAGCGATAAAAATCATCCGCCATCCGAAATTATTCACGATCAGTCCTCCAAGGGACGGCCCCACCGCCGGAGCCATCGCCGTAATCAGCGAAGCGATTCCCATCATAAGCCCCAGGCGCTCTTCCGGCACCTGTTCCAGAACAATGTTAAACATAAGCGGCAACGCAATTCCTGTTCCGATCCCCTGTATCAGTCTTCCGATCAGAAGCAGGGAAAATACCGGCGCCGCTGCCGCCATCACAGTTCCGATTATAAAGAGACAGATCGCAGTGACAAAAAGTGATTTTGTCGTAAAACGTTTCTTCAGGTACGAAGATGCCGGAATAATACATGCGAGAACGAGCAGATATCCGGTTGTGATCCACTGCACTGTCGAAGTGCCTATATTAAACTCCTTCATCAATGTAGGGAAAGTTACATTCATAGCTGTCTCCACCACCACTCCGGAAAATGACATGATTCCCGCAGCGACAATGGAAAGAATCAGTTTTGCATCAATCTTTTTTTCTATTGTATTCATTCTGAAATTTTCTCCATCCTGCTTGTACGCATAATCTTGTATACACGGCTGATCGTACGTGCTGCCGTCTCCAGATCTTCCTGTTCAATGTCTGAAAACCTTTCCGCCAGCCAGTTCTGATATTTTTCCACATAGAACCCGTAATACTGCCGGCCGAGGTCTGTCAGGCTGATCCTGACGACTCTTCTGTCCGCGCCGTCCTGAAGTTTCATAACCGCGCCGAAGCCTTTCAGCTCTCTTATCAGTTTTGTAATACTGGGCCGAGTCACGTTCAGATAGTCACTGATATCACTTACTTTCACCGTCTGGCCGGCCTTTTCCAGCTGCCGGATGGAATCGAGAATCTGAATATGTCTCGGAGTCATCCCTTTAGGAAGCTCCGGCATCAGTTCTGTTATGCGCTTTGCTTCATGGCAGGCACCAAGGAAATTTTTTACTGCTGTTATATCCACAATACCACCTCTTATTCGCCTGAATTTAATTACTATAAGTAATTATCTATAATAATTATATTCAGATTCATAAGAATGTCAACAATGAAAATTTATTTATGCCAGTCCGATCAGGCCTCCTTTTTCCTCATAGCCTGTATCCCACAGATCTTTGAGCTGAAATGTATATGACTCGCCGTATGTCGCGACCGTAATCCACAATCCGTCATCCCGTTCCTCATAGCCGTAGCACAAAAACCAGTGCCACACAAAATCTTTGTAGTACGCCTTCCTGTGTCTCAGCATGAGATAAGGCACCGGGTATCCGCTGTCAATCTGATCTCTGATAAAACATTCCGCTGTCCGGAGTTCTTCTGTTCCGGACAGTTCTTTCATCTTCAAGCCGTCCTCACCAATATCTTTCAGGTATTTTCCAAAGCCCTCCGTAAACATCCAGAGCTTATTAACTCCGTTCACTCTCGGTCTGAGATATGGCTTCATTTTCATAGAAAAATCAATGTAGTCCTGCTTCGTCAGCGCATGAACATCGTACGGATACAAATGTGTCATGCCGCGGCGCAGCGCCAGATAGATACAGCAGTCGCAGGCTGTAGCCGCAGCACACCCGCCGATGTACATAACTACATTTTTGAACCACTCCTGATTTCCGCCGACTGTGCCTTCTATTGAAAAATAGTCTAAAATTTTCTTCATGCTTTTATTCACCTGTTTCTCTTATAATATTATATGACAGAAATTAATTTTTCTTCTGATGCCATCGGATCAATATGCCGATATAAATGACAAATGCCAGAAGCGGGATGATGAGTGCTCCTGCATTTCCCTGCCATGCATACAATCCTCCCACAATGATCAGCAGTAAGAAGCACACATTAACTATGCGGTAAATCCTGCGGACACGCCGGTATCTGTTATCCGGCATATCTGACGGGATATAATCTTCGGGATGTTTCATCTCACAATGAATGCTGATCCCGTATCTTCCGGCTCTCCGGTATGCCGTGTACTCAATCCCGTCTATCGTAAATTCCGGACTCATCCCCTCTTTCGTGACTACAAGATTCAGAGCATTTTCATCCGCATACTTACAAAGCTCCAGCGTGAACTCCTCCGGCGTGCTGCACATCGTATCGGGATGGAATCCAAAGGAGCGTTTCGTTTCTGCCAGAGACACTCTTTTATAATCCTCTGCAAATTTGCCGAAGACTGCACCCTTATTTTCTTCCTCTTCCATCTTCTGGAGACATCGATCCACATCCAATGTCTCCAGACTTGTGTCATGTATCTTCTTTATAAACTGTCTGGAAGCTTTCAGTTTTTCTGCATCTGCAGCCAGACGGCGTTCCTGTTTTTCTAAAGCCTGCTTAAAATCTGTTTTCCCTTCCAGCAGACATCTGATTTCTTCTATAGGCATCCCCAGTTTACGAAATAATCTGATCTGTTTGAGCCTCAGGATATCCTCATCCGAATATTCTCTGTAGGCGTTTCGTTTATTCCTTGTCGGATGCAGAAGTCCCTGTTTTTCATAAAACCGAATATTCTGACGGCTGACGCCAGTTACCTCTTCCGCTTCTCTGATTTCCATATATTTTCTCCGCCCTTCCGGTTATTCTTTGTCTATTATAAAGGTTATACACAGTATAAGGTCAATACATTATACTAAAATAGCTGTTTTTATTGTACATATTTTCTCCGAGCGATATAATATTAAGGTGAATGATGAAAGGAGAGAGTTACAGATGAAAGTACGAATGGCAGAAGAAAGAGACATCCCCCGGATCCACGACCTGCTCTCACAGGTAGCGCTTGTGCATCACAAAGGACGCCCTGATCTGTTTAAATACGGGCAGAGGAAATATACGGATGACCAGTTAAAGGAAATCCTGCATGATAAACAACGTCCTATCTTTGCCGCCGTAGATGAAAACGACTGTCTGCAGGGGTATGCATTCTGTATTTTCCAGCAGCATTTAAATGATAATATATTGACCGACATTAAGACTCTGTACATCGATGATCTCTGTGTGGACGAGACAAAACGCGGCATGCATATCGGTAAGACGATCTATGAAGCCGTCCTTGATTTCGCGAGAGAACAGAGGTGTTATAATGTGACACTGAATGTATGGAGCTGCAATGAGAGCGCGATGAAATTCTACGAAAAATGCGGCCTGAAGCCCCAGAAAGTAGGGATGGAAGTTATCTTGGGCGACGGCAAAACTCAGATGTAGTTCTACATGCATTCAGACAGCATCACCTCTGAATGACCGCACTCCCTATCCGTCCAGCAAGAAAATACCGAAGAAGCGGGGGCTTTCTAAATGTAGAATTATTTCCCCTGTCTCTTCGGTATTTTTATTTAATATTCTTCTGTAAGGCCGGATACGTCTTCAACTGCCGGGTTACTCTTCCGGCTGATTGTCCTTACATTGATCCCGTTCACTTCAATATGATCGTCCACCGGGATCACAAGGCACTGGCGTCCGTCTATGATCCTTGTTTCGATCAGATCCGCACGGTCAGGATTAACCTTGATTACTACATCCGGCGTCTCGATATTAAATTTCTTTGTCTCTGTGATATTGGATGCCAGAAGCGTTGCCTTTTCTCCCGCATTTTCCTCAAAATTACGGTCAAAATTTTCCATCTTTTCTGCATCCACGCCGCTCTGTTCGAAGACTTTCTTCATCTCCGTCTTGTCCAGGGCAAGCGGTTCAGGCTCTTCCTTATGCTCTTCGATCAGATCATTTAATGTCTCATGGATATTACGGACAGTCTCGTAATCTCCATCCTCGCCAAGTGTATCTTCAATAATCATCTGAAACGACTCTTTCTGATCGTCGGCAGACATCGGCATCTTGGCGCCGAGAAGCTGATCGATCAACTCCGGCTGCAGATCCGATGATTTCTTTGTGTAGTAGAGCATACTGTGAAGATCTGTACTCCGGTCATTGAATGCCGGAAACAGGAATCCTTTGTCCGGCATGTCCACAATCCAGTCTCTGATCCGGTCCTCTATTCGGTTGTCTTCTGCGTTATAGCATAGCCCTGCTTTAGACAGAGATACCGGGCAGATACTCATGAGCAGATACTCGTACACCTCGTCCGATGCGTCAAACATCTCCAGATCATCTGAAGTTTTCCCCGGGATATCATACATCGCATGGATCAGGATAATATAATAATTCTCCGCATACTCATATGTAGCGATCACTTTGTCATAGAATTCCTCCAGAAGCATATCGTCTTCCAGCTTACTGTTGCGCAATTTCAGCAGGAACTCCTGTGTTCCGCCGGGCATCTCCGCATCAATCGGGAACTCCATGTTCAGCATGTTCTTTCCTACAGTTCCTGAAAGTGTTTTCTTAAAGATATCGAAATATTTAAAAGCTTCCTCCTCAGGAAGAGAAAGGAATGCGTCTTTCGACTCCAGCTTTTTATTCTTTTCATGATCCACATAGCACCCGCAAATCCTGGTGATCGCGCAGTTAGCAGGCGTGAACTGCTTGCGGATCTCAAGTATTTCTTTCTTGTTCATCGTTATACTCCTCTCTTGAAATCTTATTTATCATACCGCAGAACACAGATTAAGTCAAAGAGAGAAACGGGAAAGCGATTGAATCTCCCGCCATTCTATGGTAACATAGCCACGCATCATATTGTCCGAATTATCTGAAACAGAACAGGTAAAATTTTTATTATCTCATGGAGAAAAATCATGACTGTATCATCCAATAAAATAAATAACAATTTGAATCCATCAGGAGAAGCAAACCCTTCTGTCTTTTCTCTCTTTCTGAAATATGTATCGGCAAACGTTCTCGGCATGATCGGTTATTCATGCTACATCCTTGCCGACACATTTTTCATTGCAAGAGGGATCGGTTCCGATGCTCTCGCAGCACTGAATCTTGTACTTCCCGCATACAGCCTGATGAACGGCACAGGCTTAATGATCGGTATGGGCGCCGCTTCAAGATATACGATCTCATCAGCAAAACCTGAGGGAACACTGCATCGCACAATCTTTACTCATGCATTGTATCTCATGGTATTCGCTGCTGTGATTTTTTCCTCGTCCGGGATACTGTTTTCAGACAAGATTGCCAGGATTCTCGGTGCGGATATCGATACAATCGGTTATGCGACCGACTACATCCGTATCCTGCTAATGTTTTCTCCTCTGTTTCTTGGAAATAATCTGCTGCTCAGTTTCGTACGCAATGACGGTGCGCCTCGTCTTTCCATGACCGGAATGATCGTCGGAAGCCTTACGAACATTGTCCTGGATTATGTTTTCATCTATCCGCTGGGAATGGGAATGACCGGCGCCGCTCTTGCGACTGCAACCGCCCCCATCATAAGCATGCTGATCATGTCCGTGCATTTTATAAAGAAAAGGAATCATTTCCGGCCTGTACGGACAAAGCCTTCGCTTATCCGCTGGAGAGATATCTGCACACTGGGAGTTTCTTCTCTGATCACAGAATTATCATCCGGCGTCGTGATCATCGTATTTAACTACCTGATCCTGGGATTAAACGGAAATACAGGCGTGGCGGCATACGGTATTCTGGCCAATATCGCTCTTGTACTTGTATCCATATACACAGGAATCGGGCAGGGCGTCCAGCCGATCGTGAGCCGGTATGCAGGGAAAAACAGGGAACGGCAGCGAAAAGATCTCCGCAGATATGCGCTGACCTGTTCCCTGATCTTCGCCCTGGTCTCCTATTTGCTGATCGCTGTGTTTGCGGTGCCACTCGCAGAGCTGTTTAACCGCGAACATGATCCTGTCCTGACCAAAATTGCGTCAAACGGAATGCGGATATATTTTATCAGCCTGTTCTTCTCAGGCATCAATATTGTGGCTGCTGCATTTTTAAGTTCCGTCGACCGGCCGAAACAGGCTTTCGTTGTTTCCATCCTCCGGGGATTCGTTCTTATTATCCCGGTTGCCTGGCTTATGTCAGTACTTTTCGGACTTACAGGCATCTGGATGGCAGTTCCGGTGACAGAAGCATGCGTCTGCATGCTGGCGCTCATTTTTCTAAAATAAGGCAGTCTCCTAAACGGAAAAGGACAGGACCAATCTTTTATGGTCCTGTCCTTAATCTCATTGTCCTGTATGCAGTATCCTGTTTGCGTTTTCGATTCGTTCTTTCGTGGGCGGCTCGATTCCTGCCAGAGGGTACTCATATCCAAGTTCTTTCCACTTATATTCTCCAAATGTATGATAGGGAAGAACTTCTACCTTTAGTACATTTTTTAATATACTAATGAAATCATATAATTTCTCAAGATATTCATCTTTGTCATTTCTCTGGGGTACAAGAACATGCCGGATCCACACCGGTTTCCCGATATCAGACAGATAACGCGCCATATCCAGGATATTCTGATTAGTACGGCCTGTCAGGATTTTATGCTGCTCGTCATCAATATGCTTGATATCGACCAGCAGGAGATCCGTGTACTTCATCAGCTCGTTAAACTTGCTGAAAAACGGCTCCTCCCTCGTAAACGGTGCACCGCTCGTATCGATCGTCGTGTTGATGCCCTTTTCCTTTGCCTTTCTGAAAAGCTCGATCATAAAATCCATCTGCATAAGAGGCTCACCGCCGCTTACCGTGATCCCGCCGCCGTCTTTCCAGTAGGATTTATAGCGCAGAGCCTGCGCAAGAAGCTCATCTGCACTCCGCTTCTCTCCCACCTGCATATTCCACGTATCCGGGTTGTGGCAGAATTGGCAGCGCATCGGACATCCCGCAACGAAAATAACAAAACGAACACCCGGTCCGTCGACTGAGCCGAAACTTTCAGTTGAATGAATATAACCGTTCATATAACTCCTTTCGGGGACGTAGTAAAATCCGGTTTGACTACGTCCCGAATTAAAAACAGACCTGTCCCTTTCTTAACTTTATCGTGTCCCCTCTGTAAAAATCACTAAAAGCATTATCCGACTACATGATTCAATCGTTTGTCTTTTGTGCAACTTTCCAATGGGGACAGGGCAATTCTGAAAAAGGGACAGGGTAAATCCTAATCGGGGACGTAGTGAAATCCAATTTTACTACGTCCCCGAATATATTACATTCTATCGTGGCATGTTCTTGCGATTACGTCAAGCTGCTGCTCTCTTGTCAGGTCAATGAACTTAACAGCATATCCTGATACACGGATCGTGAAGTTTGCATATTCTTCTTTCTCCGGATGTTCCATCGCATCGATCAGTTTCTCTGTACCGAATACATTCACGTTCAGGTGATGTGCTCCCTGATCAAAGTATCCGTCGAGAACGTGTACAAGATTGTTCTTGCGCTCGTCATCATCATGTCCCAGTGCTCCCGGACTGATAGTCTGTGTATTGGAAATTCCGTCAAGTGCCTGCTCGTACGGCAGTTTTGCAACAGAGTTGAGGGAAGCAAGAAGTCCGTTCTTCTCTGCGCCGTAGGACGGGTTTGCTCCCGGTGCCAGCGGCTCGCCTGCTTTTCTTCCGTCCGGAAGAGATCCTGTAGCCTTACCATAAACCACGTTGGATGTGATCGTAAGGATGGATGTCGTCGGCTCGGAATTTCTGTATGTGTGGCACTTCTTCAGCTTGCTCATAAATGTACGGAGCAGCCATACAGCGATCTCATCTGCGCGGTCGTCATCGTTTCCGTATCTCGGGAAATCACCTTCAATCTCAAAGTCTGTAGCAACACCGTCGTCATCACGGACCACTTTAACCTTCGCGTACTTGATTGCGCTCAGGGAGTCAACTACATGTGAGAATCCTGCGATACCTGTTGCAAATGTACGTCTTACATTTGTATCGATGAGCGCCATCTCAGCAGCCTCATAGTAGTACTTGTCATGCATGTAGTGGATCATGTTCAGTGTATCAACATACAGCTTGGACAGCCACTCCATCATCTGGTCGTATTTCTCCATAACCTCGTCATAGTCAAGGTACTCGGATGTGATCGGTCTGTACAGCGGAGATACCTGCTGTTTTGTCTTCTCGTCAACACCGCCGTTGATCGCGTACAGAAGGCATTTTGCAAGGTTCGCACGAGCTCCGAAGAACTGGATCTCCTTACCTGTCTCTGTTGCGGATACACAGCAGCAGATAGAGTAGTCATCGCCCCATACCGGACGCATTACATCGTCGTTCTCGTACTGGATGGAACTTGTCTTAACAGAAATATAAGCCGCATATTTCTTGAAGTTCTCCGGCAGGTGTGAGGAGTACAGAACTGTCAGGTTCGGCTCCGGTGACGGTCCCATGTTCTCCAGTGTGTGAAGGAAACGGTAGTCGTTCTTTGTTACCATGTGACGTCCGTCCATTCCGATTCCTGCCATCTCCAGTGTAGCCCATACCGGGTCTCCGGAGAACAGTTCGTTGTAAGACGGGATTCTCGCGAACTTCACCATTCTGAACTTCATTACCATGTGGTCGATGAGCTCCTGAGCCTGCTCCTCTGTCAGGATGCCTTTCTCCAGATCTCTCTGGATATAAATGTCAAGGAATGTAGAAATACGTCCTACACTCATTGCAGCTCCATTCTGTGTCTTGATCGCCGCAAGATATCCGAAGTACAGCCACTGAACAGCCTCTTTCGCATTTGTGGCCGGCTTGGAAATATCATATCCATAGGACTCTGCCATTTCCTTCATTCCATTGAGCGCGCGGATCTGATCAGCAATCTCTTCGCGGAGACGGAAATCAGTTCCCTTCATTCCGTGTCTTTCATACTCAACAAAGTCAGACTGTTTCTTCTCGATCAGATAATCGATACCGTAGAGAGCCACACGGCGGTAGTCGCCTACGATACGTCCTCTTCCGTATGTATCCGGAAGTCCTGTGATGATCTTATTGTGACGCGCTTTTTTCATCTCAGGTGTATAGATATCAAATACAGCCTGATTGTGTGTTTTATGATATTTTGTAAAGATTTCATGCAGTTTTTCACTCGGAGTATATCCGTAAGTTGTGCACGCCTGCTCTGCCATCTTGATTCCGCCATACGGCATGAATGCTCTCTTAAGCGGTTTATCTGTCTGAAGTCCTACAACCTGCTCCAGATCTTTCATATCTTCATTGATATATCCCGGACCGTATGCTGTCAGCCCTGAAACCACTTCAGTCTCCATATCAAGGACGCCGCCTTTTGCACGCTCCTCTTTCTGAAGTTTGGAAAGCTCTCCCCAAAGTTTATTTGTCGCCTCTGTGGGACCTGCAAGGAAAGACTCATCTCCGTCATACTGGGTATAGTTGTGCTGAATGAAATCACGCACATTGACTTCCTCTTTCCAGAGATGTCCGCCAAAACCTTCCCACTGGTCAAAATTTGCTTTTGCCATTTTCTGAAAACCTCCTCTGAAATCTTTAAATCTCTTATTGCCATGCGCTAGTATATCATCACAAATGTAAAAAAGCAAGCTTTATTATGATAATAGTTATCATTTTTGCCTGTGTATCTAATTTTATACAAGAAATGACACTTTTCCCAATATCTTGTATATGTTTTTTCCCCTGACACCTTTACTAGTGGATTGATACTATTTTCACATTCTGTTATAATACATCGGAGAAGCAGATACCGGCAGATCACGGATACTTCTGTCGCACTTTCTGCATAGACGTCAATTTATATTCAACCGGAAAGGCAGTAAAATTAATATGAAAATCCGAAAATCCCGTCCAGATGAGCTGGAATTACTTGTAAAAATGTATGAAAATGCCCGTCTTTTCATGGCCGGTCACGGCAATCCCTCCCAATGGGGACAGACCTATCCTAAAAAGACCCTGATTGCGGCAGATATTGAATCCGGATGTTCCTATGTCTGTGAAGAACATGGACAGATCATTGCTACATTTTATTATAAAAAGGGGCCTGACGATACTTATCGGCGGATCTACAGCGGTGAATGGCTCAACGAACGTCCATACGGTGTCGTACACCGCATTACTTCAGACGGGACCGTAAAAGGAGCTGCTTCATTCTGCCTGAACTGGGCGTTTGAACAGTGTCGCAACTTAAAGATCGACACCCACAGAGATAACCGGATCATGCAGCATCTTCTCGATAAAAACGGTTTTACATACTGCGGAATCATCTATACAGAAGACGGAAGTGAACGTATGGCATACCAAAAGGCGGAGTGAAATTCACCCCGCCTTTTATATTTGGCCAATTATTTAATAGTGAATCACAACCGGCGTCCCCACTTCCAGCATATCATACAGCGCTGCCGCCTGATCAAGGGGCATATTGATGCAGCCGTGGGAACCGATTCCCGGAGTTTGATTCAAAGTGCCGCCGAAAGCAGACTGCCATGTGGCGTCATGAAGGCCGATTCCGCTCCATGTCACTCTCATCCAATAGCTCACCGGTGTCCGGTATGAAGGTTCCCCCGTCGCTGGATTTATAGCACCGGTCAGCACCTGATTTCTTCCCTTTTCCAGTATTGAATAGGTACCCTCCGGCGTAATCCTCTCGGGAATCGGCTGACCGGTCACCACATCCGTCTCAAGAGCTATGCTTCCATCTACAACATACCACATATGCTGTTCACTCAGATCAACATCCACATAAGTGTCTCCCCAGTCCGGCATTGCATGTGTTGCCGCTGTTCCCCCGATATAGTATTCCGGTTCTCGCTCCAGTGTCTTTCCATTTTTAACCGCATCCACAATCACATCATACTCTGCGATCTCATTGATCGACCATCCGTATGTCCCGCCGCTTACTTTTGTCTCACGACCTGCAGGCGTTGTAAAGCTCCTGATTGTTCCCACTGTATCATATTTGTCACCAAACTCTTCCAGCCACCGTCTGACAGCATCCTCACTGATCGAAACCTGCATCTTATCATCCACCGAAAGCCATTCCGAAATAACAGAAGCATCCACTACCACTTCCTCTGGCATCGGGTAGACAATCTTTGCCTTACAATACTGATTCATCCGGTCACAGGCCGACTTTACTTCAGCAGAGGCAGCCGTATACGGCGGCTCCGCATAACATTTTTCCGATTCAAGATCAAGGGAGTCCTGAAGATTTTCGATTGCTGATGCAATCCTCTCTTCCAGAACATCTCTCTGGACAGCCGTGCCGTACTGTTCCGGCTCGATCACATACTGCTTCCCGTCAAACTTCGGATAAGCCGAAACAGCCGGAGTCTGCTCCCCCGTAACTGCCTGCAGCGAGTTAATCTTCTCTGTCAGCATATCCGCATCGTAAGACACCTCTATTTTTACCTCATCCGTATTATTTCTGAAAAAAGCTTCAGGCCATAATATATATTTCTGTCCGTTCAGGATTTTCTCCAGGTTTTCCGCGCTTTCATACTTCAGCCCGATATCTGTCCCTGCGATGCTCTCTCTGCTTCCATCAACTTCTATCAGTTCCACCTCAAACTGTCCTACAGCATCTTTCAGCATCTGCTCCGCCTGCCGCACTGTTTTTCCTGAGACGTCATGACCGTTTATCTCCGTATTAAAAAGATAGTGACTTCTGAAATAAAAAGCGATCCCAAAGTACACAAGCGCAATCGCCGCCAGACAGCCCGCCGCTATGTAGAGAATCTTCCTGAGCTTTCCCGTCTTTCCCATTCTTCCGCCCTCATTTCCTGTTTTCACTAAACCCAGTGTCATAATCCTATCTTATAAATATATGATAGATAATTCAAGCAAATTTACACAAAAATGGGAATTCATGTTTGTTGAACAGATGCGCTGCAGTAGTAAAAGTAAAGATATACTGATCGAATAACAGACGCAGAAAATCAAACGGATACAGCCTATATGACGCACCTTTCGGATTAGGCGGGATTGTAATGCGGACGGTGACTGTGGAGAAAGAGTAGATAAACTTTAACCCTGAGATATAGCGTTGATCAGCCGGACGGACTTGTTTGAGCATCGCGAATTGTCCGTCCGACTGATCGGTTTTAGCTATATTTCAGGGTTATTAGTTTTTCTTCCTTTTGTAACCGGAGCCGGAAGCATTACAATCCCGCCTAATCCGAATACGTACATCATCCTACTCCCCAAAGCGGATCTTCTTATATGCCTTGATTTCTTCCACACATTTCTCAAATCCGAGTTTTCCGCTGTCCAGGCACAAATCGTAGTTTCTTGCATCCGCCCACTCATGTCCTGTGTGATAGCGGTAGAAATCTCCTCTGTATGCATCGGTTTTTTCTATAAACTTCTGCATTTCTTTCTCAGTCATACTGTGCCGTTCCATAGCCCTGTCCAGGCAGAACTTCCGGTCTGCATGAACAAACACACTCATTACATTCGGATAATCCCTGAGCACATAATCAGCACACCTTCCAATGATAACACAGGATTCCTTCGCAGCCAGATCCTTGATTATCTTAGCCTGATAGTTAAACAGGTTATCTTCTGAAGTAAATCCCTTATCTTCCGGCGGAAGCAGTTCTCCTTCATACGGGCGGTTTAATACACGGAACCATGACGCATGACGGATCTTCTCGTCTGTCATTCCAAATAGCCGTTCATTAATCCCGCTGTCCTCGGATGCCATTCTGAGAATTTCCCTGCTGTAACAGTTGATACCCAGATCTTTTGCAAGCATGGCACCGATCGTCTTTCCTCCGCTGCCGTACTGTCTTGCGATCGTAATGACGATATTTCTCATAAAGATACACCTCCTCAAATCACTGATTTTTGTGTTTATTCCCCTAAATATGCTTTCTTGATTGAATCGTCTTCCAGAAGGTCTTTTGCATTTCCTTCGAGCACGATCTTACCCGTCTCAAGTACATAAGCTCTGTCCGCGATTGCAAGGGCCTTTTTCGCATTCTGCTCAACAAGCAGAACCGTAGTCCCGCTCTCACTTACAGCGCGGATTATATCGAAAATCTCATTGACCAGAATCGGTGAAAGTCCCATAGACGGTTCATCCATCAGGATAATCTTCGGTTTTGACATAAGCGCGCGGCCCATTGCAAGCATCTGCTGTTCACCGCCGCTCAGGGTTCCGGCCATCTGATTCTTTCTTTCTTCCAGACGCGGGAAACGTCTGTATACATTTGCCAGGCTTTCTTCTATCTCATTCTTGTCATTTCGTGTGTAAGCCCCCATTTTCAGATTCTCATACACACTCAGCTCGGCAAACACGCGCCGTCCTTCCGGGACATGTGCCATTCCCATAGAAACAATCTTATGGGCAGGCACCTTTGTGATATCTTTTCCCTCAAAGATCACTTGACCCTTCTTAGGTGAAAGAAGTCCTGTGATCGTGTGGAGAGTTGTCGTTTTTCCCGCACCGTTTGCGCCGATCAAGGCGATGACCTCGCCTTTATTTACCTCAAATGAAATGCCCTTTATTGCCTGGATAACTCCGTAATATACTTCCAGATCTTTAACTTCAAGCATTGCCATAACCTGTTTCCTCCTATTCTCCAAGATATGCCGTGATAACCTGCGGGTCGTTCAGTACATCTGACGTACTGCCCTGACAGAGCACTTCGCCAAAGTTCAGTACAGTCAGCTTCTCGCAGATTCCGCTTACCAGTTTCATATCATGTTCGATCAGAAGGATCGTCATGTGGAATTCCTCGCGTACAAAGCGGATCATATCCATCAGCTCCCCTGTCTCATTCGGGTTCATGCCGGCGGCCGGTTCGTCCAGGAGCAGAAGCTTCGGCTCCGTCGCCAGTGCGCGCGCGATCTCCAGGCGTCTCTGCTGGCCATATGGAAGATTGGACGCTTTTCTATGCGCGGCTTCCTCCAGATTAAATACCTTCAGCAGTTCCATAGCCTGCTCATCCATTTCTTTCTCAACTTTCTTGTGTCTCGGGAGACGCAGGATCCCCTCGATTGTTGAGTAATGATGTTTATTGTGGAGTCCCACCTTCACATTATCCAGAACATTCAAATCCTTAAAGAGACGGATATTCTGAAATGTCCTTGCGATACCCGCCTTACTGATATCAATGGTCTTTTTCCCCGTAATATCTTTTCCGTCCAGGATAACCTTGCCTGTATCCGGTTTGTACACTCCCGTCAGAAGATTGAATACGGTCGTTTTTCCCGCGCCGTTCGGACCAATCAGTCCGTAAAGTTCTTCTTTCTCGATTGAAATATCAAATGCATTCACCGCACGGAGACCGCCGAATGAAATGCCCAGATTTTTTACTTCCAGTAATGCCATTATTTCACAGCCTCCTTTTTCTTTCTGAAGAAGGAAAGATGTTTTTCTCTCCACTCGATTGCTTTCGGAGCCCAGTTAAAGAGCATCATTGCGATCAGCACGATTGCATAAATCAGCATACGATAATCCTGCAGGCCTCTTAAAAGTTCCGGAAGAAGCGTCAGGATCACTGCCGCGATAATTGAACCCCTGATGTTTCCGATACCGCCCAGCACGACAAATACGAGGATCATGATGGACTGGTTATATCCGAAGTTGTTTGTGTTCGCTGTCAGTGTAGACAGATTATGTGCATAGAGCACGCCTGCACCTCCGGCCAGTGCTGCCGAAATAGTGAACGCCATCAGTTTATATTTTGTAATATTGATGCCCACAGATTCCGCCGCGATCCGGTTATCGCGGATTGCCATGATCGCACGTCCGTCTCTGGAGTTGATCAGGTTGAGCACGATAAACAGCGTGATCAGAATCATGATAAAGCCGATGAAAAATGTAGAATCCTGCGGTGTACCTGTGATTCCCTGAGGTCCGTTTACAATAACGGTTCCGTCCGGATCCATATTCAGTCCCATCACATCTTTTGTGGAAAAATGGAATCCATTGGAATCCTTTCCGATAAACAGGACGTTAACCAGGTTCTTGATAATCTCTCCAAAGGCCAGAGTAACGATGGCCAGATAATCACCTTTTAAGCGGAGTACCGGAACGCCGATGATAATACCGAAAACCGCTGCCACAGCGATACCGATCAGCATCGCAAGTAAAAAGCGAAGCGCTCCGTTCTCTATCACATCTTTCATACATTTTGAGAAAAATGCACTTGAAAATGCGCCCACACACATAAAGCCCGCATGTCCGAGGCTCAGCTCGCCGAGGATACCTACTACAAGATTCAGTGAAACCGCCATGATCACATAAATACAGATCGGTACCATGATACCTTCCAGCAGACTGGAAATGCTGCCCGTAGCGATCAGCGTCTGCATAATGACAAAAGCCACGATCACCATACCATAAGTGATAAGATTACTTTTTGTATTTTTATTCATTTTCTTCAACATACTGTCCACCTACACTTTCTCCTGAATCTTCTTGCCTAAAAGTCCCGTAGGTTTCACTAAAAGTACGATGATAAGCACTGCAAATACCAGCGCGTCAGCCATCTGTGACGTAATATACGCCCTGCCGAAGATCTCGATGATTCCGAGAAGAAGCCCGCCGATAAACGCGCCCGGGATCGATCCGATACCTCCGAATACCGCTGCCACGAATGCTTTGATACCCGGCATAGCTCCTGTATACGGTGTTACGCTCGGATAAGCTGAGCAGTAAAGGACACCTGCTATGGCTGCCAGAGCTGAACCAATGGCAAATGTCAGCGCGATCGTTCCGTTCACGTTGATTCCCATAAGCTGTGCAGCTCCCTTATCCTCAGACACGGCACGCATTGCCTGGCCCGGTTTTGACTTCTGCACAAACGCGACAAGCGCAATCATGATAACAATACATACTCCGATGGTGACAATCGTAACTCCTGAGATACTGAGCTGCCCATCAGCCAGCGTAATCCCGCTCCATTTGATAACTGACGGGAAAGTCTTTGCGTTGGAGCCGAATGCGAGAAGCGCCACATTCTGCAGCAGATAGCTGACGCCGATCGCAGTGATCAGAACCGACAGCGATGAAGCTGCATTTCTCAATGGTTTGTATGCGATCCTCTCGATCACAACTCCAAGCACGGTACACACTACAATTGCGATCAATACCGCGATAACCGGAGACAGGCCTGCCTGTGACATGGCAATCAGCGCCATGTATGCTCCGATCATGATCACATCGCCGTGCGCGAAGTTCAGCATTTTCGCTATACCATAAACCATGGTATAACCAAGAGCGATGATCGCATAGACACTTCCAAGACTTAGTCCGTTGATTAAATACGATATAAAGCTCATATTCATTCCCTTCCATTCCATACTGTACTATAAATATCACCTGATTATACCACAGGTATGCGACAGTAATCAACAAAAAAATCGAGCACACTCGGTTTTGTGTAACAGTTCAGCCATGGAGCTGGCCGGGAGAGAAATCATGCCCGCATGATTTTTCGAGCAGACTGTTCCATGATATGAGCGCCTGTCAATGAGTAAAACAGCGGCGGCATCCGCAATAAGCACGAAGTGCGGTTTTACGAATGGCGCGGCTGAACTGTGGACGCACAGAAAGCTCGATAGTGCGGCTTTGCGAATGGCAGACACCGGAAAAGGAGAGACAGGGAAAACGTCACCTTGCATTTTCCTGTCTCTCCGGTAGTGTAAAAAACTTTGTGGCTTTGGTAAAAAATGGCTCCTTTTTGGTAAGA
>ERZ1643247.1883-NODE-1883-length-17768-cov-4.744877_pt1 | contig 17768 bp, 28 predicted proteins | sample MGYA00579264_ERZ1643247 | MGnify/ENA primary metagenome ERZ1643247 (study PRJEB29033, sample SAMEA4952262) | chicken gut metagenome | biome: Broiler Chicken; feature: Gastrointestinal Tract; material: Caecum | place: Ireland | collected 2018 | study: Broiler... | reverse complement strand
GTGTATCGTCTCCAAGCTTATCTGCCATCCATGCATGCGCAAATTCGTGAAATGTTATTGCTATTAATACCCCTGGAACTGACAATACTAATGCAAGTAGTGCTCCTGGTGTATATAAATAATAACTTAAATTTTCTGCTACTAGAATGATAACTAATATTATCATCCATGAATTCATTCCAAATCCTCCAAAAAACATTAAATCTCTCCTTTAAATGTAAATTAATTTAGTGGCTTCATTGTTGGGAATAAAATTATGTCTCTTATTGAAGCCGAGTCTGTTAGTAACATTATAAGTCTATCTAATCCTATGCCTAAACCTCCTGTTGGTGGTAAACCAATTTCTAAGGCATTTACGAAATCTTCATCCATCATTCCCGCTTCTTCGTCCCCATTTGCTCTAGCTTCTGCCTGTTTTTTTAGTCTTTCATATTGGTCTATAGGATCATTTAATTCTGAATATGCATTTCCATATTCTCTTCCACCTATGAATACTTCAAATCTCTCTGTAAGTGATGGATCATCTTTTTTCCTCTTTGTAAGTGGAGATACTTCTACTGGATAATCCATTATAAATGTTGGTTGTACTAGTGTTTCTTCTACAAACGTTTCAAAGAATTCATTTATAATATGTCCTCTTGTAGTTTTTCCTTCTTCTAGTTCAACATTTTTTTCTTTTGCTACTTTCATAGCTTCTTCATCAGTCTTTATTTCATTAAAGTCTATTCCCGTAACTTCTTTTATAGAATCTATCATTGTAATTCTTTTCCATGGTGTTGATAAGTCTAAATCTATTCCTTGATAGTTTATTTTTAATGTACCATTTACTTTCATGCAAAGTCTAGTAATAATTTCTTCTGTGATATTCATCATATCATTATAATCTTCATATGCAGAATAAAGTTCTACATTTGTGAATTCCGGGTTATGTTTTATGTCCATTCCCTCATTTCTAAAGTTTTTACATATTTCATATACTTTTTCAAATCCACCAACAACTAATCTTTTTAAATTAAGCTCTGGTGCTATTCTTAAATACATATCAATATCTAGTGTATTATGATGTGTTTCAAATGGTCTTGCAGCATCTCCTGTAATTAAATTATTTAAGATTGGTGTTTCTACTTCTAAGTATCCCTTTTCGTCTAATATATTTCTTAATTCTTTTATTATCATACTTCTTTTTATAAAAGTATCTCTTACTTCTGGATTTACTATCAAATCTAGATATCTTTGTCTATATCTTAAATCTGTATCTTTTAATCCATGGAATTTTTCTGGAAGTGGTTTTAAAGATTTTGTAAGTAATGTTACCTCTTTTGCATGTATAGAAATCTCTTCTGTTCTTGTTTTAAATACAAAACCAGTAATACCAATAATATCTCCAATATCATATTCTTTAAAATGTTTATAACTATCTTCTCCTAAATCATTTATACTAACATAACTTTGTACTTTTCCTTCTCCATCTTGGATATGACAAAAAGAAGCTTTTCCCATTATTCTTTTTGCAATAATTCTTCCAGCTATAGTTACATCTTTTCCTTCTAATTCTTCATAATTATCTTTTATCTCTTTACTTGTATGTGTTTTATTAAATTTAGTTATTTCAAAAGGATTTCTCCCTTCTTCTTTTAATCTTTCCAACTTTTCTCTTCTAACTGCCATAAGTTGGTTTATATCTAATTCTTGATTGTTATTTTCCTCCATCATCTGCTCTCCTCCATAATTTATACATATACATTATTATATCTTATATACCACTTTTTGTAAACCGTTTTGCTTAACATAATTTGATTTTTATAGATTTTCTAATGATTTATGCAGTTTTTCTAAGCTCTAATGCATGTTTTCTAGCAATTTCTGTTATTTCACCATTTGCTATTCTTGCAACTTCATTTATTATTTCTTCTTCACTTAGTTTTCTTACTTTCGTAAATGTTCTACCATCTTGTGAATCTTTGTTTATATAGAAATTTACGTCTCCTTTAGCAGCTATACTTGGTTGGTGTGTTATACATAATACTTGATGACTTTTTCCTATTATTTTTAGTTTTTCTCCAACAGATTTTGCTGCATTTCCACTTATACCAGTATCAATTTCATCAAATATTAATACTGGCGTACTATCTGTATTAGCTAGCACTGTTTTTATTGCTAACATTATTCTTGACATTTCACCGCCTGATGCTATTTTAGCAAGAGTTTTTGAATCTTCTCCAATATTAGTTGATATAAAGAATTCTATTTCATCTATACCATTTTTATTAAAATCTGTTTTGCTTATATTTGTAATGAATCTAGCATTTGGCATTTCTAAATCTGCTAATTCTTTATTAATTTTTATATTTAGCTCATTTGCCACATTTACTCTGATTTCATGCATTTTTGATGCTAATTCTTGCATTTCTTTTTCTAACTTTTGTAATTCTGCTTTTAATTCTTCGTTATATGTTTCTAAATTATTAATTCTTTCTATTTCGTTTTCTACATTTTCTTTATAATCTAATATTTCTTTTACGCTGTTTCCATATTTTCTTTTTAGAGAAAATATTAAGTCTAATCTTTCTTCAATTTCATTTCTTTCATTTTCATCAAAATACATATCTGAATTAAGAGATGATATATCTCTTGACAATTCTTGTACTTCATAGTATACACCTTTTAATTGGCACAATGTATCTTCATATTTTTTATCTAAATCACTTATTTTTTCTACTGCTTTTATTGCTTCATTTATTTTATCTATCGCTCCCTCTCCAAGGGACATATCTGCCTGATTTAGTGCTTTGCCTATTTTTTCTGAATTCATGAATATTTTTCTTTGTTCTTCTAATTCTTCTTCTTCGTTTTCTTTTAAGTTTGCACTGTCTATTTCATCAAATTGATATTGTAACAAGTCTAATTTTCTTTGCTTTTCCTTGTCATCTCCTAAGTTTGCTTTTAATTCTTTTTTTATTTCTATATGCTTTTTGTACAATGCTCTATATTTTTCTTTTATATCTGCTATTCTATCCCCTATGAAATTATCTAAGTACTTTATATGATATTTTGAGTTTAAAATTTTCTGATTATCGTTTTGCCCATGAATATCTATTATATTATTCATAAATTCTTTTAGTTCTGTTAGTGTTACTAATCTTCCATTTATTTTACATGAATTTCTTCCGTTTGTATGAATTTCTCTACTTACAATTATGTTGTTTTCTATTGCTATTGGATTTTCTGGTAAGTATAAATTCATTTCTATAAATGAATAGTTTTCACCCTTTCTAATCATTTCTTTTGAAAATCTGCCACCTGAAATGACATTAATTGCATCTATAATAAGAGTTTTTCCTGCACCGGTTTCTCCTGTAAGTACATTAAAGCCTTCTCCTAGCTCTATACTTAAATCATCTATAATTCCAATATTTTTAATATGTAAAGTTGTTATCATAAATAACCTCCTACAAAACTTTTGTTTGTGTATGGAGATATTATACATACATTTGTTTGGATTGTCAAGAGTTTTTTTATTTTTTTGATTAGGGACGGTCTTTAATCGTTACTATTCATAGCTTTTATTTATTTTTTAATTTTTATATATGTTCCCACGCATTTCAAGTGGGTGTAGACAACGTAGGAGCGTAGTGCAACGTGCAAGCGAACCGCGAAGTGAAATGTGAAAGAATATATATTAAAGTTTAAGTAGATTATTTAAGCTGCGAATTGTAACCTTTAATCATAAAAAAATAAGTATGCTCAATTGCATACCTATTTTTTTATAATAAATATTTGTAAATTTTCATTTAAGGACCGTCCCTAATTGAAAATTAAACTAATTTTAAGATAACAGTTTCTGCTGCGTCTCCTCTTCTTGGACCTTTTTTAATTATTTGTGTATATCCACCAACTCTACCTGTATATCTTGGTGCTATACTATTAAATAATTTATCTGTTAAGTCAATTGAAGTACCTTCTGTATCTTTAACTTTATTTATTTTTGTCATCATTTTTCTTCTAGCATTTAATCTTGATGGCATGTCTTTTTGTCTTTTTTCTATTTTTGTTTCTTTTACAACTTTTAAGAACTCTTTTCCGTTTTTGCTCTTTACTAGTTCTGTTTCTTTATTTCCTTTGCTGTCAAGTTTTGCTTTAGTAACTTTTACTTCAACTTCTTCAAAGTTATCTTTTTCTTTTACTGCTAAGGAAATTAAGCTATCTACTATTGCTTTTACTTCTTTTGCTCTAGCTTCAGTTGTTTCTATTTGTTCATGCCAAATTAAATCTGTTGTTAAGTTTTTAAGCATTGCTAGTCTTATATCTGTTGTTCTACCTAATTTTCTATTTACCACTTTTTTCACCTTCCTTTTTATGAGTTATTCTTCTTCTTTTGCCAAATCCAAGCCTAAATCATGCAATTTTGCAATTACCTCATCTAATGATTTTTTTCCTAAGTTTTTAACTTTCATCATATCATTTTCTGTTTTATTTGCTAAATCTTCAACAGTTGAAATTCCTGATCTTTTTAAACAGTTAAATGATCTTACAGATAGTTCTAATTCTTCTATAGGCATTTCAAGAATTTTCTCTTTCTTGTTCTCTTCTTTTTCTATCATTATTTGAGTAGTTTTTGCAGTTTCAGATAAGTCTACAAATAATTTTAAATGTTCTGTTAAAACTTTTGCAGCTAAGCTTAGTGCTTCATATGGTTCTAAGCTTCCATCTGTCCATAATTCTATTGTTAGTTTATCATAATCTACCATTTGACCAACTCTAGTATTTTCTACTGCATAATTTACTTTTTTAACTGGAGAATATATAGAGTCTATTGCTATTACTCCAATTGGTTGGTTTGGAACCTTATTCTTTTCAGCAGTATTGTATCCTCTTCCCATATCTGCTGTCATTTCTAAATGAAGTTTTCCTCCTTTAGAAACTGTTGCAATATGTAAATCTGGATTTAATACTTCTACTGTACCATCAGTAATGATATCTCCGGCTTTAACTTCTCCTTCACCACCCTCGAAATCAATTCTTAATGTTTTTTCTTCATTTTTGTCCATTTTAATTCTTACCATTTTTAGGTTAAGAATTAATTCTGGAACATCTTCAACTACATCTGGTATTGTAGTAAATTCGTGTTGAGCACCATCTATCTTAACACTTTTTATTGCACATCCTGGTAATGATGCAAGTAGTATTCTTCTTAAAGAATTTCCGATAGTTATACCATATCCACGCTCTAATGGTTCACATACAAATTTTGCGTAATTTTTCTCGTTGTCTATCTCCAAGCATTTAATATTTGGCTTTTCAAATTCTATCATTTTTACCTCCTAATAATTATGAGATGATTCTCATTTATATAAATATTTTAATCATTATTTAGAGTAAAGCTCTACTATTAAATGTTCTTCTACTGGTAGATCAATATCTTCTCTACCTGCAAGTCTTACTACTTTACCACTTAATTTTTCAGTATCTTTTTCAAGCCATGTTGGAACTGGTCTTGATGCATTTACTTCTAATGCATGTTTTATTGTTCCATTATCTTTCTTTATTTCTCTTACAGAAATTACATCTCCTGCTTTTATTATATATGATGGAATATTTACTTTCTTTCCATTAACATCGAATGCACCATGTGTTACTAGCATTCTTGCTTGTGTTCTTGAACTAGCAAATCCTAATCTATATACAACATTATCTAATCTACTTTCTAATAATTGAAGTAAAACTTCACCTGTTTTACCACTTGTTTTAGAAGCCATATCAAAGTATTTTCTGAATTGTTTTTCTCCAACACCATAGAATGACTTTGTTTTTTGTTTTTCTCTTAATTGTGTACCATATTCAGAAAGCTTTGATTTCTTTTGTCCATTTTGTCCTGGAGCATAGTTTCTTCTGCTGATACTACATTTATCTGAATAGCATCTTTCGCCTTTTAAGAATAGTTTTTGTCCTTCTCTACGACAGATGCGGCACTGTTCGTCCTTATATCTTGACATTTTCTTTCCTCCTTCTATTAGAATTAAACTCTTCTTCTTTTTGGTGGTCTACAACCATTATGTGGGATTGGTGTTACATCTTTAATTGATGTAATTTCTAATCCTGCTGTTTGTAAAGCTCTTATTGCAGATTCACGTCCTGCTCCTGGGCCTTTAACAAATACTTCTACTGTTTTTAATCCATGTTCCATAGCTGCTTTTGCTGCTGTTTCAGCAACTTCTCCAGCTGCGAATGGTGTACTTTTTCTTGAACCTTTAAATCCTAGTCCTCCAGCACTTGCCCAAGATAATACGTTACCTTGAACATCTGATATTGTAACTATTGTATTATTAAAACTAGAATGAATATGTGCTTTTCCACTTTCAATGTGTTTGCTTACTTTTCTTCTAGTTGTAGTTTTCTTTACAGACTTTGTAGCCATTTTTCTTCTCCTTCCTAAAATCTACTATTTCTCTTTACTTTTGCTAACCAATTTTCTTGGTCCTTTTCTTGTTCTAGCATTTGTTTTTGTTCTTTGTCCTCTTACTGGAAGACCTTTTTTGTGTCTTAATCCTCTGTAGCATCCCATTTCAACTAATTGTTTAATGTTTAGAGCTACTTCTCTTCTTAAGTCACCTTCTACAGTATAGTCAGCCATAGCTTTTCTTATTGCTTGCTCTTGGTCTGCTGTTAGGTCTTTTACTCTAGTATCTGGATTAACTCCAGCTTCTTTTAGAATTTTTTGAGAACTTTTTAAACCAATTCCATAAATGTATGTTAGTCCTACTTCTACTCTTTTTTCCTTAGGTAGATCTACTCCTGCTATACGAGCCATATTTGCACCTCTTTCTAAAATTTTATTAATATTTGTTTTCTATTTTTATTCTAAAGGTGAAATGCACTAAATAACTATAAAGTAATAACTTAGAAAGGTTTGTCATTATTACTTTATTTTTATTTAGTCTTTAGAAAAAAATTGAAATATATATAAACACAAATCTAAAATCAGCCGCTTGCTAGATTTGTGTTAATATCTAATTTAAATTATCCTTGTCTTTGTTTATGCTTTGGATTTTCGCATATAACTCTTATTACACCTTTTCTTTTGATTACTTTGCACTTGTCGCACATTTTCTTTACAGATGGTCTTACCTTCATCTTGATACACCTCCCTATTGCTATTTTATTTAGCTCTCCATGTGATTCTTCCTTTGGTTAAATCATATGGTGAAAGTTCTACTTTTACTTTATCGCCTGGTAGTATTTTTATATAGTTCATTCTTAACTTACCAGAAATATGTGCTAATACTTCATGTCCATTTTCTAATTTAACTTTAAAAAGTGTGTTAGGTAATGCTTCTGAAACAACACCTTCAACTTCAATTACATCCTCTTTAGACATATTTTATTTTTCTTCCCTTCGAATAATTAGTTTACATATTGAAAAAACATAAAACATTTTTTCACAATAGCTATTATATTATATAATATTTTTATACTAATGTCAATATTTCTGGCTCTTTTTCTGTAATTAAAATGGTATTTTCATAATGAGCTGATAAACTTTCATCAACTGTCCAAATAGACCAGCCATCATCACCTTCACAAATCTCAGCAGAACCTGCTACAACCATTGGTTCTATCGCTAAAGTCATACCTGGTTCTAGCCTTATTCCTTTTCCAGCTTTCCCATAATTAGGAATTCCTGGGTCTTCATGCATTTCTCTACCGATTCCATGTCCTTGAAATTCCTTTATTACATCAAATCCATTTTCTTTAACATATGTACCTATTGCTGATGAAATGTCCCCTAATCTATTTCCTTTTTTAGCATATTTTATTCCTTCAAAAAATGCTTGTTTTGTTACATCTATTAATCTTTTTGCCTCTTCTGACACTTCACCAACACAATATGTTCTTGCACAGTCGCCATTGAAGCCATCTTTATATGCAACTAAATCAACACTTATAATATCTCCTTCTCTTAATATACAATGTTTTGAAGGTATTCCATGAATAATATTATCATTTACTGATGCACATATTGATCCTGGAAAATCTGGAACTCCTTTTACACCACTTGGATATCCTTTTTCTGCTGGAATTGCTCCGTTTTCTCTCATAGTTTCTTCCGCTATTTTGTCTAATTCCCATGTAGATACCCCTGGTTTTATTGCTCTTTCTATTGCTTTTTGTGTTAAGTTTGCAATCCTGCAGGCTTCTCTCATTTTTTCGATTTCATTCTTAGACTTAATATATACCATTATTTTGTCCTTTCATCTATGATTTTTACAGCTGCTGCTGTTGTTCTTTCCTTAGTATCTTCTAAGTATATATTTATATCTATTCCTTCTAATAGACCTGCTTTTGTATAGTATTCTATTAAAGGTTCTGTATTTTTATAATATACATTTAATCTTTCTTTTATTGTTTCTGGTTCATCATCTTTTCTTTTTATAAGCGGTGATCCACATACATCGCAGATTCCTTCAACTTTTGGAGGCATAAATATTGTATTAAACGATGCTCCGCATTCCTTATTTGAACATATTACTCTACTTGATGTTCTTTTTATAATATCTTCATCTGGTACTTTTAAATTAATAACCGCTGTAATTTTTTTATTCTTTTCCTTTAAATATTTATCTAATGCCTCTGCTTGTGGTATTGTTCTTGGAAATCCATCTAAAAGTACATTTTCTAACATATCTAGTTTTCCTTCTACCATTGCAATTGTTATTTCATCTGGTACTAAATTTCCTTTTGATATATATTCATTTGCTTTTTTTCCTAGTTCTGTTTCTCTTTTTATCTCATCTCTAAAAATATCTCCAGTTGCTAAATGAACTAAATTATATTTCTTACATAACTCATTTCCTATTGTTCCTTTTCCGGTTCCTGGAGCTCCTAACATTATAATATACATATTCTATCTTCCTTTCTCTAATTATCTTTGGCTATAATATTTTAGTATGTTTTCTTAATTTTGTCAAATAAAATTTTCAATAAAAAGAACCTATCTGGCAAAGATAAGTTCTAATTTTATTCTATTCTAAAAAGCCTTTATAATGTCTCATTACAAGTTGAGATTGTAATTGCTGACTTAATTCTATTGCAACACCTACAACGATTAGTATTGATGTTCCTCCAAATGCACTGTTTATTCCAGCGATACTTGTTAACATTGGAAGAATAGCAATTGCTGCTAAGAATAATCCACCAAAAAGTACTACTTTTGATAATACTGATGATAAATAATCTGCTGTTGGCTTTCCTGCTCTTATACCTGGAATGAATCCACCATTTTGCTTGATATTATTTGCAACTTCTGCTGGTTGGAATGTTGCATATGTATAAAAGTAAGTAAATCCAACAATTAATAGTAGGTATATTATTGCACTAATAAGCACATATTGCCATCCAACACTTCCTGCTGATGTAGCAATTGATATATTATATAGAACTCTTAAAAATCCTGATTGAGCTTCTATATCATTAACAAATAATTGAATTATCATTGCTGGGAATGTCATGAATGATGATGCAAATATTATAGGCATAACACTTGCCATTGCTGGCTTAATTGGAATATGCGTATTTTGTGCACCCACCATTCTTCTTCCTACTACTTTTTTTGAATATTGTACAGGTATTCTTCTTTCTGCAAGTTGTACAAATACAACACCTGTAATTAATACTAATATTCCTATTACTACACCTATTGCAGTAAGTAAACCAACTGTACTAAATTGTCCCTCTGGCATAACTAATTCTGTCACTGCAATTACAGCTGATGGGAAACTTGAAACTATACCTGCAAAAATTAGCATAGAAATTCCATTTCCAATACCTTTTGATGTAATTTTATCTCCTAACCACATTAATAATGATGTTCCTGCAACTAGAGAAATTACTATTACTGCTCCAGTTAATACAGTATCATCAACAAATATTCCAGAAGTTCTATATGCAAGATAAATTCCTAATCCCTCTACTAAAGCTAATACTAAAGTAATTATCTTAGTAATTCTATCTATTTTTCTTCTACCTGATTCTCCACCTTCTTTAGTTAATCTTTCTAAAGCTGGTATAATCATGCTTAGCAATTGAACCACAATAGATGCTGTGATATATGGTGTTATTGACATAGCAAATATAGATAATCTTGAAAAAGCTCCACCAGAAATCATGTTTATCATTCCTGTTACGCTGTTTGAATAAACATCCATGGTAGATTCTAATGTTACCATATCTACGCCTGGTATTGTTATATAACAACCTAATCTAAAAATTACTAATAAAAGTAATGTAAATAATATTTTTTTTCTGATTTCTGGAGTTTTTAAAGCATTTTTTATTGTTTTTAACAACTAAATCACCTCTGCCTTTCCGCCTAAAGCTTCAATTTTCTCTTTAGCAGATTTAGTGAATCTTACAGCTTTTACATTTAATTTCTTATCTAGCTTTCCAGTTGCTATTATTACTATTCCATCGTTTTCTTTGCTTATTATTCTGTCTTTTATTAGGCTTTCTGCTGTAACATCAGAAACTGTTGACTTATTTAACATTGTTAAAGTTACTTCTGTATAATTTTTAGCGAATTTATTTGTAAATCCTCTTTTTGGTAATCTTCTATATAATGGTGTTTGACCACCTTCAAATCCACGTCTAACTCCGCCGCCAGATCTTGCTTTTTGTCCTTTATGTCCTCTTCCTGATGTTTTTCCTAAACCAGAACCTATTCCACGACCAACTCTTAGTTTTGTTTTATTTTTTTGTGCTGGTTTTAATTCATCTAATTTCATATGGATTACACCTCCTTAATATATTATCTTCGAAATCTAGTAGTTTAATTATTATAATATATCTTCTACTTTCTTTCCTCTCTTTTTAGCTACTTGTTCAATAGTTTGCATATTTTTTAATCCTTCAATTGTTGCATATACAACATTTCTTGGATTGTTTGTTCCTAGAACTTTAGTTCTAACATCTCTATATCCAGCAAGTTCTAATACTGGTCTTACACTTCCTCCTGTAATAAGTCCTGTACCTTCTTCTGCTGGTTTAAGCATAACACTTGCACTACCAAATTTTCCTATTAATTCATGAGGTACTGTTGTTCCTACGATTGGAACTTCTACTAAGTTTTTCTTAGCATCTTCAATAGCTTTCTTTATTGCATCTGGAACTTCTGCTGCTTTACCGTTTCCAACTCCTACTTTTCCATGTCCATCTCCAACAACAACTACTGCACTAAATCTAAAAGTTCTACCACCTTTTAAAACTTTAGCTACTCTGCTAATAGAAACAACTTTTTCTTTTAATTCAGATTCGTTTTCTTGCACTTACTTTTCCTCCTTTTCTTAAAATTTTAATCCGCCTTCTCTTGCAGCCTCTGCTAATTCTTTTACGATTCCATGATATACGTATCCACTTCTATCAAATACTACATCTGTTATTTTCTTTTCCTTAGCTCTTGCAGCAATTAGAGTTCCTACTTCCTTAGCTGCTTCTTTATTTGCATGTTTTGTTTTTACTTCTTTATCTAAAGTAGAAGCGCTAACTAATGTATTTCCTTTAACATCATCTATAATTTGAGCATAGATTCCTGTATTGCTTCTATACATACAAAGTCTTGGACGTTCTGCTGTTCCACTTATTTTTGTACGTACTCTTGCATGTCTTCTATTTCTTTCAAATTTTCTATCTGTTTGTGAAACCATTTTCTTCTCCTTTCTTTTTCATACTATTTCTTACCAGTTTTTCCTTCTTTACGTCTAATATGTTCTTCTACATATTTAATACCTTTTCCTCTATATACTTCTGGTGGTCTCTTGCTTCTTACAACAGCAGCTGTTTGACCAACAACTTCTTTATTTATTCCTCTAACAATTATAGAGTTAGGATTTGGTACATCAAATGTAATTCCTTCTGGTGCTTCCATTTCTACTGGATGTGAATAACCTAAATTCATTACTAATTTTGTTCCTTGTTTTTGTGCTCTATATCCAACACCATTTATTTCTAATTCTCTTGTGAATTCCTTTGTTACACCTTCAATCATATTAGCAATTAAAGTTCTTGTTAATCCATGTAAGTTTCCATCTTCAACAGATGCAACTTCAACATTTATTACTTTTCCTTCAACTTTTACTGTAACTTTACTATTTAATTCTCTTTCTAATGTTCCTTTTGGTCCTTTTACAGTAATATGATTTTCATTTACAGTAACTTCAACTCCGTCAGGTATTGTTATAGGCTTTTTTCCTATTCTTGACATCTTGTTTGCTCCTTTCCAATTATTGTTAAGATTTTAAGATTTATCTCGAATAATATTCTTGACATTTTGGATTTTCCTCCTTCTTTAATTCTTATATAAACGATTCCTTTTTATTACCATACATAGGCAATAACTTCTCCACCTAAGCCTTCTTTTCTTGCATTTTTATCTGTTTTTATTCCTTTAGATGTAGAAATTAATGCTATTCCTAATCCATTTAATACTTGTGGTAATTCGTCTTTTGACACATATATTCTTAAACCAGGTTTACTAATTCTCTTTAGTCCTGATATAACTCTTTTACCATTTTCATCATACTTTAATGTTACTCTAATAACACCTTGTTTTTCATCTTTGATTTCTTCAAAAGATGCTATATATCCTTCATCAAATAAGATTTGTGCTATTGATTTTTTCATATTTGATGCTGGAATATCAACTGTTGTATGCTTTGCACTATTTGCATTTCTAATTCTTGTTAGCATATCTGCTATTGGGTCTGTTGTATTCAAATTTCTTCCCTCCTTCTTAATTTTTTGTAAGTTTAGATTACCAGCTTGCCTTTTTAACTCCCGGAATTTCTCCCTTATGTGCTAATTCTCTAAAGCATATACGACAAATTCCATATTTTCTTATATAAGCATGTGGTCTTCCACAAATTTTACATCTGTTATATTCTCTTGTTTTATATTTTTGTGGTTTAGCTTGTTTTACTTTTAATGATTTCTTAGCCATTTGCTCTTAATTTCCTCCTTTTTTATTATTTTTTGAAAGGCATTCCAAGAAGAGTTAATAGCTCTTTTGCCTCTTCATCAGTCTTCGCTGTTGTAACAAAAATTATATCCATTCCTCTAATTTTATCAACTTTATCATATTCTATTTCAGGGAATATTAATTGTTCTTTTACACCCATAGAGTAATTTCCTCTACCATCAAAAGAATTTTCAGATACTCCTCTAAAATCTCTAACTCTTGGAAGTGCTACATTAAATAATTTGTATGCAAAGTCATACATTTTTCCTTTTCTTAATGTAACTTTTACACCTACATTAACTCCTGCTCTTAATTTGAAAGCTGCTATTGACTTTTTAGATTTTGTAATTATTGGTTTTTGACCAGTAATTGTTGTTATATCTTTTACAGCTCCTTCTAGTGATTTAGGATCTTCCTTTGTATCTCCTAAACCAATGTTTAATACTATTTTATCTAACTTTGGAACTTCCATTATTGATTTATATCCAAACTTTTTCATTAAAGCTGGAACTATTTCTTTTTCATATTGTTCTCTTAATATTTCCATAAGTCTTAAATAGACCTCCTTTCTTCAATTATTTACTATTCTTTAATTCTGCTCCGCAAGCTTTGCAAATACGCACTTTTCCATTTTCTGTTACTTTGTAACCTACCCTTACTGCTTTTCCGCATTTTGGGCAAACTACTGCAACTTTGCTAGAATTTATTGGATGTTCAGAAGCTATTATTCCTCCTTCTTCGCCTGCTTTTCTAGGTTTTGTTGCTCTTTTTCTTATATTAACATCTTTTACAACAATTTTATTTTTCTTAGGAATTACTTCTAATATTTCTCCAGTTTTTCCTTTATCGTTTCCAGATAATACTTTTACATTATCTCCTTTTCTCAATTTCATATATTTTTCACCTCTTTCTATTATAAAACTTCTGGTGCTAGAGATAATATTTTCATGTAATCATTATCTCTTAATTCTCTTGCAACAGGTCCAAATATACGTGTTCCTCTTGGTGTTTTATCGTCTTTTATTATAACTGCTGCGTTTTCATCAAATCTAACCATTGTTCCGTCAGCTCTTCTTATAGGCTTTTTAGTTCTAACTACAACTGCTTTTACAACATCGCCTTTTTTTACAACGCCACCTGGTGTTGCACTTTTGACAGAAGCAACTATAACATCTCCAACAGATGCATATTTTCTATATGATCCACCTAGAGCTCTTATACACATTATTTCTTTAGCTCCAGTGTTATCAGCTACTTTAAGTATAGTTTGTTGCTGTACCATAGCATGATTCCTCCTTTTTTACTATTATTTTATTACTGCCTTTTCAACTATTTCCACAACTCTCCATCTTTTGTCTTTTGATAGAGGTCTTGTTTCCATAACTTTTACTGTATCTCCAATTTGGCATTTATTTTCTTCATCATGGGCTTTTAGTTTGTATGTTGATTTTTTAATTTTTCCATATGTTTTATCCATTTTTCTTGTTTCAACTGCAACTACAACTGTTTTGTCCATTTTATCTGATACTACTTTGCCAATCATTGTTTTACGAAGATTTCTTTCTCCCATTACGGTATCTCCTTTCTTTATTTTTTACTTTCTTCTAACTTTCTTTCTGTTAGAATTGTATTTATTCTTGCAATGTCTTTCTTTACTTCCTTGATTTTCATAGGATTATCTAATCCATTTGTTGCTAAACTAAATCTTAATTTGAATAATTCAGTCTTTAGTTCGCTTAATTCTTTTTCTAAATCAGGTGAAGACATTTCTCTTATTTTACTAATCTTCATCTTTATCACCACCTATTTCAGTTTCTTTTTTTACAAATTTAGCTTTAACAGATAGTTTGTTTCCAGCAAGACGTAATGCTTCTCTTGCAACATCTTCTGAAACTCCTCCCATTTCGAACATTATTCTTCCTGGTTTTACAGGAGCTACCCAATATTCAACATTTCCTTTTCCTTTACCCATACGAGTTCCGATAGGTTTACTTGTTATTGGTTTGTCTGGGAAGATTTTAATCCAAACTTTACCGCCTCTTTTAATATATCTTGTCATAGCAACACGGGCTGCTTCTATTTGATTAGATGTTATTAATCCAAGTTCTAGTGCTTGAAGTCCAAATTCACCATCTGTAATTTTATTTCCTCTTGTAGCTTTTCCTCTAAGTCTTCCTTTTTGCATTTTTCTAAATTTAGTCTTTTTTGGCATCAATGGCATCGTTATCTCCTCCTTCCACTACTTCTTTTTTTGATGGGAAGAACTTCTCCTTTATATATCCAAACTTTAATTCCTATTTTTCCATATGTTGTATTTGCTTCTGCAAATCCATAGTCAATGTCTGCTCTTAAAGTTTGAAGAGGAACTGTTCCTTCTTTATAAAATTCAGTTCTAGCCATGTCTGCTCCACCTAATCTACCAGATACTGAAGTTTTTATTCCTAAAGCACCTGCTTTCATAGCTTTTTGCATACATTGTTTCATTGCTCTTCTGAATGAAATTCTTCTTTCTAGTTGTCCTGCGATATTTTCTGCAACTAGTTGAGCATTTGTATCAACATCTTTAACTTCTACTATGTTTAAGTTAACTTGTTTGTTTATCATTTTTTCGATTTCTGCTTTTAAGTTTTCAGCTAAATTTCCACCTTTTCCTATTACTAGTCCAGGTTTTGCTGTATAAACATTTATTTTAACAAATTTTGGTGTTCTTTCTATTTCTACTTTTGAAATTCCACTTACATATAATTTTTTCTTAACATATTCACGGATTTTGTGGTCTTCTACAAGATAGTCGCCAAAATGTTTTGAATCTGCATACCATTTTGAGCTCCAATCATTGATAACGCCAACTCTGTATCCACGTGGATCTACCTTTTGTCCCATATGTTTAAGCCTCCTTCTTTCTTTCTATACACGTTCTTTTAATACTATTGTAGTATTACTTGTTCTTTTTCTAATTCTAACTGCTGAACCTTTTGCAGCTGGTCTTATTCTCTTTAATGTTGGACCTTGGTTAGAATATATTTCAGCTATATATAATTTGCTATGAGCCATTTGATGGTTGTTTTCAGCATTTGCAATAGCTGATTTTAATAATTTTTCTAATACTTCACTTCCTGCTTTTGGTGTGAATTTTAAAATTGCTAATGCTTCATCAACATTCTTTCCTCTTATTAAGTTTGCAACTATAGCAATTTTTCTACTAGAAATTCTTGCATATTTAACTGTAGCTTTTGCTACTAATTCATCAGCATTATTATTTTCTTTATTCTCTTTAACTTTTACAGTTTCTTTAACTTCTTCTACTTTCTTTTCAGCTGTTTTTGTCTCTGTTTTCTTTACATCTGCTTTTTTTGCTGGAGCACTTTTCTTTTCAGCTGTCTTTGTAGTAGTTTTTGCTTTACTACTAGTTTCCTTCTTTGAAGCTGTATCTACTTTCTTTTCTTTTTCGTCTGCCACTGTAATTACCTCCTTCTTTTATTTATTATTTTGTTGTTGTTGTTTTATCTCCTGCATGACCTTTGAATGTTCTTGTAGGAGCAAATTCACCTAATTTATGTCCAATCATTTCTTCTGTAATATAAATTGGAACATGTTTTCTTCCATCATGAACAGCGATTGTATGACCAACCATTTGTGGATATATTGTAGAAGCTCTTGACCATGTCTTTAAAACTTCTTTATTTCCATTTTCATTCATAGCTTCGATTCTTTTTAAAAGTTTTTCTTCTACAAATGGTTTTTTCTTGCTTGATCTTGACATAATATTCTCCTTTCTTTTATGGGAAGGGGCTTTTAGCCCTTCCTATTTTTTATTTTCTTCTCTTTGTAATTAATCTATTTGATTTTTTATGTTTTGCTCTTGTCTTATATCCAAGTGCTGGTTTACCCCAAGGTGTCATTGGTCCAGAATTTCCTACTGGAGCTCTTCCTTCACCACCACCATGTGGGTGATCTACTGGGTTCATAACAGAACCTCTAACTGTTGGACGAATACCTAAATGTCTTGTTCTTCCTGCTTTTCCTAATTTGATGTTTTCGTGTTCTTCGTTTCCAATTTCTCCGATTGTAGCTTTACATCTAGCTAATACTAATCTCATTTCTCCTGATGGTAATCTTAGATGAGCATATTTTCCTTCTTTAGCCATTAATTGTGCTGATTGTCCAGCTGCTCTTACTAGTTTTCCACCTTGGTTTGGATTAATTTCTATATTGTGAATTAATGTACCTACTGGTATATTTTCTAATTTTAAGCAGTTTCCTGGTTTTATATCTGCTGTTTCAGCTGATATAACCTTATCTCCATCTTTTAATCCTTTTGGTGCTAATATGTAAGCAAGTGTTCCATCTGTATATTTTATTAAAGCAATATTAGCACTTCTGTTTGGATCATATTCGATTCCGATAACTTCTGCTTCCATATCTGTTTTATTTCTTTTAAAATCAATTATTCTGTATTTTTGTCTGTTTCCACCGCCTTGATGTCTAACTGTGATTTTTCCTTGAGCATTTCTTCCTGCATTCTTTTTCTTTACTGTAAGTAATGATTTTTCAGGAGTTTTCTTTGTTATTTCAGAAAAATCAGAAACAGTCATATTTCTAAGTGATGGAGTAATTGGTCTAAACTTTTTAGTTCCCATTTTTATTTGTCTCCTTATTATTATATTTGTAGATTTTTTCCTGCTCTACATGCAGATATTCTTTTATTATCCTAGTTTAATCTAGATATTAAATTTAAGTTACTTAATTAAACAAATCAAAA
>ERZ1643247.1880-NODE-1880-length-17773-cov-6.814426_pt1 | contig 17773 bp, 12 predicted proteins | sample MGYA00579264_ERZ1643247 | MGnify/ENA primary metagenome ERZ1643247 (study PRJEB29033, sample SAMEA4952262) | chicken gut metagenome | biome: Broiler Chicken; feature: Gastrointestinal Tract; material: Caecum | place: Ireland | collected 2018 | study: Broiler... | reverse complement strand
AATTCTGAATATTTCCTATATTTCTTAATCTAGGTTCATTTCGACAATTTCAAATTTCACTTTTCGGTCAGAGAATAGATATCGGTCCGCCGTCCGTCAAGCGTGGGGATCTGTTCTCTTGCCCGTGTGGTTTCTTCCGGATCTATTTCTGTTATTCTGAAATCTTCCTCCGCCTCCATCTGACTGATTATATCTCCCCATGGATCTGCCACAATGCTGTGCCCCCACGAAACGTAGGCTGCGGATGGGTTCCGGGCGGGAGCGGTTCCTATGGTGAAGATCTGATTGTTCAGCGCCTGGGACCGGAAAAGCAATTCCCAGTGCCTGGGACCGGTTGTCATGTTAAAAGCTGCCGGAACCAGGATGATCCGGGCGCCTTTGAGAGTCATAAGGCGGAAGAGCTCCGGAAAACGGATGTCAAAGCAGACCGCCAGCCCGAAGGTGCCGAAACTTGTGTCAAATACGGTGACAGAATTTCCGGCAGAGAGTACGTCGGATTCCCGGAAATGCTGGCCGCCATGTACCTGTATATCAAAGAGATGCATTTTTCTGTGCTTTGCAATCTGGCGCCCTTCCGGATCAAATACATAAGCGGTATTATAGATCCTTCCCCGGCTGTCTCTTTCCGGAATCGTTCCGGCGGAAAAGTAAATGCTGTATTTCCGGGCGATTTCTGCGCATAGAGTATATACAGGTCCGCCTTCTTCCTCTGCATATTCCGGAAATGAGGCCGTATCATAAGGGCAGCAGAACATTTCCGGCAGGAGGAGAAACTGTGCCTTCTGCCCGGCTACTTTTTCGGCGGCAGCCTCCAGATAGTCCCGGCAGGCGGTCAGGTCGGTAATGACAGGCATCTGTGCCTGGGCGATCCGAAGGGGCTTCGTTTTTGGATAATCAGTTTTCCGGTCAGTCATTCTATAATCCCTCCTTTTTAAAATGAAAAAGATTCCGGCTGATTTTCAGGTTCTGTTTCCCAAAATTCCTGAAATGTCAGACCTGTCATCTGCTGCAGCTCCTCAGATGTGATGCCGCAGCAGGAATTCAGAGATATTTTTTCGCCATCGCGTATATAGTAGAAGCTTTTAATCGGGTTCAGACCAAGGCCCTGCATCTCTCCCGGGGTACACTGCTCGGAAAAATCATAGGAAAATTCATAGATTTTTCCGTCCGTACCGGTAAATTTAAATGATTCCGGAGAGCCGGCTATATCAGAAAAACCTTCTCTGACAAGAATCTCATACAGGCAGCCGAAGGATATGGCGTCATCATAATATAATGCCAGCAGATCGTCATAGCAGACGGAAATCCCATCAGGCCCTGTTACAACAGGATGATAAGCAGCCATATTATCTGCCGCAGCGATCAGTTCCTCTTCGCTGAACTGATCCGTATTGAGCTGATAGACTACGGCGTATTCCGCAAAATTCTTCAGGGCGCTGTCTTTTAGTTCCGGGACGGAGGAGGCGTTGGAAAAAGTATCGGGATACTCTCCGTTTACCAGGGTCCGGAGTTCATTAAAACGTACGGAATAATTAATCTCGCAGGGGTATTTCTGCCGGGAGAGATATCCGGAAAAAGTTTCCATCTGTCCGAGAATCTGTTCCAGTTCTTCCCGGTCTTTGTAGGAAGTTCCCAGGGACAGTATGTTATTTCTGCGGGAGGAGATAAGCAGCGGAATGGATTCCCGGTTTTCTCTCCGGTATTCCTGCAGATAATATTTTCCCATTTCGTAGTGATAAGTTGTATCCATACTGTAAGTTGACCAGAGGCTGTACCCGGCATCGCTGATCAGTTCAAATTCTACCTGCGGAAGATCTTTCAGATGAGCGGTCCATACATGATCTGTATATCCGTCCGCTCCTTTTTCTTCTGTGTAGTCCACGGAAATATCAATCGGTGCATCCACTACATTTTCCCTGAACCATTTTTCCACTTCATCCTGGGTGTAGTGCCGGCTGCAGCCGGAAAGAAGAAGGACGGCGGCAGAGAAAATGAGATACAGTACGGGAGAGATTGTTTTTTTCATAGCCGGCTCCTTTTCTTTATCCATCAGATCTGTCGGCATCCGGATTCTGTCCCGGCGCCGGCCCGGAGGAATCTCTTTCAATCAGCTGGGCGTGCAGGAGAATCGTTCCGATGGATACCTGATTCATCAGGCTGCTTAATGCATAATATCCGCTTTTCCCCAGCTCGGTCCGGTCCTGCCGGACTGTGGTCAGAGGAGGGGAGGTGTAGGGGCAGATCGGCAGATCGTCAAATCCTATAATGCTGATATCCCGGGGAACACGGTACCCGAGCTGCTGGCACTGAGTGAGAGCAGCGCTTGCAAAGGTATCCTGACAGCAGATTACGGCGGTCATGCCCATGTCCAGAAAACGGGGAAGATGCTTCTCCATGCATTCGGACAGGTAATAGGAGCAGCCGGCATAGGTTGAATCGGCTTTCAGGCCATAATGGTGCATTGCCTGGAAAAAGGCCCGGTGCCTGACCTGCATGATGTGGGAGCCCAGCGCACTGCTCAGATAGGCGATTTTCTGGTGCCCGAGAGCTTTCAGATGCGCGACTGCCAGATCCATGCCCTCATCATTATCAATGCCTACATATGCGGTGTAAGGATTGCCGATAATATGATTGTCGTAGAGGACCGCCGGAGTCCGGCTTGTCTGGAAATCTTTCATCCATGGCTCTCCCAGGGAAAATCCGATAACAAAGGCTCCGGCATAATCGTGCTGAAGCATAAAAACGTCATAGGAAGACTGGCGCTGTGTATGAATATCAACGGGAACAACATCCACTTCAAAACCGGCAGGTTCTGCCATCTGGCGGAAGCCCATCAGAATGTCATAGGCAAACTGGTGAGATTCCTTGTATTGGATATTGTCCTTCTGAACAATAATGCAGAGCTTCCGTCTGGCATTTTTATATCGCCTGAGTTTTGTATAGCCTAATTCTACTGCGGTTTCAAGTATCTGTTTTTGCAGAGATTCGCTGATATCGGGTGCATTGTTCAGCGCTTTTGATACAGTGCCCTTTGAAATATTCAATTTATCTGCAATATCCTGGATTGTTGTCATATCCTGCCCGCCTTCCTTTGCACAAATAACCAGTTTTATTATAAAGAATATGGAACAGAAAATCAATCAGACACAGATACAGATACATAGTTTAGATATGTTTCGAAATAAGAGCGGAATCATTTGAAAAATGCACAAAATGTGACAGAAGAAACTGTGAATAATACATAAATATTGTGCGTTTCTGATAAATTGCTTGACGCTGTAAACCGAAAGGACTAAGATAGGAACTAACGAAACAATACGAAACTTTTGCAAGAAGGAGGATGAAAAAAGAATGAGAAGAAGAGCATTGTCAGTGCTGCTGACAGGTGTGCTGACGGCCGGGCTTGCTGCCGCAAGGCTTACGGGATGCGGCAGCGGACAGGAGGGGAAAGAAAGCGTCCGGCTTATGGTATGGTCACCTCAGGGAGATCAGTCGAAAGATCAGGGGGAATGGCTTCAGACCTGCTGCAATGCATTTGCAGAAGAACATCCGGAGTGGGATATTACGTTTGTATACGGCGTAGCGGACGAAGCCAGCGCAGCCGGACAGGTGTCCCAGGATCCGGAAGCCAGTGCGGACGTTTTCATGTATGCCAATGATACGCTGACGACAATGACAGATGCAGATGCACTGGTGAAATTCGGGGGAAAATACAGAGAAGAGATCGAAAGGACAAATTCCCGGGCTTCCCTGGATTCTGTAACAAAGGATGGAGAGATTTACGGAGTGCCTTTCGCCATTAATACATGGTTTATGTTCTATGACAAAAGCGTATTCTCCGAGGAAGACGTGAAAAATCTGGACACTATGCTGGAAAAGGGGGTTGTGTCCTTCCCGTTTACCAATTCCTGGTATCTGGCATCGTTCTATATCGGCAATGGATGTACCCTGTTCGGAGATGGAACGGATGCCTCGGCAGGCGTTGACTTTGGCGGAGAGAAAGCAGCTGAGGTAACAGATTATCTGATTGATCTGGAATCCAATCCGAACTTCCGGATTGACGATCTTGGCTCCGGCATTGCAGGCCTCAGAGACGGAAGTGTTCATGCGATTTTCAGCGGCTCCTGGGATGCCGGAGCAGTAAAGGAAGCTCTGGGCGATAACATGGGTGTGGCTGCGCTTCCGACATATACATTAAACGGCGAGGAAAAACAGATGTATTCCTACGCCGGAACAAAAGCAGTCGGTGTCAACACCCAGAGCAAATATATGGTTCAGGCTGTAGAGCTTGCCATTTATCTTGGAAATGCGGCATCTCAGCGCCTGCACTATGAACTGGAAAGTGTGGTTCCCTGTAACACAGAACTGCTTGCAGATCAGACAATTATATCGGACGAAGTGGTGGCGGCAGTAAATGATACATTTAACCGCACCTCGATTCTGCAGCCGAATCTGGCAGAGATGAGTAATTGCTGGACTCCGGTGGAAAATATGGGCAAGGGCATCCGGAATGGTACGATTACCCATGAGAATGCGGCAGAACAGACGGAGATGATGAATGAAGCGATGAACAGTGACGGAATCAAATGAGGTGACGAGGATGGGAATATTTAAAAAGAGAGTAAATGATTTTCCGACTCCCTACACGGCTGCAAAGGCAATTCGTGAGGGCGGTCTTGAGACAAAACTTTCCATGCTGCTTATGGGATTTGGAAATATTGTGCACGGCCAGGTTATAAAAGGGCTTATATATCTGGCCATCGAAGTGGCATATATAGTATTTATGGTTGTAAACGGAGCCGGCTTTTTAAGTATGCTGCCTTCTCTGGGAACAGTGGAGCAGAAAGAAGTATGGGATGAGGCTCAGCAGATCTATGTATATACAGGCGGCGATCAGTCGATTCTGATTCTTCTGTACGGAGTGGCCACTGTATTTCTGACAGTGCTTATGTTCCTGGCATGGCGGGGCGCTCTCCGGAGCGCTTATAAGGCAGAATGCCTGGCAAAGGCAAAGAAACATGTGAACAATTTCAGGGAAGATCTGAAATCCCTGCTTCATGAGAATCTGCACAGGCTCCTTATGACGCCTCCGGTATTTTTTATCTTTGCATTTACGGTACTTCCGCTGATTTTTATGATCTGCATGGCGTTTACAAACTACAGCAAGATCGGAAGTCACCTGATGCTGTTCGACTGGGTAGGGCTGGATAATTTTAAGGCACTGTTCGATTCCGGCAGTATCCTGGGAAGCACATTCTGGTCCGTACTGGGATGGACGCTTATCTGGGCCTTCTTTGCCACCTTCAGCAACTACATATTTGGGATGATCGTCTCCCTTCTGATCAACCGGAAAGGAACAAGAGCAAAAGGGTTCTGGAGATTCTGCTTTGTGCTTTCCTGCGCGGTGCCTATGTTTGTTTCGCTTCTGATCATGCGCACCATGCTTCAGCCGGAAGGCGCGGTAAATGTGCTTCTCCGTAACCTGGGACTGATTGCCCAGGATGCCAGCCTCCCGTTCTTTACAGACCCGACCTGGGCCAGAGTGACGGTTATTATCGTCAATATCTGGGTAGGTGTGCCCTACACACTGCTGCAGCTTACCGGAGTGCTTCAGAATATTCCGGCTGAACTTTATGAGGCGGCAAAGGTGGACGGAGCCAATTCCCTTCAGATATTTACAAAGATTACCCTGCCGTACATGCTGTATGTTACTACTCCGTATCTGATTGTAACCTTTACAGGAAATGTCAATAACTTTAACGTTATATACCTGCTGTCGGGAGGGGATCCGGTTACGGATCTGTCGTCTACTGCAGGCAAGACGGACCTGCTTGTCACATGGCTGTATAAGCTGACAATCGACAAGCAGTACTACAATATCGGAGCGGTGATCGGTATTCTTACATTTATCATACTTGCCGCTGCCGCACTGCTGACATACAGAAATACGAAATCATATAAAGAAGAAGGAGGATTTTAAGCATGGCCGGAAAGAAAGTTCAATCTGCAAAAAGAAAACGGTTTATCAATAATTCAATCGTCCATGTGATTCTGGCGGTTCTGGCAGCAATCTGGGTATTTCCGATTCTCTGGGTTATCCTGACCAGTTTCCGTGCGGAGAAAGGATCTTATGTATCCACCTTCTTCCCGAAAGCGTTTACACTGGACAATTACACGAAACTGTTTACAGATACAACCATACTGAACTTCCCGCAGATGTTTATGAATACATTGTTTATCGCGGTGTGTTCCTGCATTCTGGCAACTTTTTACGTGCTGGCAGTTTCCTACTGCCTGTCCAGACTGAAGTTCAGACTCCGTAAACCGTATATGAATATGGCGATGATTCTGGGTCTTTTCCCCGGGTTCATGTCTATGATTGCTGTATACTTTATTTTGAAAGCGCTGGGTATGACAGAGGGAAATCTGATCAAACTTGCTCTGATCCTTGTTTATTCGGGAGGTGCGGGACTGAGTTTTCAGATTGCCAAAGGATTCTTTGACACTGTGCCGGCAGCGGTCGATGAGGCGGCACTGCTGGACGGATGTACCAGATGGCAGATTTTTACGAAGATCACGCTGCCTCTGAGTAAACCGATTGTGATCTATACCGTACTGACATCCTTTATGTCTCCCTGGCTGGATTTCATATTCGCAAAAGTAATATGCAGGGCCAATTCGGATCAGTACACCATAGCTATCGGACTGTGGAAAATGCTGGAAAAAGAATACATCGACAGCTGGTATACCTGCTTTGCGGCAGGCGCGGTGCTGATCTCAATCCCGATTGCGGCGCTGTTCCTGTATATGCAGAGATATTATGTTGACGGACTGTCCGGCGCCGTCAAAGGTTAATCAGACGCCGTTATATCATCAGATATATCACCATCACCCGGCAGGCGGAAGATGCAGTCCCGGAAGGAGTTTTCCCTCCGGGACACAGCCTCCGGCAGGAGATTGAAGTCCACGGAAAATTATACGTAAATACAGAGAGGGACAGAATATATGAAGACAGCTTTGGAATGGAAACAGTATTATTCTACCGCAGATTTTAAAGAAAATTATATATACAGAGGAAATGACCTTGGGGCGGCCTGTACAGATACCGGTGCTTCTTTCAAATTATGGAGCCCGGCTGCGGACAGTGTCACCCTGAATTTGTATTCCCGGGGAGAAGGAGGAAAGGCCATTGCCTGTATCCCTATGCAGAAAGAAGAAAAGGGGGTCTGGAGCTGGCGGACAGGAGAAGATATGCACGGAATCTATTACGATTTTGTTCTGGATATTGAAGGAAAGAAGATCCGTTCTGCAGACCCCTGGGCCAGAGCCTGCGGCATTAACGGCAGACGCAGCATGGCGGTGGATCTGCGGCGCACGGACCCGGAAGGATGGAAGGAGGACCGGGCGCCGGAAGAAGGACCGGAGAGAATCATCTATGAACTCCATGTGAAGGAGTTCTCGTGGGACGAATCCGGCGGATTCCCGGAAGAGTACCGGGGAAAATATAAGGCTTTTACATGCAGGGATACGACGCTTTATCATGATGGAATTCATCCCACAGGCCTGAACTATCTGAAGGACCTGGGAGTGACGCATGTGGAAATCATGCCTGCCTATGATTTTGGATCTGTAGACGAGGCGGGAGATGACACCCAGTTTAACTGGGGGTATGATCCGGTGAATTATAATGTCCCGGAAGGGTCCTATGCTACGGACGCCAGGCATGGAGAAGTCCGTATCCGGGAGATGAAAGAAATGGTACAGGCTCTCCATGCCCAGGGATTCGGCGTGATTCTGGATGTGGTATATAATCATACCTATTCTCTGGATTCCTGGTTTCAGCGAACAGCACCCTGGTATTTTTACCGGGTATTTGACGATGGCAGAATTTCCAACGGATCTGCCTGCGGAAATGATGTGGCCAGCGAGAGGGAGATGTGTGCGGACTATATCCTTGAGTCAGTTCTGTACTGGGCAGAGGAATACCATATTGACGGGTTCCGGTTTGATCTGATGGGGCTCCTGGATGTATCTCTGATGAACCGGATCCGCCGGGAGCTGGATGTGCGGTATGGAAAAGGGGTAAAAATTCTGTTCGGAGAGCCATGGGCGGCTCAGGAGACAGCAATAGAAAACGGGGCGCCCAGGGCTCTTCGGGGAAATATTAATCTGCTGGATGAAAATATCGGGATGTTCTGCGATCTGACAAGGGACGCTGTGAAAGGCTCTGCTCTGAAAATAAAGCGTCCCGGGTTTATAACCGGTGCCCGGGGATACGAAAATGATATTGCAGAAAGTGTATCAGCCTGGGGAAAAACCGGCGTATCCAGCATTAAAGGGGAGATAGCTCCCGTGAAGGCTCCTTCCCAGATTATAACGTATGTGTCATCCCACGATAACCAGACTTTATGGGATAAACTGGGAGAGACTGCGCAAGAGAGAGAAAGGATGCGCCTGAACCGGATGGCCGCTGCCATTTATATGACGTGCCAGGGCACACTGTTTCTTCTGTCCGGCGAAGAGTTCGCCCGCACAAAAAACGGGATGGAGGATTCGTTTAATGCGCCGGTAGCTCTGAACCGGCTGGATTGGAGGCTGGCCTGGGAGAATCAGGGCCTTGTAGAATATTACAAAGGGCTGATCGGGCTCAGAAGACAGCTTCCCGGACTTTGCGATAAGTCCGCAAAGGCTGCGGAGCGGATCGAGTATATCTGCAAATCCGATGGAATTGTAAGCTTTATGGTAGATAATCGAAGCGAAAACTGCTGTTCCAAATGGGACAGGCTGTGGATCATATACAACAGTACGAAGCAGAAAATCGTGTCTGAACCGGAGGGGAATGGCTGGGAGATTCTCTGTGACGCTCTGGACAGCACCAGATGGAAATATTCTGCTGCGGCGCCAAAAAGTGTGACGGCGGCAGCGCAGAGCGTTCTGATTCTGGGACACAGAGCGGACAGCCCTGTGTCCGGAACCGTGCAGGTCCGTATCAGAAAGGAGTACGGAAATAAACGGAAAAAGGGCGGACAGCGGCAGCAGAAAGAATGGCGGGAGGAGAAGGACGCAGTATGAAATGGGTATATGGAAAACAGGACTGGAAGACATTTGAGAGGGGCCTGGAAAACTGTTATCTTATGACAAACGGACTGGGAGGATATTCTTCCCTGACCATGACCGGAGCTGCCGCCCGGGGGGACCATGCATTTTTCATGGCATGTACAGAAGCTCCGAATCACAGATATCACCTGATTCAGAGGCTGGAAGAAGAGATCACAGTCGGGGAACGGTCCTGCTTCCTTTCCAGCCAGGAGTATGCTGACGGCAGCAGGCAGGAAGGATACCGCTTCCTGTCGGAATTTTCCTGGGAAGACACCCCTGTCTGGCGGTTCCATGTCAGCGGGGTGGAGATTGAAAAAGAGGCGGCCATGAAGCAGGGGGAAAATACCATTGCCGTCCGCTGGCATGTTGCCAATCGGACCCGGAGCCGGGTCAGACTGGCGGTTACACCTTATTTCCGTTTTGCGGAAAAGGGGAAAGACATCCGCGCCGATCAGAAATATAAGAGAAGAGAAGCAGTGCCGGAGTGTTCCGCTTACAGAGCCGGCACAATAGAAAGCAGGGGGCTTTTTCTGCATTTTTATACCAACGGGCAGATTGAGGATATGCCGGAAAAAACCGAGAAGTATTTCTACGCTTACGATGCCTGTGATGGCAGAACAAAAACCGGGATGGCCAGGGCCGGACATCGGATTGTATGGTGGGCCGGACCGGGGGAAACAGCGGACTTTGAGCTTCTGTATACCATGAATCGCCCGGAAAAGGAAAACCCGGAGAACAAAGAGAAAAAAGAATATACCCTGCCCTCTGTCCGGCAGATTATAGATGAAGAAAAGCAGCGGCGCAAAGAGCTGGCGAAAACAGCAGGATTCCGTTCTGAAACAGCCGCTTTTCTGGCAAAAAGTGCGGATCAGTTCCTTTCCGAACGGGAATCTACCGGCGGGAAAACGATTCTTGCAGGATATCCGTTTTTTGAGGACTGGGGAAGAGACACTATGATTGCGCTGCCCGGTATCTGCCTTTCTACAGGCAGATATGAGGAGGCAAAGTCTATTCTCCGGACTTTTGCCGCGTATGAAAAGGATGGCCTTATGCCGAATCTGTTCCCGGAGGGAGAGAACGAGCCCATGTATAATACCGTGGATGCCTCCCTTCTTTTTATCAATTGTGTCTTTCTGTACTATAACAGGACAGGTGACCGGGATTTCGTAAGGGAAGTTTATCCGGTAATGAGACGGATTGTGGAGTGTTATAAGAAAGGAACAGAATACGGAATCCATATGGATTCGGATGGACTTCTGATGGCGGGGAAAGATCTGGATCAGGTAACCTGGATGGATGTGCGGGCCGGAGAAATTCTTCCGACGCCCCGGCACGGCAAACCGGTGGAGGTGAATGCCTACTGGTACAATGCCCTCCGGATTATGGAAGAACTGGCTCCGCTGTCCGGGGAAAGTGATACAGAATTTGCAGAGCTGGCGGAAAAGGTAAAGACATCTTTTAACAGCATTTTCTGGATGGAGGACAGACACTGTCTGAAGGATGTGATTTCCGGGACAGATGCGGACCGTCAGATCCGCTGCAATCAGATCTGGGCGCTGTCTATGCCCTTTACCATGCTGGATGAAGCGAAAGAGTGTCAGATAACAGATACTGTATTTGAAAAACTGTACACGCCGTACGGACTGCGTACGCTGGATCCGGAAGATTCTCAGTTTCATCCGGTCTATGAAGGTGAAATGCTGAAAAGAGATATGGCCTATCACCAGGGAACCGTATGGGCGTATCCTCTGGGCGGATATTATCTTGCATATCTGAAAGTACATCACGGCAGCAAAGAGGCTGAAAATCTGGTGAAGGCACAGCTGGAAGTTCTGGAAAGCGCCATGCGGGAGGGCTGTATCGGACAGCTCCCGGAGATTTACGACGGAGAAAATCCGGTATCTTCCAAAGGATGTTTCGCCCAGGCGTGGAGTGTGGGCGAACTGCTCCGGGTATATGAAGCGCTGGAGCACGTCTGAAAAATGCCGGAACAGGAAAATCAATATATCAGGGAAGGAAGACAGTGATGGAATTTGCAGGCGTTTACCATAAAACATCAGAACAGATGAGCTATGCTCTGAATGAAAATGAACTTATTATAAATCTGAAAACCGGATATGACGTAAAACGGGTGTTTATTTATTACGGAGATCCCTTTGAGGCCGGTATTCTGGGCGGCAATGAAAAGTGGACAGGCACAAGGGAAGAAATTGTGTATAAAAAACGTCTTCCTCATCAGATCTGGTGGACGACCACTCTCGTACCGCCCTACAAAAGATGTAAATATTATTTTGAACTGCACACCGATGATCAGGTGTGGTACTATCTGGAGGACGGCTTCCTGACTGAAGAACAGATCCGTCTGGAAGGAAGGATGCTGCAGTGTTTTGTTGTGCCGTGGATGAATCCGGCAGACGTAAACCGGACGCCTCACTGGGTAAATGATACGGTCTGGTACCAGATTTTTCCGGACCGGTTCTGCAACGGGACGCCGGAGAAGAAAGATCCGGGTATTACTCCCTGGCAGACCGGGAAGGTAACAAACAAAGAGAGATACGGAGGCAATCTGGAAGGCATCCGTCAGAAACTTCCCTACCTCCAGGAACTGGGAATTACCGGAATTTATCTGAATCCGATTATGGAGGCAGAGTCCAGCCACAAGTATGATACCACCGACTATACCCGTATCGATCCTGCATTCGGAGACGACCAGGTTATGCGCAGTCTCTGCCGCCAGGCCCATGAAAGAGGAATCCGGATTATGGTGGACGCTGTGTTCAACCACTGCGGAAGAAAGTTCGCTCCCTGGCTGGATGTTCAGGAAAAGGGCAGGAATTCCGCTTATGCAGACTGGTTTATGATCCGCGACTGGGAGAATCTGAACCGTCATGCTGATACAAGAGACGGAAGATTTTTTTCCTTTGCTTTTGCGGACGGGATGCCCAAACTTAATACCAATAATGATGAAGTGATTGCTTATTTCTGCAAGGTATGTGAGGACTGGGTGAAAAAATATGATATTGACGGCATACGTTTTGATGTGGGAAATGAAGTATCCCATCGGTTCTTGAAACGGCTCCGGGAACATCTCAAAAATCTCAAACCGGATATTTACCTGCTGGGTGAAATCTGGCACGACGCCAGTCAGTGGCTTCAGGGAGACGAGTACGATTCTGTTATGAATTATCCCCTTATGAGCGGAATTCATGACTTTTTCCTGGATGAATCCCTGGGAAAGGAAGCGTTTGAATATATGGTGAATCGCTGTTATACTATGTATATGCAGCAGAACAATAATGTTCTGTTTAATCTGCTGGATTCCCACGATACAGAAAGGCTGATGAACCGGTTCCATGACCTGGATCTGTTTTATCAGCAGCTGGCTGTGCTTTTTACACTGCCGGGCAGTCCGTGTATATATTACGGGACGGAGATTGCCATGGAGGGCGGATTCGATCCGGACTGCAGGCGCTGTATGCCGTGGGAGAAGATAGGAACGGAAGAGAACAAAGAGCGGATCGCACAGATAAAGACGCTTATAAAGATCCGCCGCCGGGAGGAAGCATGCAGAAGCCTGTATTTTCATTTCCCGAATCAGTATGAAAACAGTCGCTGTGTGGAATACATCAAGCTGGATTCGCAGAACAGAAAGCTGGAAGTGCTTTTGAATTGTTCCCAGGAGGCTGTAAAGACGGAACCTGGCGGCGAAATCCTTTTTGCCAGAAATTACCACGATAACATACTGGAACCAAAAGGAACTCTGATACGGAAGAGCGGTTAACCGGAAAAAGAACTCTGATACGGAAGAACGGTTAACCGGAAAAAGAACAAAGCGGGTTTTGGCCTCTGTTTTACCGCGGGGCCGTCCTGTTTCGGCCGTGGGAAACCGTTCCGGCCTGTGGGAGAAGGGAGAGTAATTATGAGAGAACATACAGACAAATGGTGGAAAAACGCGGTAGTATATCAGATTTATCCCAAAAGCTTTCAGGATTCCAACGGGGACGGGTATGGAGATATCCGTGGAATGATCAGCCGCCTGGACTATCTGAAAGATCTGGGAATTGATGCGGTATGGATTTCTCCGATGTACTGCTCGCCTCAGGATGATAATGGATATGATATCTCTGATTATCAGAAGATTGATCCTATGTTCGGTACACTGGAGGATATGGATGAACTGATCCGGGAGGCAGGAAAGCGGGATATAAAAATTATTATGGATCTGGTGCTCAACCATACATCGGACGAGCACCGCTGGTTTCAGGAGGCTGTAAAAGGGAAAGATAATCCTTATCATGATTATTATGTGTGGAGAGATGGAGAAGAGGGCGTTTATCCGAACGATATGAAGTCCACATTCGGCGGTCCTGCATGGGAGTGGGTGCCGGAGCTGAAGCAGTATTATTTCCATCAGTTTTCTGTAAAGCAGCCGGATCTGAACTGGGACAATCCGAAAGTCCGCCGGGAAATCTATGATATGATTCTGTGGTGGATGGACAGAGGCGTGGGCGGTTTCCGGCTGGATGTGATTGATCAGATCGCGAAGGAGCCGGATCTTGGTATTACAAACAACGGCCCCAGACTTCACGAGTATCTGCAGGAAATGAGCCGGGAGACGTTCCGGAAGGGAGATCTGATTACCGTGGGAGAGGCCTGGGGCGCTACTCCTGCGATTGCGAAAAAATACAGTAATCCGGACGGAAGTGAATTTTCCATGGTTTTCCAGTTCGAACACATGGTGCTGGATCAGGAGGAAGGAAAAGAAAAATGGGACCTTGCGCCGCTCCCGTTTGTGCGGCTGAAAAAATGTCTGGAAAAATGGCAGAGAGAGCTGTATGGAAAAGGCTGGAACAGTCTGTTCTGGGACAATCATGATCTGCCCAGAATCGTTTCCCGCTGGGGCGATGACGGTGCATACCGGGTTCCCTCCGCAAAGATGCTGGCCGCTGTCCTTCATGGAATGCAGGGCACGCCATATATCTATCAGGGAGAAGAACTGGGGATGACGAATGTCCGGTTTGACAGGATTGAAGATTACCGGGATATTGAGACGCTCAATATGTATCACGGGCGCCTGGAGGCCGGGGCTGAGAAAGAAGATATTATGAATGCTGTCTATGCGAAGAGCAGAGATAATGCCCGGACGCCCATGCAGTGGAATGCACAGGATAATGCAGGATTTACGACCGGAATACCCTGGCTTGGGGTGAACCCCAATTATAAAGAGATCAATGCTGAAAAGGAAAGCAAGGATCCGGATTCCGTCTATCAGTTTTACCGCAGACTGATCAGGCTGAGGAAGACGTATCCTGTTTTCACGGACGGGAAATTTGAACTTCTTCTGCCGGAAGATGAGCAGATCTTTGCCTATACAAGGACGGACCGGGAGACAGAGCTGCTTGTCTGCGCGAATTTTATGAAAGAGCCGGCAAAGTGTTCCCTCCCGGCACAATGGCAGGACGCTGAGATACTGATTCATAATTATAAGGGCGCTGTGGCGGATGAACTGCGGCCCTACGAAGCGGTTATGCTGCTCAGAAAGCGGCAGGGAAAATAACCGGAAGGGACAGAAACGGAGGCAGAGGACTATGAACGGAAAGAAACCGGAAGCGGCAGAAACAGCCAATATCGTAAAGGATTCTGTTGTGCTGGGGGATGTGACGGTGGGAGAGGATTCCTGCGTTCTCTTCTACGCCGTGCTTCGGGGAGATGTGGAGAAGATTACGGTAGGAAAGTGCAGCAATATTCAGGATAACTGCACCGTCCATGCGGATGCCGGGTATCCCGCCGCCATCGGGGATTATGTGACTGTGGGACACAATGCGGTTCTTCATGGCTGCACTATTGGACAGGGAAGTCTGATCGGCATGGGTTCTGTGATACTCAACGGGGCCCGGATCGGAAAAGAATGTCTGATCGGCGCCGGCAGTCTGGTTCTGGAAAACCAGGTGATTCCGGACGGCAGTCTGGCTGCAGGCAGTCCGGCGGAAGTAAAGCGGCAGCTTACGGAGGAAGAAAGAAAAAAACTGTATGAGAGCAGCCGTCATTATGTGGAAATGGGGAAACGGCTGCAGGCAGAAGGACTGTGCAGGCGTATATCTGGCGGGCTGCAGGGAGACTGCAGTGCATAATGCGCAGAAAAGCGGAATTTACAGCTTGACACGGGAGATTCTTCTGGAGTAGAATATCCCATGTAAAAGAAAAAGCGTTGAAGAGGACAGTAGGCTGTCCGGTCATCTCAGAGAGAAGTCCGTCTGGTGGAAGGACTTTGTTGAACCGGCAGACTGAATACCACCTTGGAGCGGCCTTAATACGGCACGGTGATTCCGTTATCATCACATGAATTAAGAAGGTTTTCTAACCGTCTGTACAGGGAAAGCTACAGAACCGGATACAGACAGATCAGGCATGGAAAACAAGCAGGGTGGAACCGCGGGAATTCTCCCGTCCCTGCATGGAGTGTTTCCGTGCGTATACATTCTTTTTCAGAAAGCAGGAGGCATTCCAGAAGGGATGCCTTTTTCATTTTGCGGAAAGATCTGATGAAAATAAATCCCGATCCCAGGAAATAAAACGAAACAGGAAAGGAAACGAAGAGATGAAGATTACACTGAAAGACGGCTCATGCAAAGAGTATCAGCAGCCCATGAGCGTGTATGAAATTGCTGCGGATTTAAGCGAAGGACTTGCCAGAGTGGCGACAGCCGGAGAACGGAACGGCGAGATTGTGGATCTGAGAACAGTGATTGATCAGGACTGTGCTCTCAATATCCTGACATTTAATGATGAAAAGGGAAAAGGCGCTTTCCGTCACACGGCGTCCCATATTATGGCCCAGGCTATCAAACGTCTGTACCCGGAGACAAAACTTGCCATCGGACCTTCCATTGCCGATGGATTCTATTATGATGTAGACAGGGAAACTCCTTTTACAGCAGAAGATCTGGAGAAGATTGAGGCGGAGATGAAGAAGATCGTTAAAGAGAATCTTGAGATCAGACAGTATACAATGCCCAGAAACGAGGCGATTGAATACTTCAGAGAAAAGGACGAGCCATACAAAGTAGAACTGATTGAAGATCTGCCGGAGGACGAAACCATCAGCTTTTATTCTCAGGGAGAATTTACAGATCTGTGCGCGGGTCCCCATCTTATGACGACAAAACCGGTAAAGGCATTTAAGCTGACAAGCCTTGCAGGCGCGTACTGGAGGGGCGACGAGCATAACAAAATGCTTCAGAGAATCTATGGAACAGCATTTCCGAAAAAAGCGGAACTGGAAGAGTATCTGACCATGATAGAGGAGGCAAAGAAACGTGACCACAGAAAACTGGGACGTGAGCTTGGCCTGTTTATGATGCGTGAAGAGGGACCGGGATTCCCCTTCTTCCTTCCAAACGGAATGGTGCTTAAAAATACTCTCCTTGACTACTGGCGGGAGATCCACAATGCAGCAGGATATGTGGAGATATCCACACCTATCATGCTCAGCCGCCATCTCTGGGAAACATCCGGACACTGGGATCACTATAAAGAAAATATGTATACAACTGTGATCGACGATGAAGATTTTGCCATCAAACCGATGAACTGCCCGGGCGGTATTCTTGTATACCAGTCTGAGCCCCGTTCCTACCGGGATCTTCCCATCCGGATGGGAGAGCTTGGCCTTGTACACCGCCACGAAAAATCCGGCCAGCTTCACGGCCTGATGCGTGTGCGCTGCTTTACACAGGATGACGCCCATATCTTTATGACTCCGGATCAGATCAAAGATGAAATCAAGGGCGTCGTAAAACTGATCGACCAGGTTTACAGTCTGTTCGGATTCAAATACCATGTAGAGCTTTCCACCCGGCCGGAAGACAGCATGGGAAGCGATGAGGACTGGGAGATGGCGACAGACGCGCTTCGCAGTGCTCTGGACGATATCGGCCTTCCCTATGTTGTGAATGAAGGAGACGGCGCTTTCTACGGTCCGAAGATTGATTTCCATCTGGAAGACTCCATAGGAAGAACATGGCAGTGCGGAACGATCCAGCTTGACTTCCAGCTTCCTCTGCGTTTTGATCTGGAGTATACAGGAGCTGACGGAGAAAAACACAGACCGATTATGATTCACAGAGTTGTATTCGGATCCATTGAAAGATTTATCGGTATCCTGATCGAGCATTTCGCGGGAGCGTTCCCGACCTGGCTTGCGCCGGTACAGGTGAAAGTACTGCCGATCTCCGATAAACATATGGAATACGGCACAAAAGTACTTGAGGCTCTTAAAGCGGCAGGAATCCGTGCGGAGATCGATACCCGTGCAGAAAAAATCGGCTATAAGATCCGGGAGGCCCAGATGAAGAAGATTCCGTATATGCTTGTGGTAGGAGCAAAAGAAGAGGAAGAAGAGAAAGTTTCTGTCAGAAGTCGCTTTGCCGGAGACGAAGGCCAGAGAGGACTGGAGGAATTTATCGCTCAGATCAAAGAAGAGATCAGCAGCAGAACAGAAAGAAAAGTGGAGAAATAAACTTCGGATTTGTCGAAGGAAATTTCCGGCAACAGGAAAGGAAATCAGAAGACAAAGAAGTTTTCGTAAGACGGATTCAGAAAATGGGGACGGGGAATTCGGATTCCGTTCCATGAGTTAAGAAAAATAAACGGAACCTGAGAATCAGCTAAAAGC
>ERZ1643247.1878-NODE-1878-length-17783-cov-33.153824_pt1 | contig 17783 bp, 18 predicted proteins | sample MGYA00579264_ERZ1643247 | MGnify/ENA primary metagenome ERZ1643247 (study PRJEB29033, sample SAMEA4952262) | chicken gut metagenome | biome: Broiler Chicken; feature: Gastrointestinal Tract; material: Caecum | place: Ireland | collected 2018 | study: Broiler... | reverse complement strand
TATTTGTCATGCTGTGTGTCCGGGGGATCGGAAGTACATTCCAGCAGCCGGCAATCCAGTCAATTATCCCGCAGCTTGTACCAAAAGACCAGTTAGTAAAAACAAATGGGTGGATGCAGCTTCTGAATTCAGGCTCATTTTTGCTGGGACCGGTGATCGGTGCGGCTTTATATGCGATTTTCCCGATGTCAATCGTTTTAATGAGTGATGTGGCCGGGGCAATTTTAGCAAGTATTGCGTTAGCAGTCGTTAAAATCCCAAAACTTGAAAAAGCAGAACGGAAAGAACAGCATTTCATAGCAGAAATAAAAGAAGGATTGCAAGTATTCAAAGAAGATAAAAAATTATTTTACATCGTGATTGCAGAGGCACTCTGTATGTTCTTTTATGCGCCATTATCCTCCTTTTATCCACTGATGACGAGCGATTATTTTAAGTTATCGGCAATGTATGGCAGTGCTGTGGAGTTATCTTTTGCAATCGGCATGATGGTCTCCTCCCTTTTATTTTCCAGTGTTCTAAAGATAAACCGGAAAATCCGAGTTTCTTTTATCGGTTTGTTTGCAATGGGAGTTATGTCGCTGATCTGCGGTATTATACCGCCTGCTTATGTTGGCTGGTTTTTCTTTGCAGGATGCTGTATCTGTTTAGGGGCTTCCGGAAATGTCCATACAATTCCGCTGACCGCATATATGCAGGAAACCATATCTCCGGACAAGATGGGACGTGCATTTTCGGTTCTCACGCTGATTTCATCTGTTACAATGCCAATCGGCTTACTTTTCAGCAGTCCAATAGCAGAAAAAGCAGGTGTAAATGTCTGGTTCTTCATTTCTGGTCTGTGTATGATCATGCTTACTACCGGTGTTTCAATACGATATGCGGCAAAACGCAGGGATCTTTCTGTATAATAAATTTATGAAAACAGGCTTCCAGCACTATTTATTCTGGAAGCCTGTTGCACATTCAATTTCTGTTTTACCTCAATACTATTTTATACTTCTTCGGCCCTGCTCTTTCTATATCTTCTCCACACAAGAGCTCCAAGGCCGATCAGGATCACACCCACTGCCACATCTGCACCGATCACTGCTTTCTGCCATACAGGAAGTCCGGTATCCACACCGTCTTCCTCATACATCCAGCTGTTCACCACTGTGTACATAACATTCTTGCACGCCTGTCTCATATATTTAACCGAAGAAGCCGCATCCGGATTCTGCACTACATTCGGGCCGCCGGCATACGTGGAGAGCATTGCGTCCACGCCGTTTGCAAGGGCTGCATCTGCGTTCATAAATCCGTGTCCGTTATTTCTGAAGAAGTCAGTCAGACAGAATCCTTCAAATCCCCACTCGCCGCGGAGCACGTTGTTGAGAAGATTACTATTCTCACCGGACCACTTAATACCGATAAAACTCCATGATACCATGACTGCGTGTGCATCACCGTCTTTCACGGATATCTCAAATGGTTTCAGATAGATCTCACGCATTGCCTGCTCGTTGGACCATACGCATACCATCTTAGCGTTCATCTCATACATTGCAAAATGCTTGATGTATGCGTATACACCCTGACTTGCTGCACCCTTTACTGTTGCTGAGGAAATGTAACCGGCCAGCGTCCCATCCTCTGAGAAATACTCATAGTTTCTTGCCCCGAATGGAGTACGATGGGTATTCATCCCCGGCGCATACCATCCGGCAATATTCATCTCGCGGCACATCTTTCCCATCATCTCTCCGTACTGCTGTGCAAGATCCTGGTTCCATGTGCAGGCGATCATCACTTCTACCGGGAATCCGATGGAACCCGCGCCGGTGAAGTTGTTGTTGATTGCTGCCGGACCGTCCGCGTCTACTGTTGCTACCTTCCCGACAGATTCCATGGCCGGGGTCTGGTATCCGGACAGGGCGATCATATTAGTCATATCATCTATGGTAAGCTCGTCCAGCAGATCATCCCACCGCTCGTCATCATAGTCCGCTCCACGCAGTTCATTAAGCCTCCAGATGGCTGAGGATAGCTGTCAGGATCCAAATGCAGACGCGCTGCAGATTCTGAATCTCCTTGCCGGTGTACAGCCGGAACATTTAAAGGAAAATGAATCCCTGCTTCCCGTCTGCCATAGAGTTGCGCAGCTTCCAAAGTATCAGGTAATCTTTCACGATGAAACAATCTCTAATTATGTGGTAAACCGAATCTTCCAGAGTCAGAAGCAGAAACTGATTCCGGTCTATATGGATGCCTGCGGTCTTTCAAAAAAAGAGGCAGAAATGCTTACCCTTTTTGTGATCACAGGAACATATAATGTCAACAAAGCGCTAAACTGGAACAGCAACTCCGTCTGGTACAACATTCATTCCATACTGTTCAGGTTCATGTCCGGCGGCTACGAAAGACTCAGGAAACACGATACTAAAAGGGAGACACAAAGTATATGAAGACCGCAGTATCAATCTACGTGATTTTCCGAAACAGGAAAAGATATACTTTCTCTCAGGCAAATAGCTAAAACAGCTATTGTGCCTGAGATGATTTTAACAGAACCAGCAATATTACAGTTCCTTTTGCCGTTTCCCGGTATTCTCCGATCCTCTGACCTCTTCATGATAGAAATAGTCGACAATTACCGGACGCCCCTGTTCCGTGCGTCCATAAGGCAGTTCATTGTCTACAAACGGACAATTATTGTTTCTTGCCAGCCGTTTTGCTTTCTTTTCAAGCATCTGGAAATAGCTGCGGTCTTTTTTGTTATAGATGGCATCATAAAGGGGTACAAGATCCGGATATTTTTCTTGAATGTAATCCATAATATCTTTTTTAAACCCGCCCCGCAGGTTCAGATTTTCCAGCCACACCAGATCACACTGATTCCTGACTCTCTCAAAGATTGCTTCAAAATCTGTGATGCCGGGAAATACAGGAGAAATGAAACAGACGGTTCGTATTCCGGCATCATAGACCTTTTTCATCGCCGCGAGCCGTCGTTCTATGCTGACTGCCTGATCCATATCCGCCCGGAACTGCTCATCCAGCGTATTTATAGACCAGGATACTGTAACTTTTCCCATTGTTTTCAGCAGTTCCAGATCCCGGACGACCAGATCCGATTTGGTGCAGATAAGGATCTCTGCGCCGCTTTCTTTCAGCTGTTCCAGAATCCGACGGGTATTCCCGAACTGCTCTTCCTGTGGATTGTATCCGTCGGTTACTGAACCGATAACCACTCTCTGACCTTTGTATTTCCATGGATTTTTGATCTCCGGCCAGCGTTTCACGTCAAGAAAGGTACCCCACCGCTCAGTATGACCTGTAAATCGCTTCATAAATGAGGCATAGCAGTATTTACAGCCATGAGTACATCCCACATACGGATTTACGGAATATCCTCCTACCGGCAGGGTAGATTTTGTCATAATATTCTTTGTCTCCACTTCCCGGATCAGAATACTGCTTTCATTTACCTGCTCTTCCATGCTTTCTGCTCCTCCAAAACATCATAAAATACCTGCGGCAGTTCTTGGATCATCTGCGCTTCTCCCATAACAGAAAGAAGATCTTCTTTCATAAATACTGGTATACCTCGGCTATGCGCCTGATTCGTCAGATTCCAAACCCATTCCTGCTTTGACTCCGATTTTCCCTTCCGGCGTCCGGTTTCCGTACCGACCACGATCCACTCAACCCCGGTAAAGTCCACTTCTCCGATGTTGTCAAACATAGGTTCAAAGCTGACCTGATAGTGTTTTGCCCTGATATGCTCACGCATCGCCTTGATTCTCCCCTTCTCCTTCTCAGACGTCACCGTCACTCCGAACCAGACATTATCAAGCTCTGTGGAAAACCGCACTTTCTCCGGCCGTTTAGTAAGAAAAATATACTGGTGCTGAGGATTCTGTCCTATTCTGGCAAACACTTCTTCTCTCCATTCCGGGTCCCAGTCTGAAAAATCACTCATCCCTGTAAGCAGCAGATTCCGTGGACGTTTTCTATCCATCAATTTCAGTTTGCCGGGAAAATATTCCGGTCTGGAAAAATCCTCCGTCATATGAAACCGACGGACATTATTTCTGGCATAACAGTAACTGCATCCAATGGTACAGCCGATCACAAGATTCATATTCTGAATCTGGTCTTTAATACAAACAGCCATATTGATTCACTCCATTACACTATAATTGCTCTTCAACATTATGAAAAATTCGTTGCAGATATTTTTCACACTGATCGATTTCTTCTTCGCTGAAGCCCTTATAATATATGTTTTCTATTTCTTCGGTCACTTCGTTATAATCCTTTTCCAGAGATCTGGCGTTATCTGTCAGGAAGATCAGAATCTTTCTCCTGTCTTTATCCCCGCGGTCTCTGTAAATCAATCCTGCTGCTTCCATCCGGTCCAGCATTCCGGTCAGCGAAGTCACTGCCAGACCTGACCGTCTGGAAAGTTCTCTGATCGGAATACCGTCCTCCTGCCACAAAATATATAAAAGACTCCCCTGCGCCCCGTTAAAGGCATCGATATTCTTCTCGGAAAGAATGTGCTCAAACAATCTTCCACCTATATGTTTAATTCTCGAAATCAAAAAACCGGCTTGTCTACTCATAAATCGCTATAATGGGCAGCCATGACATATATCATAGCTGCCCGCCCTTTCCATAAATTAATTTTTCTGCGCTTTTGCAATTTCCCTTTCAAGCACATTTGTTCTATATAAGATAATACTATATAGTAATATTTATGTCAATAATATTTTATAATCAATCACTCACTTCTATCAGAAAATCTCAGCCCGCATGCTGTCCGGACATACAGCTACACACGCCGAGTCATCTTTCAGCCAGGTACATTTGGCTGGAGCAATTCTCCTTTTAACACACTCTGTGCAAAGGGAGCAAGGTCAGCTCATAAACTGTTGCAGCGCATCCTGCTGATCTGCAAAATCTTTCATTCCCAGATCATACAGTTTTCGCTCTGTCTCTTCATCCATAGAATAAGTTCCCACTTTAATCGGCTCACTGGGCGCAAAGACAAATGCCTTTCCTTCCTTTTCCAGATCGAATACTTCTTTCTGATTTTTGGTATATGTAATGTGTCTCTGGTCGATCGCCTCTATGATCTTCGGATACTTCCGGCAGATTGTGGAATACAGGAACCGCATTCCCTGAGGCTTTCTTACATAATCCCGCCGTTTGGACAGAATGACCACCAGACGGTCACACCCCTTTTCTAACGCATGGCGCACCGGAATGGCGTCAGCGATGCCGCCGTCATAATAAGGTATACCGTCAATCTCAACCGGACGGCAGGCCGCAGGAATCGCACTGGACGCCATGATCGGCTTGTAATCATCCTGTTTCATATCTTCTTTTCCGAAATACTTTGCCTCTCCGGTCAGGGCATTCGTCGCCACAACTTCATATTCCGTAGGATTCTTCATGATCGCCGCAAAATCCAACGGATCCTCCCCCGTGGAATTAGTCAGTTCGGAATAAATGTAGTCAAGCCCGAACAGATTTCCCGTCCTTAGCAGGCTTTTCAGTCCGAAATACTTCGGCGAATGAATATGGTCTGTAAAAAACCGGAGATTCCTTCCTCTCTGCCCTGCTATATAAGACGCTACATTTCCCGATCCGCCCGATACACCGATACAGTAGTCAAAGGTGATCTTATGGTCAAGAAAGGCATCCAGAATTCCAGCATTGTAAGCGCATTTCATTCCGCCTCCTTCTACCACCAGTCCGATTTTCTTATGTTTTTCCATCCTGATCTCCTCCTGTCTGTAATCTGTCATGTCTGATCTTTATGCCGTTCTCAATAATATCAAAGCAGATCAGATATTGTAAGTTTTAGAATAACACCTCTGAGACAAACCGTCAACCACACAGCCTTCTCAGCATCTCTCTCAGATCGCCGTCCAGCCCGTATGACTTTTCCCGTATCTCATCCGGTATGTAAATTTCTCCAAGATTCATAGTAATGTACACCGCTTCCGGCTCCTTAGCAGCCAGCCGCATCAACGGTGCTTTGATCAGTTGATTACGCCGGCCGATTCCCAATTCCAGTATGATCAGTTTCTTTCCATGATATTTCTGAAGAAATGCCTCCATCCGGCTCTCAGCCGCCGTATCCGGAATAAAATTCCGGTCTCCTTCCATATGGATCTGCATGGGGCCGCCGCAGACCGGACAGCTTGGAACCATATCCAAAGGGATTTTTCCATCCTGCTCCGCTGCCGCCATTTTCTCTGTCAGTTCAAAAGACGGATAAACGGTATCATGGCATCGTGATGCGCACTGCATGGTAAGCCAGTTTCCCTCGATCTCATAGATTTTCCCAGGATCGAATCCGCACATTTCAAAATGACACTCCCCGTTGGATGTAACTATAAAATAATCTTTCTCTCCCACAACCCTTTTCAGATCTGCCATCACCGGAGTCTCCTTGTACTCCCCGCAATAGTGATGGATCAGCCGGCTCCAGAATCCCCACTTTTCCTCTTCTGACGGCCAGCGGGCTCCCATTCCGTGAAGGATGCACTGAAACCCGTATTTTCGTTTCAGGTCGCCAAAAAGTTCTTCAAACGCCTGATTGTCTGCGAAAAGATGCAGCCCTTCAGTGATAGACAGGCCGTTGCTGGCTCCGATCAGGATAGCGTCAGCTTCTCTGATCTTTTCTGCAATCTCATTGAATTTCATATCTTTATCATTCATGATCTATCTCTCCATCCTCTTTGCCGCATCCTCCAGCACTTTCCCGATATCTCCACAAATAACCATTCCTTTATCTTCTATATCCTTTGGCAGAAAATCATACTTATCATTTACCGCGATATATCTTGCATACGGCAGATTCATGGTCAGATTCCAGAACGGCTCCTGAATAAACATTGGAGTCATTCTACCGACCCCCAGTTCCAGAAAAAGAATCTTTTTCTTTCCATTGTCCATAATGTACTTTGATATTTTTTCATATTCTTCATTATACTTTCTGCCCTGAAGGAAATTGCCGTATCCTCTCACCCACGGAAATGCCTCTGCACCGCAGTGGGGACATCGCGGGATCAGTTCTGTGGGAATATATGTTCCTCCGCCCATGGCACGGATCATATCATCCACCGGTTTCACCGCATCCCATGTATCGTCACAGCAGCATTTTGAACACTGGAAGAAACGATGGTCTCCCTGTATCTCGCTGACCTTTTCCTCCGGATACAGTTTGACGAACTGCGTGTCCTGATTCGTAGTCAGAATGAAAAAGTCTTTTCCTTTGAGCACCGTATCCAGATCCAGATAGGGTTTTCTCACCGGTGCGTGAAGAGTCGTGTTCAGGAATGTTGCAAGGTATCCCCAGTATTCTTCCCTCGTTGTAAACGGGTGCATCATCCCGTCAAAAGCTCCTTTGAAACCATACTTTTCCGCATATTTGCCGAAATATTTACGGTAAGACGGAGTATCTCCATAATAAAAATCCCCGCCGCCCGCCGCAGACAGACCGGAGGCTCCGCCCACTACAACACACTCCGCCTCTTTCACCTGCCGGACGAGCTCTTCTATCTGTTCTTTGTAAGGCAGTGGTTTCTTATCAGATAATTCATAGGGCGTGCCGCCTGATGCATAAACACTGTAATATCTGGAATAATTCATCTGTGTCTGCATGACAAGATCTTCATAAAAACTCATAATATTTACTTCCTCTCCGCTTGTTGTTATTTATATTCTAACATCACTGTCAGTTTATCATCGTCTTGTATCTCTGTCAATGTGCTGTTATAATATTTTTAACACTAACAGTTCAGCCATCCCGGAGGGAAAGGCTGATTTATGCTTGCATAAAAATCAGCCTGTTCGCCGGGATGAACTGAGCGCCGGCATATGAGCAAAGAAGCGGCCCAGCCACAGTAAGCATGCCTGTGCGGCTTTGCGAATGGCGCGGGCTGAACTCTCATTCTCAAGGAGGAAACAAGATGAAGTATTCTACGAAGGTAAGTGACGCCGTCCACATCATGGCCTACATTGCCCTGAGCGGCGGCTGTCCTCTGCCCAGCGGGAAAATCGCGGAGAGCATCCGGACGAATCCCGGCTACGTACGACAGATGATGTCCGCTCTTAGGAAATCAGGGCTCCTCTCCAGCGTAAAGGGCCACCCCAGACCTGCACTGACCAGAGAGCCGTCTGCGATTACACTTCTGGACGTATACAAGGCTGTGGAAGGCGAAAAACCTCTGCTCCATCTGGATACCCATACGAATCCGGAATGCGGAGTAGGCGTCAATATACAGCTGGCGCTTCAGGACTATTTTGACCAGATACAGCAAAAAGCGGAAAAAGAGATGGAAAGCATTACGCTTCAGGATATATTAGACAATTATCAGGAAAGGATCAGACAATTAAAATGAAAGCATTCGAGAAATTATTAAAATACACAGCAATCAGAACTCCCAGCGACGAAGAGAGCGACACCGTCCCCTCCTCCGCCTGCCAGTTTGAGCTGGCACAGCATCTGTACCGGGAGCTTTTTACAATGGGGATCACGGACGTGAAAGTGGATACACAATGCTATCTGTACGCTCACATTCCCGCCACGCCGGGCTATGAAGACCGGCCGAAGCTTGGATTCATCGCACATCTGGATACAGTGTCCGACTTCTGTGACCACCGGATCATCCCCGAAATCCATGAGGATTACAACGGCCGGGAACTTCCCCTTGGCACAAGCGACCGCGTCCTGTCGCCGGATATGTTTCCACACTTAAAAGACCTGAAGGGCCGCACCCTGATCACAAGCGACGGAACTACGATCCTCGGTGCAGATGACAAAGCGGGAATCGCCGAGATCATGACCATGGCAGAGCGGATCCTTGATGAAAATATTCCTCACGGTCCTATTTCCATTGCCTTTACTCCGGACGAGGAAATAGGAATGGGCGCCGCTCATTTTGATGTGGAAGAATTCGGCGCCGATTTCGCCTACACACTGGACGGCGATACGGAAGGCGAGATCCAGTATGAGAACTTCAACGCTGCCAAAGCGGAATTTGAAATCAGCGGCGTGAATGTCCATCCGGGCTCTTCCAAAGACATTATGGTAAATGCTTCTCTCGTTGCCATGGAGATCAACTCCATGCTGCCTGAGGGAGAGACGCCCCGGGATACAGACGGATATGAGGGATTTTACCACCTTATCGATATGAAAGGTGATGTGGGGCATGCGGTACTACGCTATATCATCCGCGACCATGATGCAGCAAAATTTGAAGAGCGCAAAGAGACACTTCGGAATATAGAGAAAAAGATCAATCAGAAATGGGGCCGCGGCACTGCTTCTCTCACTATAACCGACCAGTACCGCAACATGGCGGAAATCATTGCCGGCTGTATGCACCTGATTGAAAACGCAAAGAAAGCCTGCAAAAATGCGGGCGTCACACCGCTGATTCTCCCCATCCGGGGCGGCACAGACGGCGCCCAGCTAAGCTTCAAAGGACTGCCCTGTCCCAATCTGGGAACCGGCGGCCACGGATATCACGGACCTTACGAGCATATCACAGTCGAAGGCATGGACGCAGCGTGTGAAGTTGCGCTGGAACTTGTAAAAATATATTCAGAAGAAAGAGCAGACTGACAAAACGGTCTGCTGATCTTCAGTTCAATATAAAATGATTTCTGTCAAAAGACAGGATTCCCTCATCTCTCATCCTGCACAGCTCTGCGGACATGGCGCTCCGGTCCACGGAGAGAAAGTCCGCGAGCTGCTGCCGGTTAAAGGGGATATCAAATACCGGACTCCCGGCTCTCTGAGACTGTTCTGACAGATAAGACAGCAGCTTTTCCCTCGTCGTTCTTCTGGACATGTGCTCCAGTTTCCGGGTAAGCATTTTATTCTTCTGCGCAAGCACGGTAAGCAGATTGCGGATCAGCCGCCCGTGGAACTGGCAGGCCGACGGGCACATGGTAAGGATCCGCTTCACATCCAGAAAAAGCACTTTGCTCGGCTTTACGGCAACTGCATTGTTCAGCAGCTCATCACTCCCGAGGCAGGCGTACACTTCACCGAATATTTCTCCTTCTGTAATCTCGCTGAGAATACTCAGATTCCCCCAGTAATCTTCTTTCTGGATATGGATGCAGCCCTCCAGAAGCAGCGCCACACTGTCAATGCGCTCTCCCCTGCTGAATACATATTCTCCTTTATGATAATCCCGTGTAACAGCTGACAGACAGTCCAGCATGGAGGTAAGTTCGTCCTCGCTGATCCCCTGAAACAGCTTTGAATTTTTTAATAATGACAGATATTTTTTCATAATTCCCTTTCTGTTGCATTTCCAACCGTCTTGTTTTAAACATCGTATTATACTCCCCTTGTAAAGTCAAGCAATGCAATAAAAAACAACAAGCACAGTGCCGGTACCCATAAAAAAATCCCGGCATTGACAGGAGGTTATGAAAATGTCAGATAAAATGTTTTGTTTTCAATGTGAACAGACTGCAGGATGTACCGGATGCACAGGGAATGCCGGCGTATGCGGGAAAACTGCGGACGTGGCCGGACTTCAGGATAAACTTACAGGCGCCCTGGTCGGCCTTGCCCGGGCAGCCAGCGGAAATACGCCCTCTCCGTCCACTCACAGAGCAATGATCGAGGGACTGTTCACAACCGTTACCAACGTAAACTTTAACGAAGATACAATCCGTCAGCAGATTGAAAATGTAACAAGAGAGAAAAACGCCCTTACCCCCGGGTGCGGATCCTGCCCGCAGTCCTGCGGCAGGACGGAAGATTATAATATGGAGCTTCTCTGGAATGCAGATGAAGATATCCGTTCCCTGAAATCTCTGATTCTGTTCGGACTCAGAGGGATGGCGGCATATGCGTACCACGCTATGGTACTGGGATATTCCGACGAAGAAGTCAACACTTTCTTCTATGAAGGAATGTTTGCCATCGGCGAAGATCTGAACATGGAGCAGCTCCTCCCCCTTGTAATGAAAGTGGGCGAGGTCAACCTGAAATGCATGGCGCTTCTGGATCAGGCAAACACAGAGACCTACGGTGATCCGGTTCCTGTCACTGTTCCCCTCACAGTAGAAAAAGGACCGTTTATCGTGATCAGCGGGCACGACCTGAAAGACCTGCAGCTTCTTCTGGAACAGACAGAAGGAAAAGGAATCAATATCTATACCAACGGTGAGATGCTTCCGGCACACGCATATCCGAAACTGAAAGCTTATCCTCATCTGAAAGGAAATTTCGGTACCGCATGGCACAATCAGCAGAAAGAATTCGCTGACATTCCGGCTCCGGTCCTGTTTACGACCAACTGCCTGATGTCTCCGAAAGCCAGCTATGCGGATCGTGTATTCACAACGGAAGTTGTCTCTTATCCGGGAGTCATCCATATCGGAGAGGATAAAGACTTCACACCGGTCATTGAAAAAGCGCTGGAACTGGGCGGATATCCGGAAGATCAGGAATTCACCGGAATCAACGGCGGAAATGCGGTCACCACGGGATTTGCGCGCAATACCGTATTATCCGCCGCAGGTACGATCGTAGATGCGGTAAAGGGCGGTGCCTTAAGGCACATCTTCCTTGTCGGAGGATGCGACGGGGCAAGAAAAGGCCGCAGCTATTATACGGATTTTGTAAAGCAGACGCCGTCTGATACGGCAGTACTCACTCTCGCCTGCGGAAAATACCGGTTCAACGACCTTGATCTGGGCAACATCGGCGGACTTCCACGGATCATGGATATGGGACAGTGCAACGACGCTTACAGCGCGCTCCGGGCTGCCCTTGCACTGGCTGACGCGTTTGGCTGCGGCGTCAATGACCTTCCGCTGACTCTCGTGCTGTCATGGTATGAACAGAAAGCTGTATGTATCCTGCTGACACTCCTTCATCTGGGTATCCGGAATATTTACCTCGGACCTACACTTCCGGCGTTCCTGTCACCCGGAGTGCTGGATTTCCTTGTGAAAAATTACGGTATCCGCCCGACCACAACACCGGAGCAGGATCTGAAAGAGATACTCGGATAATATCACTTTAAAAAGGGGCTTTGCAGCCCCTTTTCTTTCATATTTCTTTTGCCAATATCAGCCATTCTTTTACTCTTCTTTCCACAACCGCCGCATGATTTCCGGGAAGTCGATCTCAAGCTGCCCATCATAGATCCTCACAGGCACTTTCTCACGGAACGTATACATCGAGATTTCCGGCGCATCTTCGCCCTCAAACCAATAGCATACAATCTTTTCCCTCTTCCGGTCCACGATCCAGTATTCCCGCACACCGGCATTCATATACTTCTGTACCTTAATCCCGTAGTCCCTCTTCCTGCTGGAATCCGAGACGATCTCAATGCAGAAGTCCGGCGCTCCGTAGATTCCTTTCCGCGTGATCTTTTCCTCTTTGCAGATCAGAGCGATATCCGGCTGCACGATGGTTCTGTCGTCGCAGTCAATCTGCACATCCAGAGGCGACGGGAGCACACGGCAAGGGCCCTTTTTTGCGCGGATAAACAGCTTGATCTCAAACAGCAGTTCTGTCACCAGCTCCTGATGGGTAAATGTAGGAGCTTCGAGAAAAATAAGTACGCCGTCGATCAGCTCAGCCCGGACATCTTCCGGCAGCTTCCTGTAATCGTCTACCGTATATTCTCCCTGTCTTTTCGTAACATACGGAGCAGCCGCTTCTCTGACAGCATCCGGCAGATTCCGATATGCCTCATTGCCGGCAGCGCCATACAGGACATTCTCAAGAGCACGAAGCGTATCATATCGCGGAGAACGCGTCTCCCCGCTTAAGATCTTATTGATCGTTCCCACCGGCACTCCGGACAGACGGGAAAGCTGTTCTGTAGTAAGTCCCAGTTCTTTCTTCCGCTGATTCAGGTTCTCATAGAGCATAAGACTTCCCCCTTTCTATCTTACGCTCATGGTATACCCGTTTTTGATAATTGTCAACCGTTTTACCCGTTTTCGGATATAATTTATGCGGACCGCATTTTATGTTACGCATGCAGTCTGCGTATGATCTTACATATCACTTCATTTTCTGTCACAAGCGGTTTCTTATGTGTAAAAAACACGATCCCTTCTGTTGGAGAAAGCACAGTCGAAATCACATTTCCCTCATAGGGATGGACGATCTCGGCAAGGGGCGTTCCCATCCGCACTTCATCTCCGGGATGGCATAATCTCCTGTATATGCCGCCTGAGGCTGTCCGCACGGATGCCAGTTCTTCCTCGCCGATCACCGTAGAGATATAGCCGTTATGGCTGTTGTATTTCAGTATCCCCATTCTGGTCAGGAAACGCAGCACTGCGGATACCGCCTGCCGGGCAGATACTTCATCGATAAAATCTGTTTCTGTCGTATACAGGGAAAATGCGTTGGTATCCCAGATCTGCCAGTTATAGTTCAGTGTTGTCGTATCAATGGGCCGGGGCTTTCTCACCACTACATAGGGCAGTCCGAACAGTCCGGCAAGACTTGTGTTCTGCCTTCCTGTGTCCATCATGCGGACATGGGGGATAAAATCTCCCGGCATATAGAAGCTGGCAAACTGTATGCCGTAGTCATAATCTTTTACCGTCCGGAATACGCCGTCCGCAATCCTCTGTGTCGTCTCTCCCTGATCGTATCCCGGAAACATCCTGTTGATGTCCGTATTGTCCACCGGCCAGAATCTCTTGCCGATGTTCATGGCATGATGGTTGACAGAAGGTACCACAAGGATCTCCTTGCCGGAGGCAATGGCGTGGGACGCCTCAAGCTCTTCCAGCTTCCTTACGATCTGTGAGCAGACATAGAGCTGCTGCACTTCATTTCCCCGGATACTACCCACGATACACGCCGATTTGCGACCGTGTCCGAAGGTGTAACCGCTGATCGTGAGATCTTCCCTGTACGGGGATCCCAGCTTATATATTTCCGTCTTACGCATTTTCAGCCGCCTCCTCTTCTTTTTCTCTGCTTCCCAGTATCCTCCCCAGCAGTGAACCGCTGTAGACGACCGGATACTCTCTCCTCGTAAATACAAGCCCCGGGATCGGCGCTGTCACCGACTGCTCCACATCCCCGGTCAGAGGATTTAAGATCTCTCCAAGGAGCGCTCCCTCTTCCACCTGCTCCCCGATCTTTACATGGGGCACATAGATTCCGGCGCTGTCCGCGTTCAGATATCCCACTTCACGATCCGTAGATACAATAGGCTCCCTCACTTCTTCCGTTTCACCTTCCCAGACTCCCAGCTCTTTCATCACATTCAGGATTCCTTCCACGAGCTGATATCCGTATTTCTTTGTGATCCGCATACCCACGCCCATCTCAACGACCAGCGTAGGCGTTCCGATACTGTTCAGACTGTAGGCGAGGGTGGACTCCAACACCGTAGCCGACGCATGGACCCACACAAAATCCACATTGATCTTCCTTGCAAGTGGAACAAGGGTTTCCGCCGTCAGCTCATTGATCCGCACCTGAGGCAGCTCCATCAGAAAGATATTGCTGGCATGGATATCCACACACAGATCCGCGCCTTTCAGGTCTTCCATGAGCCCGTATACGACAGATTCCATCATAGGGCCCTCCGCGTTGCCCGGAAAGATCCGGTTCATATCCAGATCAAACATAGGGATTCCCCTCGTGATCGAATCGATCCCCAGCGGATTGAGCGCCGGATAGACATCCACGATTCCTTTCAGATAACCGGGTTCTGCCTTCAGCCTTCTGAGCAGCTCATAACACACAAACTGTCCTTCCAGTTCATCGCCATGAGTCCCTGTTACGATCGCGATTCTCTTTTCATTCCCCGTGGGATGAGCCGGCATGATCCGGTTCTTCCGGATCGTCAGTTTCTCGTCTACCGGCAGTTCCATTGACACTACTGTCTCTACCATCTCTGATCTCCTCCACATTCACATATATTTTCTGTTCCTGGGATGCATTTCCCAGAAAGACTCCTTTATCTACTACGCAGTCTGCGTAATCCCGCCCGTGGGCGAGCTTGATATAGTAATCATCGATATGCAGGTCATTGGTCGGATCCAGTCCGTACCAGCCTCCGTCAGTATATACTTCCACCCATGCATGGGTAGCTCCCTCCCCGATCATCAGCCCGTTTACATACCGTGCCGGAATTCCCAGCCTCCGCATCACCGCGATCATGATATGGGCATAGTCCTGACAGACTCCTTCTCCCAGTGCAATTGCCTCTTCTGCAGTGGTCCTGATATCTGTCACCCCGGAAGCATATCGAAAATGGGCGTACAGATAATGCATGGCGCACACCGCCCTCTCCATGACGGTCTCTGCCCCCTGTACTGTGCATTCCCGCATTACTTTCTCTGTAAATTCAGTGAGTCCGGGACCGCACTTTGTATACTTTGTGGGATACCTGTACATAGGATGAAGAGGGCATTTCTGCACGGTCATCCCCTGTACAACAGCTGTTCCCGCGACATGATAGCCGAAAGTATCATGCGGTTTCCGACAGCCTCCGCTGATCTTCAGGTTCCCGAACCCGTCTCTGGCTGTGCTTGTATAGTCGGCAGGACTTACACGGCATTTAGTCAGCACGATCTTCTGCCGCAAAGAATCCCCGGGGACGCAGCGCAGTGCAAAAGAATGGCTGCTCACCGGAGATGAAAATTTCAGTTCCATACTGTACTCAAATCTTAATTTTCTCATAATAAAGTATCTATGAGAACAGACACCCCAGACATCCCAGTGGTTCCCTGTAGTGCTGTTCCGGATGCTCCTCCCGGAATATGATTTCTTCCAGACGGTCCAGACTTGGCTGATGATAGATCAGGTTTGTCTTGTCCAGTCTGTTGCAAAGCTTCCGATACTCTTTTTCCAGATCTTTCGTGTGGTAATCCAGACGGATACAGAGATCGAGCCGCTCTACATATTTACCGCATTTGAGGATATTGCGGCAGTCCTCATGCTCCACATAGTCGTCAGCACCGCCCCAGAAGGCCAGCAGATAATCGATAACCTGCTGCAGCTCCAGAAGCGGAGCCGTCGTCTTCCTGCACGACTCAAATGTATCCAGCGCAAGCTGTACGTAAGACAGCACCGTACTGCTCAGTTCATCACGGAGTACCACAGCATTGTCATACGCCCGTCTCATATTGGAAAGCACAGAATCCGGATTGTCCTCCCCGAAGAGATATGACCGCACAAACTGACGGTTGGATGTATAGATATTCGGAATATTCAGTCTTTCACAATATTTCGCATAAATGCCTTCCGGCTGCTCGATCATCTTGTCATAAATATGAAAGAACATCCGCAGTGTTGTATAAACTCTCTCTGTATAGCGTCCGAGCCAGTACAGATGATCTACTTTTTCCATTGAGATAATACCCATGTATCTTTAAATCCTCCTCCCTGTGATGAATTCACCACAAATGAATCTGCATTTCTTGAAAATCTTGTAAGACCGCTGGGCCATACCCTCGTAGTCTCACCCGTCAGGACGAACGCACGGAGATCTGCTTTCCGGAGCACTCTGTCCTCACCCTCCATGACTTCCATATCCTGAAAATCAACGACTTCCTGCGCAATGAAACGTCTGGATTCTTTCTCGATCAGTTTCTTCATCTCCGAGAGTTTCTCACTGCTCAGCTCATTTCCGAAGATCACGCCATAGCCTCCGGCTTCCGCCACATCTTTAATTACCAGCTTCTCCAGATTATCGAGCACGTATTTTCTGTCCTCCTCATAAAACGGCAGATAAGTCGGCGCATTTTTCAGAACCGGCTCCTGATCCAGATAATAACGGATCATCTTCGGGACGAAGTAATAGATTCCCTTATCGTCAGCCACTCCGTTTCCCGGGGCGTTTACGATCGCAACATTGCCGCTGCGGTACACGTCCATAATATTCGGAATGCCGATCAGTGATTCCGGATTAAATGTCATAGGATCCAGATATTCATCCGAGATCCTCCGGTAGATCACTCCCACCTTCTGCTTCTTTTCCCGGTAATCCTTATAATATAGATAATTATCTTCCACGAACAGATCCGTGCAGGTGGCAAGTTCGCTGCCTGTCCGCTCCGCCAGATAGGAGTGTTCGAAATATGCCGCATTATAGCGTCCCGGCGTCATGATGACCGGGATCCCGCCGGTGTTCACCCAATCCATGGTCTGCCGCAGCATGGCCGCATAGTTTCTGTTATCCACTACCGAGTTGTTGCTGAATGTTGCAGGAGATACTCTTCGGCAGATTTCTCTGGCGATCATGGGATAAGACGCGCCGGAAGGGATCCTCAAGTTATCCTCCAGTATGTACCACTCCCCGTCTTTTCCAAGCACCAGATCAATGCCCGATATATGGCTGTATATGTTTTTCGGCGGCGTTATGCCCTCGCACTGCGGAAGATACCCCGAGGAAATAAATACAAATTCTTCCGGTATGACACCGTCTTTTATGATTTTCTTCTCTCCGTATATATCATTCAGAAACAGATTCAGGGCGTCCACCCGCTGGATCAGTCCTTTTTCAAGCTGCTGAAAATCATCATGCGTGATGACCCTCGGGATCGCGTCAAACGGGAAGAGCTGCTCATGGAATTCACCGTCTTTATAAATCCCGAATTTGACGCCGTAGCGTGCCATCAGCCGGTTAATTCCTTCTGTGTGTTCTACCAGTTCTCTCATACCATGTTTCCTCCTGACCAAATAAAAAAGACGCTCCGCTGCATTATGCTATGCAGAAGAAACGCCTTTGTCTCCTGACCGTCTAAGGACGGTCTTATATTAG
>ERZ1643247.1876-NODE-1876-length-17797-cov-7.982471_pt1 | contig 17797 bp, 12 predicted proteins | sample MGYA00579264_ERZ1643247 | MGnify/ENA primary metagenome ERZ1643247 (study PRJEB29033, sample SAMEA4952262) | chicken gut metagenome | biome: Broiler Chicken; feature: Gastrointestinal Tract; material: Caecum | place: Ireland | collected 2018 | study: Broiler... | reverse complement strand
TTCCGGAATTTCCGGAAATATCCGGCGAGTCCAAAGGCAGGCTGGCAGGGGCGGATCCGCAGCCGCAGAGGAGGGCGGCGGTCAAGGTGCAGAGTGCTGTGACGGTTTTCTTTATTTTCATGGAAAATTCACTCCTTTCTGAAGGGGAGGATAATGTATATTATTATAACGGGTCTGTGTTTCTGACCAGCAGCCGGTAGGATTTTATCATACCTGTCAGATAGATGCACAGAAACGCGCCTGCCCCGGCAAGGATCATCCCGATCCCCAGAAGAATACTGTCCCAGAGCTCCTGCTCTGCAGGAAGCAGGAGAGGAAGGAACAGAATACCGATTCCGATCAGGGCGATTCCGGTAAGAGTTCCGGCGTGTGCCTTTTTCCTGTAATCGATGTATTCGGCAGTCAGTTCTGACAGAATATTTTTATCAAACAGAAGCGGTTCCTTCCACAGTCTCCGATACGGCATATCACTGATCTTCACTGAGAACAGAAGAACCGCTCCGGCAATTACAAGAAGGATGAAGAACAGAATGCCGATTTCAGCTTCTATAAAATTGAACGCCAGACTTGCGCTGAAGAGGAATACTGACAGGCTTATTTTCCGGTACCGTACTTTCTGGCAGGAGAGGAATCCCCGGGCGGTTTCCAGACTTACATAGAACCCTTTTTCTTCCTCTGTACGGGGTGGCGCGCTGTTCTGATTTCCGCCGGAATTTTCTTCATTAAGAAGATAATCCAAGGTTACATTAAAAAGCCTGCTCATGTGTATGATTTTTTCTGTTTCAGGGTATCCGCTGTCCCGTTCCCATTTACTGACTGCCTGCCTGGATACTCCCAGCTGGCAGGCCAGTTCTTCCTGAGACAGGTCGGCTTCTTTTCTTAGTTTCTGTATTTTTTCTCCAAAGGTCATATTTGTGTCCTCCCTTCACTGTCAGAATACATTTTTCTGCGGTTGCAGGCCACCAAAATGCGGTTGCAAATGCGCAACCCGAGGTTGCAGATGCGTGAAAACAGGGGAAAACGGACATTCTGTCTGATTTCAGCTGTTCTGCAGAGGGGGCTTCTGAGTGAATCTTTCCTATATGAAAATCGAATCTATTATATAAAATATTCTTTTTATTCACAAGAAGGTGCTGCCGAAGGAAAATGAAAAACTGTCGGAAAAGTGTTTGACAGACGGATAATCCGGGCATATAATGGATGCAGATTTGAAGGAAGAGGTGAAAAGATGAAGAAATAATCTGTTTTTTGAACGTATGAAACAGTAAGTATATCACCCGTCAGGGGATATTTGTTTTATGCTGCCGGAAACAGGTGAAGTCTTCACAGCCTCTCTTTTTTTATGGAAAAACCGGAAAGTCTTGTTTTCTGTCTGCAGCGGCAGAACGGATACTTATAAGAATCATACAGAGAATACGTAAAGTGAGGAAGTTTACAGCTGTATCCTGTCTCTGACAGCACATGAGAGGAGGAATGTGTATGTCACAGATCTGTGTAAACAACCTCACTTTTTCTTATGAGGGAAGTCCGGACACAGTTTTTGAAAACGTATCATTTTCAGTAGATACCAGCTGGAAACTGGGATTTGCAGGCAGAAACGGAAAGGGGAAGACGACATTTCTGCGGCTGCTGATGGGAGAGCTTCCGTACAGCGGCATCATTGCCTGCAGTACGAGATTCGACTATTTTCCTTACCGGATGGGGGAGGAAGAGATGGAATGTTCCGGGGCGGAACTGGCAGAACGGTGGAAACCGGGATGCGAGCAGTGGCGCATTCTGTGTGAACTGGATCGGCTGGGCCTGGATGCGGAGGCGCTCTACCGGCCTTTTGAAACGCTGAGCTTTGGAGAGCGGACGAAGATTATGCTGGCAGTACTTTTTTCCGGAGAAAATGATTTCCTGCTGATTGATGAGCCGACCAATCATCTGGATCAGGAGGCGAGAGAAAGTGTGAAGGCTTACCTGGCGGGAAAGAAAGGGTTCATTCTGGTTTCTCATGAGCGGGACCTGCTGGATGCCTGTGTGGATCATATGCTGGTTCTGAACCGCCGGAGTATTGAATTGCAGAGCGGCAATTTCTCCAGCTGGGAGGAAAACAAAAGAAGAAAGGACGACTTTGCCAGAAGGGAAAATGAAAAACATCTGAAAGAAATCGGGAAATTGAAAAAAGCGGTGGAGAAGACAACGAGATGGGCGGAGAAAAACGAGGGGGCGAAGATCGGATTTGATCCGGTTAAAGAGCATGACCGGTCCATTGCAACCCGGTCTTATATCGGAGCAAAGACAAAAAAGATGAACAGCAGGGTCCGTCAGATGCAGGGGCGTATACAGCGGGAGATCCGGGAAAAGGAAGGCCTGCTGCAGGATATCGAGTCGGTGGAAGATCTGAAGATTATGCCTCTGGAACATTATAAAAAGACGTTGGTATGGGCAGAGCAGCTGTCGCTCAGATATGAGGGGTCAGAAGAATGTATGTTTGAAAATCTGAGTTTTGAACTCTGCCAGGGAAAACGGCTCTTTCTGAGAGGCCACAATGGATGCGGCAAGTCCAGTCTTCTGAAAATGATCCTTCGCCGGGCCGGATGTGAGAACGGGATAAATGGGACGGGAAGCGGTCTCTGTGTGGAAAGCGGCAGTCTGTATACCGCGCCGGGGCTGGCGGTTTCCTATGTGAGCCAGGATACGTCTTTTCTGAGAGGGAGTATTTTTGATTTCTGCCGGGAAAAGGATCTGGATGAAAGTCTGTTCTGTGCTGTCCTTCGGAAACTTGACGTGGACAGAAACCAGTTCGGCAAAAACATGGAGGAATATTCGGAAGGGCAGAAAAAGAAAGTCCTGATCGCGGCAGGACTGCTGAGGCCTGCCCACCTGTATATCTGGGATGAGCCGCTGAATTATATTGATATTTTCTCCCGGATGCAGATCGAGCAGCTCCTGCTGCGCTGCCGGCCGACTATGCTGGCAGTTGATCATGACATCCGGTTTCAGGAAAAAGTGGCAACGGATTTTGTGGATATCGGGGAGCCCTAAAGAAGCGTTTCCTGAATATTCTGGCGGATTTTTTCAGTAAGAACCGCATACTGTATCAGCTCTTCGTCATCCAAGCCTGAAAAGCGTACCTGGTCGAAATCATTCTGTACGGTCTGGAGATCCTGGAGAACGGGTCCTGAATCGGGCAGGAAAACAATATCCAGAATCTTTCCGGAAGAGCGGGAAGACGATCCTGATTTTGCCTTTTTTTCTGCCGGCCGTTCGGCGGCCTTGATCAGTTTCTTTGCTTCCAGTTTCTGGAGCATAAGCGTCAGGGCGCGCAGGGTCATGCCGGTGAAGTCTGCCAGATCTTTCTTTGTACGGATCTGGCGGGCATGATCCAGAAACATCAGCATCCGGATTTCATCCAGAGAAAGGCCGTGTTTCAGGGCGGCAATTTCCAGATACCGGTCCAGCAGTTTGCGGCTGCGGTAAAAGGAAGCCAGAATCCCTTCCCCTGTTACGGCCTCCGGACAGATACTTGTCCGTTCTCTTCCGAGTTTTGTGGCTCCGGGAAGTATGGCGGGAGGAACTGTGCCGTCTTTCGCGGCGTCAATCAGGAAACGGTAAACCTGAAAACGGTTCTTTTCATAGTCTTTTTCATCCAGCACGTGTTTGTAGAAGCGGTTATAGTATTCGAAAACCGTAAGCTTCATGCGGACGGAGTTTACGATTGTGGCGCTCTGCGATACGAGGGATCCTTTTGTTTTTACATAGTAATAGACAGGCGCTTTCAGTGCATAGAAGGTTTCCGCATGCAGGATATATTCCAGATTGAAAAGAAAATCTTCGCACCAGTCCAGTTCGGTATTCATTCTCAGATGATGTTTTTCTATAATATCCCTTCGGTATAATTTATTCCAGATAACGCCATAATAAAAATCAGCCGGATTTTTCATCATATGACCTGCAAATTCTTCCCGGGACAGAACAGAGCTGTCATCAATATCCCCTTTATGGGAAACACGTCCGCCGACAACCCGGTAAAAATCTGCAATTACCATGTCGCACTGTGTATCTTCCATTGCCCGGACGAAAAGCTTTGTCGCGTCCGGAGTGATCCAGTCGTCGCTGTCCAGAAACTGAAGATAAGTTCCACGGGCCTGGCTGATTGCAGCATTTCTTGTGTCGGATACTCCGGTATTAGGTTTATGTATAACCCGGACCCGGGAATCAGAAGCTGCATAGGCGTCGCAGATGCTGCCGGAGCGGTCTGTGCTTCCGTCATCTGCGAGCAGAACTTCAAAGTCCGGATACTCCTGTCCGAGAATACTGTCCACACAGCGGGACAGGCAGGATTCTGCATTATAAACGGGTACGATAATGCTGACAGTTGGATTCATAAAACAGCCTCCTGAATTAAATAACTCGATTTTGGGCGCCTGGCCGATGCAGGCGTCCATTCTGATCATTATATCACGGAATCTTCATTTTCAGGAAAATAAATAGCAGATAGGTCTGAGGACGGTATCTCAGAAGCAGGAAAAAATCCGGAATAACGGCCCGGAAACCGGATTTGAAAATTTATTTTCCAAAATTAGCACTCGAGCCTTGACTTGGCTAACAATTCTTGCTATATTACTGGTAGAACACGGAATTACACGTGGCGAAAAGGAGGGAGAGCCATGAATATAAATAAATTTACACAGAAATCACTGCAGGCGGTTCAGGACTGTGAAAAGGTTGCTGCCGATAACGGGAACCAGGAACTGGCGCAGGAGCATCTGCTCTATGCACTGCTGACACAGGACGACAGCCTGATTTTAAAATTGCTTGAAAAAATGAGTATCCAGGGCCGGCTCTTTATTGACAGAGTTGAGCAGGCCATCGGTAAGCGGCCGAAAGTCCAGGGCGGTCAGGCTTACGTAGGACAGGATCTCAATAATGTCCTCATTCATGCAGAGGATGAGGCGAAACAGATGGGAGACGAATATGTGTCTGTCGAGCATCTGTTTCTTGCCCTGTTAAAATATGCAAGTAAAGATATGAAACAGCTTTTCCGGGAGTTCGGTATCAGCCGGGAGGGATTTTTACACGCCCTTTCCACAGTGAGAGGAAACCAGCGGGTGACAAGCGACAATCCGGAAGCGACTTATGATACATTGAATAAATATGGCCAGGATCTTGTAGAAAGAGCAAGAGAGCAGAAGCTGGATCCGGTAATCGGAAGAGATGAAGAGATCCGCAATGTGATCCGGATTCTTTCCCGTAAAACAAAGAATAACCCGGTGCTGATCGGAGAACCGGGCGTTGGTAAAACGGCAGTTGTAGAAGGGCTTGCCCAGAGAATTGTCAGCGGGGATGTGCCGGAAGGCTTGAAGGAAAAGACGATTTTCTCCCTTGATATGGGCGCGCTTGTAGCAGGAGCAAAATACCGCGGAGAGTTTGAGGAACGTCTGAAGGCGGTCCTTGAAGAAGTGAAGAACAGCGACGGCAAGATTATCCTGTTTATTGATGAGCTGCACACAATCGTAGGCGCCGGAAAAACGGACGGCGCAATGGACGCCGGAAATATGCTCAAGCCTATGCTTGCCAGAGGCGAGCTGCACTGCATCGGTGCGACCACGCTGGATGAGTACCGGCAGTATATTGAGAAGGACGCGGCTCTGGAACGGCGGTTCCAGCCGGTTATGGTAGATGAGCCGACAGTGGAGGATACGATTTCCATTCTTCGTGGCCTGAAAGAGCGGTACGAGGTTTTCCATGGAGTTAAGATTACAGACAGTGCGCTTGTAGCGGCGGCGACGTTGTCCCACCGGTACATTTCAGACCGTTTCCTTCCGGATAAAGCGATTGATCTGGTGGATGAGGCCTGCGCTCTGATTAAGACCGAACTGGATTCCATGCCTACCGAGCTGGATGAACTGCGTCGGCGTGTCATGCAGCTGGAGATTGAGGAAGAGGCGCTGAAGAAAGAGGAAGACCGGCTCAGCCGGGAACGTCTGGAACATCTGCAGCAGGAACTTGCAGAACTGAAGAACGAATACGCAAACAAGAAAGTTCAGTGGGAGAATGAGAAGACTTCCGTAGAACGCGTTCAGAAGATCCGGGAAGAGATTGAGCAGGTTAACCGGGACATTCAGAAGGCGCAGAGGGAGTACGATCTGAATAAAGCGGCAGAACTTCAGTACGGACGCCTGCCTCAGCTTCAGAAACAGCTGGAAGAGGAAGAAGAGAAGGTAAAAGAAAAAGACCTGTCTCTTGTTCATGAAGCCGTAACGGATGAGGAGATCGCCCGGATTATTTCCCGGTGGACCGGAATTCCGGTGGCGAAACTGAATGAAAGCGAGAGAAATAAAACCCTTCATCTGGCGGAAGAACTGCACAAACGTGTAATCGGCCAGGACGAGGGTGTAGAGCTTGTGACGGAGGCAATTATCCGATCCAAGGCAGGAATTAAAGATCCGACCAAACCAATTGGATCCTTCCTGTTCCTGGGACCTACCGGAGTAGGAAAAACCGAGCTTGCCAAGGCTCTTGCCGCCAGCCTGTTTGATGACGAAAATAATATGGTGCGTATCGATATGAGCGAGTACATGGAGAAATACTCCGTGTCCAGACTGATCGGAGCACCTCCGGGATATGTAGGATATGACGAAGGCGGACAGCTTACGGAGGCAGTAAGGAGAAAACCCTATTCGGTTGTACTCTTCGATGAGATCGAGAAAGCCCATCCGGATGTATTCAATGTTCTCCTTCAGGTGCTGGACGACGGAAGAATTACAGATTCTCAGGGCCGTACCGTTGACTTTAAGAATACGATCCTTATTATGACTTCCAATATCGGAGCCAGCTACCTGCTGGAAGGAATCAAGGACGACGGCACAATTGACAGCAAATGCCAGGAGATGGCAATGAATGATCTGAAGGCTCACTTCAGACCGGAATTTCTGAACCGTCTGGATGAAATTATTATGTTCCGGCCATTGACGAAAGAGAATATTCGTGCCATTATTGATCTGTTGGCAGCGGATGTGAACAAACGTCTCGTGGAGAAGGAACTGCGGATCGAGCTGACCGAGAAGGCCAAAGACCTGATTGTGGAAGGCGGTTATGATCCTATGTACGGCGCAAGACCTCTGAAGAGGTATCTGCAGAAAAATGTGGAAACCCTTGCGGCGAGACTGATCCTGGCCGGCAATGTGGGCCGGGGCGATACGATCCTGATCGATGCTGTCGACGGTAAACTGAAGGCAGACATTAAAGGACAGGTTGTCCATGTGGAAACGGAAAAGTAACGGGATTCGCGGACAGACTGTGCCGGGAGAACCGGGAAAAGGAAAGGAAGATATTCCGCATGACGCCCATTATCTTTCACATTGATGTAAATTCGGCTTACTTAAGCTGGACAGCGGTAGAAAAACTGAAAAAAGGAGCGGCAGTAGATCTGCGCCGGATACCGGCCATTATAGGCGGCGACCAGAAGTCCCGCCATGGAGTGGTGCTGGCCAAATCCCCCGCCGCAAAACGATATGGCATCCGCACAGGGGAACCTGTTGCGAATGCCTTTCGTAAATGTCCGGGTCTTGTGATGGAACCGCCGGATCATAAGATGTACCGGGAAAAGAGCCGGATGCTGATGGAATATCTGCGCACCTTCACTTCTGAAATTGAGCAGGTAAGCGTGGATGAATGCTATATGGATTTTACCTCCATTGCATCCCGGTATCACTCTCCGGTGGACGGCGCCCTTGAGATCAAGGACGGGATAAAGAACCGGTTTGGATTTACGGTAAATATCGGAATATCGACCAATAAGCTTCTGGCAAAGATGGCTTCGGATTTTGAGAAGCCGGACCGGATACATACGCTGTTCCCGGAGGAGATCCGGGAGAAAATGTGGCCGCTTCCCATTGGAGAACTGTATATGGCGGGCCGCTCCAGTGTGGAGACCCTGAAAAAGCTGGAGATCAATACGATAGGAGATCTGGCTCAGGCAGATCTGAATCTGATTACCCTGCATCTGAAGAGTCATGGGAAAATGCTGTGGGAGTTCGCCAACGGGATCGGAACCGCTGTAGTACAGTCTGAGCCGGAACAGGCAAAGGGAATCGGAAATTCAACCACGCTTTCTGAAGATGCGGTTTCTGAAACGGAGGTCAGAGCAGTATTCCGGGAGCTTGCGGCAAGCGTGGGGAGCCGGCTTAAGAAGGCCGGACAGAAGGCCGGGATGGTCAGCATGGAGATCAAATATTATGATTTCCGTACCATTTCTCATCAGAAGCAGCTTGAAAAACCGACCAATGATCCGCGCATACTTTACGAAGCGGCATGCGCGCTGTTTCTGGAGGTATGGACCGGCCAGCCGGTGCGGCTGCTGGGAATAAGAACCTCCAAGCTGGCGGACGAATCGGAGCCGGAGCAGCTGACAATTTTCGATATTGCGCCTCCCGAAGAACCGGATGAAAAACACAGAAAGCTGAAGAAGGCTCTGGATGAGCTGAACGCCCGGTATGGGCAGGGAGCAGTGGTGAAAGCGAGTCTGATGAAAAAATCAGAGAAAAAGGAATTATAAAAGAACCCGGCAGGATTGTGCATCAGCAGAGCGGAATCCTGCCGGGTTCTTGTGTTATATGCGCGGGATGATTAAAATGTCAGACATGACTCCGGAAAACGCCGATGCCAAGGCCGCCTGTTCCGATATGGGTTCCGATGCTCATGGTCAGCGGGGAATAAATCAGCTCCATATCCGGAAAGTTCTTCTGCATCTCGGAACGGAAGGATTCCAGCGCATCTTCATCCATTGGCGTATTTGCAAGCCCTACTTTCAGAACGCCCTGTTCCTTCAGATGCGAAAACCGGGAAGAGATGTCATCTTTTACCGCCTGAAGCATGGTGCGGAAGGCAGACTTCATGCCTCTGGTTTTGGCGTGGGAATCCAGTTTGCCGCCCTGTATGGTGAGAACCGGCTTCAGCCGTAGAACCGTACCGATTGCCGCCGCAGCAGGGGTGATCCGCCCGCCCTTTTTCAGGTACTCCAGCGTGTCTACTGCAATATAGATGCTGGCATCCAGGGCTTCTTTTTCCAGGATATTCCGGATCTCTTCCGCTGTTTTCCCTTCCTCTGCCAGAGCTCTGGCATCATAAACCGACTGAAGCTGGGTTACGGAGATGCGGTGATTGTTTATAACAAATACCCGCCCTTTGTACGGCTCGTCATCTGAGAGCATAACAGCGGTCTGGCAGGTGTTGCTCAGTCCGGATGACATGGGGATAAAAACAACCTGGTCATAGTTTTTTAAAAGGTCGTCCCACATGTCCGTGACGTCGCCGGGGGAAGGCTGAGATGTGGTAATTTCTGCCCCTGAGGCCTGCTTTTTATAAAACTCGTCTGCGGTAATGTCTACGCCTTCGAAGTAAGTGTGCCCATCGATAATTACAGGCATGGGAAGAACGTGGATATTACGTTTTCTGCCTTCCTCCGGCATAATACCGCAGTTGCTGTCCGTCATAATTGCAATTCCAGACATAGTGATCCCCCTTTGCTTGAACGTTATTTTAACAGGTGTTAAAATTATAGCAAAACAGTATCGGAATAACAATGAACAAAAACTGTAAAATGTAAGTTATTTATACAGAAAAATAAAAGGTGTAAGGAAATGGAAGATAAACGGATTACGAAAACAAAGCGCAGTCTGAAGGCAGCTATGATTGAGATACTTTCAAAAGAGGATTTTGAGCACATTTCTATTACAGAACTGTGCAGGCAGGCCGAGATCAGCAGAATTACGTTCTATTCCCATTATAGTGACAAATATGCGCTTCTGGATGAAATATTTGACGATATGCTGCGGATCGGGACAGAGGATTACTATCGCAGACAGAAAGAAAACAATCCATCCGGAAGGCTTGCGGCAGGATATGTGAATATGCTGGACAGCATTCTGGAGCTTTACTATGACCGGTTTGATTTTTTTCAGCATGCAAATCCGGAGAAAAATCCTTATCTGGCCTCCCGCATGTACAGCATTATTCTTGATGCGGTGGAGATGCACACGCTTCATGTGAAAAAGAGGCTCCGGCTGAAATATTCGCCCAAAAAGATCGCAGGGTTTGTGTGTTTTGGAATGCTGGGGTTCGTGAATGAGTCGCACAAAGACAATACCCCTCTGGCGCAGATCCGGCAGGAAGCGGGAGAACTTCTGAATGACCTGCTGCATTCCGGCGTGCTCACGGATGAGGAGAGGCAGAACTGACCGGAATGATTCCACGGACAAAAGGCAGCTGCGGCAGAGAAAAAAGTCCGGAGAAGTCCGTAGCAATGAAGGCAAAAAGAAAAAGCCGGACAGAAAAGTCCGGAAAATAAAAATAAAATGGAAGCAACGGGGCTCGAACCCGAGCCATGGTTTCTAAACCGCATAGAAAGGGGGCTTCTGCACATCATCTAAGCAGGTGTAACCAAAAGTGTAACCACCGAATGAGATTTTTAATAGATGAACGTGTTTTTTATCATGCTTCCTTGTCTATTTAATCAATAGGTAGCGTTCCGCGAAGCGGATGCACAGAGCACCGGTGTACCTATAGGGGGATGGGGCTGTGCAAGCGTATAATCTGTAAAAAGACTTTGTATTTTTAATCATTAATTTATTCTTTTTTATCTGTTAGTCCCAGTATATAGTCCGAACTCACCTTAAAATACCTGCAAATTTGAACAAGTATATTTATTGGAATCTCTCGTTTTCCATTTTCATATTGAGAATAGGTATTTTGTGCAATATTAAGGTGATTAGCCATAACATTTTGTGTTATATCATTATCTTCACGCAATGCTTTGATTCTTTCCCAATAATCCATAGTACAAACTCCCTTGATAATGTTTTTATCTTAGCAGTATGTAATATTTTCTATTGATTATTATCTCAAAATGAGATAATATGTATGTGTTAATAAATCTCAAAATGAGATATTTGAAAGTGAGGAGTGAAAAAATGAAAAAGAAAGTAGTGATTGCGCTGATCGCGACACTGACATTGACTTTGGGAAGTTTTGGCACAGCGTTTGCCATGAACAGCACCCCTACGATTGAGCTTCAGACAAATGAAAACCTTAAACAGGCTGAGGAGCCGGAGCATACCCATACATGGGGTGATGAAGAGTACATTGTGACGAAGCCTGCTGAATATGAGCAGATCAAAGTAGTCGATAAGGAAGCCGTATATGAGCAGATTAAGGTAGTCGACAAGGAAGCTGAGTACGAGCAGATCAAAGTGGTTGATCAGGAAGCTTGGGATGAAGAGATTACTGAGGTTCACACGGTATGCTTTGTATGCGGATGCGACTTTGACGAAGAGGGTATGTCCAATGAAGAACTTCTGGCTCATATGAAAGACCATGCTCTGGCAGGAGAAGGCAGTGGTTATGGTTCTAAGGAAGTGGTAGTTGATGTCATCCACCACGAGGAAGTATTCCACTACGAGAACGGCGCTCTGATCAGCCCGGAGGAGTTCCATTACGAGAACGGCGCTCTGATTAGCCCGGAGGAGTACCATTATGAGGATGGAGCTCTGATTAGCCCGGAAGAAGGGTACTGGGAGCATACTTGCTCTGTGTGTGGAGAAATTCAAAACAAAGACACAGGTGAAGTAATCAAGCCGGGAACTTTACCAGAGGAACCGACAGACCCTAGTGAACCGACTGATCCGAGTGAGCCGACCAATCCAGAGACACCGGGTACAGACGATCCAACAACAGAGGAGCCGGAAAATCCGGGTACGGATGATCCGACTACAGAAGAACCAGAGACTCCAAACACCGGAGATCAGACAGAAACTCCGAGCGGAGATACACAGAATCCTACCGATGACAGCCAGAATCCGGTAGAAGATACACAGGATCAGCAGGAAAATGGTGATAAAACAACTACAACAGACTCAGCGGATAAGAACGATAAGACAGCACAGACCGCAGATAACAAAGAGCAGTCTGAAACAGCTACAACAGTAGAAACAAATAAGAATACAGCACCGCAGACAGGAGACACAGCAAGCTTGATCTATCTCGCTACTCTTGCCGGAAGTGCTGTCACAGGTGGTACGGCGTTCGGACTTCGAAGAAAATTAAAAAAATAATAGTTCTTATACAAAAAGAGGTTCAGTTATCGGAACCTCTTTTTGTGTGCTCTTTATCACTAGTATTCCCCTTTTGTTCAGCCGGATTTCCGCACGCCGGACGGGGCGGATGCCGTAAGGCACTAGCCCGGTCGGTGGTGAGAAATCCGGGTTCCCTGGGGGTAAGTATTACCCCCAGGGAACAAACAAAAGAAATCCCTTATATATTCTAGCCTTTCAGCCCGTTCGCTCCCTTGCACAAAGCGAACAAAACTATCCCGAAATAAATTACGAATTAGAAAAAGAAAGCCTACTTTTAGAAATTGAAAAGGCAGAATTAGAAAAAGAAATCCCAGAATTAGAAAAAGAAAACTAGAATTTAGAAATACAAAAACTAGAATTAGACCTATAAATACATCTAATTAGAAATACAAAAACTATCTCCGCATTAAAACCACCTGAAAAATATTAAAACCACTATCCAACCTTAGAAATACTACTGCTGTCTCTTACAAAATCTCTAGTCTCCCCCGAAAGGAGAGAAAGTAATTTTGTCAGGAGCTACATTTTCCCGTGTGAGCGGCATAATAGTTGCGGTACAAGATCAAAAAAGTCGAAATAAAAAGACTTTTTATCCAGACATTTTGAATGGTATATTGTTCCATTTTTCTGTAGACGCCCTGTTTTCACAGCAAAATTCGCAAAAAAATATGCCCGTGAGAAAAATGTCGTAAATCTCTGGTAATTAAAATGCGACATTTTTAAATACTGTAATCCGACAAAATTACGCACGGTATGAAAAAATCGGCTTATAATTATAATTTCCTAAGCATAAGTGCGGAAGAACTCTTGTCTTACTGCATCACAAGCGGTATATTAAATTTGGATGATGTGCAGAATCGGATGACAAAGAAATTAAAGGAAACGATACTCAAACATCACTGCCATACAATCTGGTAGGGAAAAGATGGGAGATATCGGACTCATATTGACGATAGCACGACAAAATCAGGACGGAGGCTGATAGTCAAAACATATGAAGAGGATTTGCTAAAGTATCTAATGGAATACTACGGTCTGAAAGATACGAATGATAAAGACGGCAGAGGGGGTCTTACGCTGGAAAAATTATATCCTCAGTGGCTGGAACATAAGAAGCTTTATACCACGGCGGAGACCTATATTATGCGGATCGAATGTGACTGGAAAAAGTATTATGTTGGCACTGATATCATCAAAAAGCCTTTAAAATCACTGACAAAGCTGAAACTTGATGAATGGGCGCATAAGATGATAAAAGATTATAACATGACTAAAAATCAGTATTATAATTCAACTGTTATAATGCGACAGGCTTTAGAGTATGCTGCTGATCTTGGGATTATCACAGAAAATCCCTTTTCTTCCGTTCGCATAGATGGAAAGCGGATGTTCCGCAAGGTTAAGAAAAAGGCAGATGATACACAGGTTTTTCTGAGCAATGAGATTCCACGCATACAGGGGCAGGCATGGAATGATTTTATGACCAACGATAAATTAAAACATAGGCTTGCTCCGCTTGCAATCCTGTTCCAATTCCAGACAGGTGTCCGTATTGGAGAGTTATGTGCTTGCTGTGAAGAGGATATTGAAGATGAAAATTATATCCATATACAGCGGATGTATCGGTATGGATCACATGAATCAGAGGTTGTAGAGCACACGAAAACCTCTTGCGGTGACCGAAAGATACTTTTAACTGACCAGGCAAAGAAATATATTCGTTTGGCACGGGAATATAAGGCAGAGCATGGGATTGTCAGCAATTATATTTTTTCAGTAAATAACCGTCCGCTCTCTAATCGGTCAGTTGCATATCTCTATAATAAATATTGCAGAGATGCAGGTATTGGTCATAAAACCTCGCATAAGGCTCGCAAGACTTACATATCTGCTCTGATCGACGGCAAAGTAAATATCAATACTGTCCGTGAGATGGTCGGACACGCAGATGAGCGTACCACTTACAACAACTACTGTTTTGACAGAAGTACAGAAGATGAAAAGAAAGCTCTGATAGAAAATGCTTTAGCACCTTAAAGAGTGTAATCAAGGTGTAACCACAAAATTGATATATTTTTATACATCTGCTTATGCAGAGAAGTCAGTTTCCATGTCTCAAAAACCGCGTAAATACAGCGCTTGAGCAGAAAAATAACCGGAGAAATATCTTTCCTCGGTTACAAAAAACAAATGGAAGCAACGGGGCTCGAACCCGTGACCTCTCGCGTGTGAGGCGAACGCTCATCCCAGCTGAGCTATGCTTCCATACAGATTATTATAGCACTCCGGGAGGGAAATTCAATATTCATTTTTTATAATGCTGCATAACTCCTTTACATTTAGAAAGGATTCTTTTGTTCCCTGATTCTGAAATAGCGGGACTCCGTAAACCAACAGCGGAAACCTGAATTTATACGGAAAAACAAAAATCCCGTAATCACATGGATTACGGGATTGATGCGGAAGAAGAGACTTGAACTCTCACAGGATTAACTCCCACTAGAACCTGAATCTAGCGCGTCTGCCATTCCGCCACTTCCGCTCGACAAGTGATATCTTATCACATTGAATTCTGTTTGTAAACCCCTAAATTAAAAAAAATTTACAAGAATGAAACAGACGGATTCTGACGCTCCATTCCGGACGGCTGAATTTTGTCCCTTTATAGCATACCGGCGGCCTGTCTGCGCTTTGCAGCGGCAAACAGGGGATCCGCCGGTATAAGGAGGGTCATATAAAATTGAACAGCCCGATACGGGCGCCGCGCCGGAATGACAGTTTATACGGCACGAAGATACTGCACGCTGTAAGGCGGCATCTGAAGCTGCCCGTGAAGAGAAATCTTTTCCAAAGTTCCGGTGGCTCCGGGAGCAGCGGAATCTTCAGAGCTTTCTGCATTCCCGGCGGGTGCTTTGTCCGCTTCTGTTAAATCCGGACTCAGCAGCTCGGTATATTCTCCCTGAAGTTCTCCGTTCCCCGCGGTGTAAGGCGCATCCGATGCATTGATTGCAACCAGAACCCGGTCATGCTCTGTCCTGCGTTCAAAAACAAGCTGATGGTTGGTGATTACTACGTTTTTATAATAACCATTGCACAGAGCGTCGCTGGTTCTGCGGACTGCAATCAGTTTCCGGATAAAATCTGTCAGTTCGTTGGGCTTTGGCTCTTCGAAACAGGGGCGCAGGGCATAGTCATTATCCGGGGCTTTCTCTCCTTCCTCTCCCCACTCGCTTCCATAATAGATACAGGGGATGCCGGGCATTCCGAAGAGGATGCCGTAGGCCAGGGGAAGATGATTCTTATTGGTCAGTATGCTGGCAATTCTGGTTACATCATGGTTATCCACAAAGTTCATCAGATGCTTGCCCCGGTAGAGGCACCACTGTTCCGCACCGTACTGGCGGTTCAGAGAGTGGGCGATCTCGAACATATTCATGCTGTTGAAACTGGAATAAATGCCTTTATAACATTCGTAGTTTGTACAGCTGTGGAGCATCTCATCATTTACAATCAGGTTATAGTCTCCGAACAGTACTTCCCCGATAAGGGCAAAGCCGGGTTTGAGCTCTTCGCAGAACCGGCGGAGGCGTTTCATAAAATCGTGATCCAGGGAATATGCTACATCCAGGCGGAGCCCATCGATTCCGAATTCCTCGATCCACATTTTTACGCAGCTGAGGAGATAGTCTGTTACGGCCGGATTGCGGAGGTTCAGTTTTACAAGTTCATAGTGTCCCTCCCAGCCTTCATACCAGAATCCGTCGTTGTAGCCGCTGTTTCCGCCAAAATTAATGCAGAACCAGTCCTTGTACGGCGAGTCCCATTTCTTTTCCTGTACATCTTTAAAAGCCCAGAATCCGCGGCCCACATGATTGAACACACCGTCCAGCATGATCTTAACATTATGCTGATGCAGGGTCTGACAGACCTCTTTAAAGTCTTCGTTTGTACCCAGCCGGCAGTCGATTTTCATAAAATCTCTTGTGTCGTAACCATGATTATCCGATTCGAAAATCGGATTAAGGATAATAGAGCCGATGCCAAGGTCCTGCAGATATTCTGCCCATTCTCCGATTTTCAGAATACGGTGCGCGGTAATTCCGTCGTTGTGTACCGGCGCTCCGCAGAATCCGATCGGATATATCTGGTAAAAAGTTTCATTGTAAGCCCACATATTATGCTTCCTTTCTTAGTTGATATTTTGGCTGTATTTCGAAAAGCGCTGTATGCAGTTCCGGCTTTTCTGTCCTTGGTTAAGTATACCATGATCCGGCCAAAATGGAAAGCCGGGAGGAAGCGCAGAAAAAGAGAAGGGAAGAGCGCAAAAGGCGGTGAAAATGTGATATAATTCTGTAGAAAAGAATCAGTAAGCTGCATGGAAAACGGGGAAAATTCAGTGAGATGGAAAAGACTGAAATCCCGGACAGGAGGTGGCGGGCATGAAAAGAAGAGAAAATGTGAAAAAACGTATATCTGTGCTGACTCTTGCAGGCATGCTGGCTGTGTCGGCGTGCCCTCTGAGTGCCTCGGCAGAAAATATACCGGACAGCGCGGCCGGGACTGAAGAGGTGCAGGCATCATCCGCGGAAGACGTGCCGGAAGATAGCGGCAGCCTTTGGAAAGAGGAAACCGGATCTGCGGCCGGACAAGATACAGAAAAAGATAGTTCCGGAAACGAAGCGGAAGTGACAGAACAGGACGGACAGGGCGGAGCGGAAGAGCCTGAAAATGAAGCCGGCGGAGTACTGGCTATGCAGAAAAATCCGATTCAGACGAACGAAGAGGAGGGGCGGGAACAGGAAGACAGCGGCCGGAACGGACAGGAGAGCGGCGAAGGCGGGCAGCAGAGCAGCGATACCGGGGATGCCGAGCCGTCAGACACTGCATTTTTTCAGACCGATCCTGACACAGGTATCTGTGCGGAAGCTGCTGCAGGCGTTTTCCCTGCCGGCACGCTGATGATAGTAACGCCTCTGACGGAAGGGGAAAATTATGATCTTCTCCGGAAGCTTCTGTCAGCTGCGGCGGATCAGTTTCAGGTATGCGACATCAGTTTCTTTTCCGTATCAATGCCGGATTTTTCAGATATGAAACCAGTTCAGCCACAGGGAAAGGTGAAAATACAGATGCCGGTTCCCCGGGGATATGATCTGTCCTGGCTTGCTGTCTATCATATCACTACAGACGGAGGCATGACAGAGGTACCCTTTGTGCTGCAGGACGGCAGCGCGGTATTTGAGACGGATCAGTTCAGCTTGTATGCTCTTGTGGAACAGAAAGAGACGCGGACGGACCTGCCGTCCTCTCTTGAAATGACAGACAAGATTTCCCGGCTGGATCTGAACCGGACGCACAGCGGAGGCAGCGGCAGCGGCGCTGGGGACGGAAGCGGGGCTTCGGGCCGGACGGGCGCCGGAGCGGGCTTTTCCGGATATGTCAGCCCCCGGACGGGAGATCGTCTGAATGAAAAAGATCTGCGTTCCCGGATCTTTCTGATGGCAACGGCGCTGCTGGTATCTGCGGGAACAGCCGCTGCCGGAGGAAAAAGGAAAAAAGCAGCAGACAGAGCCGGAGACAGAGAAAATTAATATAAGAAAAATCTTGACAGGAATTGACCGGAGGTCTATAATATTACAGCATGACTAAAGGAGAAACAGTATGCGCCATAGCCCCGGAGT
>ERZ1643247.1870-NODE-1870-length-17834-cov-5.071376_pt1 | contig 17834 bp, 12 predicted proteins | sample MGYA00579264_ERZ1643247 | MGnify/ENA primary metagenome ERZ1643247 (study PRJEB29033, sample SAMEA4952262) | chicken gut metagenome | biome: Broiler Chicken; feature: Gastrointestinal Tract; material: Caecum | place: Ireland | collected 2018 | study: Broiler... | reverse complement strand
CTTACAGCTGGGCGGAAATCCGCAACGCGGAGCTCGGATTTAAAATGAAATAGGGAAATGGATGAAAATCCAGCGCGGGAGAAGGCGCTGGATTTCTTTTTTCTGGAAGTGGACTTTGACTTGTTGCGCTTTTGTTGCGTTGGGGTTGCTATACTGTGTGTGAAGAGTGAGGGAAGAGGGGGATGGCATGACGATCCTGTTGGTAGACAGCGACAAACGGGCGCTGGACAGGGAGGCCCAGCGGTTGTCCAGGCGGCAGTCGGGCATTGTGGTCGTGCTGCACAGCAGCGCGGCGGACGCGGAAAAGTTTGCCATGCACCACGATGTGGACATTGTGTACGTCCGGGAAAAGCTGGATGAGATGAGCGGCCATGAGCTGGTCAGGCGGATCCTCCGGTTCCGGCCCACGGCAGAGTGCCACGTCCTTGGTCCAGAAGAGGACATTCCCTTTGGGGGGATGTCCGGTCGGGAGTGGAAGCCACTAGAAACCGAAGCAAACGAATTTGTTTCCCCCCAGGAGGAGAATACAATGGTTGGAGCGCTGGTCAACAGAATGGAAGCAAAGCCCTTGGGGCGTCACTACTCCTTTGCGAAAACAGAAAGGGAAGGGGATTTACCTATGACAGAACACGAACTGCGCGGCTTGGGTAGAAGGCAGCTGCTGGAGCTGATGCTGGAGCAGGGAAAAGAGATGGAATCCAGCAAAGCTGCCTATGAGAAGGATTTGGACTTCCTCAAATCGGAGCACGAGCGGGACCTGGAATACTTAAAAGCGGAGCATGAAAAGGAGACCAACCAGCTGAAAAAGGAACTGGAGCAGGCCAAAGCCGCTATAAAGGAACAGGCGAACAGCGTCAACGAGGCGGGCTCCAAAGAGCTGGAAGCCCAAAAAAGCCAATTCGAACAGACAGTGGAGTCCCTGAAGGCCCGGCACCAGCAGGATCTGGAAGATCTGAAAGAAGAACACAAGGAGGAGACCGCCCATCTGCGCGAGGAGCTGGAGCGGGCGAAAAAATCCCTGGAAAAGCGGGAGATCGTCCTCAACGAGGCAGGCTCCATCGCGGTGGCAGCCTTGCAGATCAACGGCGTGTTCGAGGCGGCCCAGGCCGCCAGCCAGCAATATATTGAGAATATCCGCAGCCTCAGCGACCGGCAGGCCGCCATCTGCGCTCAGCGGGACATGGAAAACCGGGTGGAGGTGGAGCGCAAGCTCAAGGAGGCCGAAGAGAAGTGCGCTGCCATGGAGTACGCCAGCAAGCGGAAATGCGAGGCCATGGAGCAGGAGGCAAAGCAGAAGTCAGAGGCCTATTGGACCGAGGTCTCCCGGCGGCTGCAATCCTTCTATGAAAACCATCGGGAGCTCAAGAGGTTGCTGGATTTCGGCACGCCCGGCACCCAGTTTTAACCATGGCAATCAAAGAAAAAGCGTCCCCTGTTCTGCCTACGGTCCAACAGCTGGAAGCAGAGCTGAAGCGGGAAAAGTACCGGGGACGTTATTGGAAAATGCTGCGGGGAACCGTAGCCGTACTGGTGGTGGTTGCCGCCGCCGCTGTGCTGATTTCCAACCTGCTGCTGCCTATTCTGCGGATCTACGGCTCTTCTATGACCCCCACCTTGGTCAATGGGGATCTTGTGGCTGCGGTGCGCAATGGGACATACCAGCGAGGGGACATAATCGCCTTCTACTACAACAACAAAATCCTGGTGAAACGGGTGATCGGCATGCCGGGAGAATGGGTGGACATAGACGAAAGCGGCACTGTGACCATCGACGGTGAACCCCTGGAGGAGCCCTATCTGACGGAAAAAGCCTTGGGGGAGTGCGACATCGAGCTGCCCTATCAGGTGCCGGAGGGCCGGTACTTTGTGATGGGGGACCACCGCAGCGTCTCCAGCGATTCCCGCAGCAGCCAGGTGGGCTGCGTTTCGGAAGAGCAGATCGTGGGCAAGCTGCTGTTCCGCCTGTGGCCCTTGGACGAAATCGGCCCCATCGAGTGAGAAACGTGGATTGGAAGGAGGGCTTTCATGAAACCGCAAGACGAAAACAGAAAGCTCCGGGAGTACATCCGGCAGAGCAAACAGCGCAGGCGTTGGCACAGGCTCACTGCAGTTCTGGCAACGGCAGCAGCGGTGCTTACCTTTTGCGTGATGGTTCTGCCAGCGATCACACTGGAAAACACCTCTCAGACATTAGTTTGCCATCTGGACGACCTGCACACCCATACGGATAGCTGCTACAACGAGGAGGGCGAGCTTGTCTGCGGCTATGCAGACTTTGTAGCCCACACCCACGACAGCTCCTGCTATGGGGAGGACGGCACGCTGATTTGTCCCCTGGAGGAGAGAAAGCCCCACACCCACATGGAGTCCTGCTACCAGGAGACAGAGGTCTTGGTCTGCGGTCAGGAGGAAACCCAGGGCCACACCCACAGCGAGGCCTGCTACGAGACCCAGCTGGTCTGCGGTCAGGAGGAAGGCCAAGGTCACACCCATACAGGGCATATCCACACGGAGGAGTGTTACACCGTTGGGGAAACGCTGGTCTGCACAAACACAGAGCCGGACCATGTCCACACGGAAGAGTGCTATGAGACGCAGCGGGAGCTGACCTGCACCCAGGACACCGGCTGCTACGACGCGAATGGGAACCTGGTCTGTGGCCTGGAGGAAACCCAGGGCCACACCCACACCCAGGCCTGTTACGAGACCCAGCTGGTGTGCGGTCAGGAGGAAAGCCAGGCCCACACCCACACAGACAGTTGCTATGAGGTCCGGCAAGAGGTGGTTTGCGGGCAGGAGGAAGTGATCCTCCACACCCACACCGAGGAATGCCGGGATGAGGAAGGAAACCTGACCTGCGGCATGGTGGAAATCAAGGAGCACGTCCACGACGAAACATGTCTGCCGGAGACCACCTCAGAACCGGAGGACATTTCCCAGACGGAGGACTCTTCCTCGGAGGAAAGCCAGACGGAGGAAGGACAAGAGACGGTTTCCCAATCCGGCACCAGCTGGGCTACAGTCTCCAAGCCGGGGTACGAGCCTGCGGAGGAAAATGGCGTGGCCCTCTTTTCCGCCAATGCCCTCCTGGCGGCGCCCCGCGCGGAAGAAGGCTATGACTTCGCAGATAATATCACTAGCGTTACCGTAGCAAAGGAGCAGAATGGCCAGTGGGTGCCCGGCACGACCTTTACCGTGGGAGACAAGGTGCAGGTGGTTATCGCATATGGTATTCCTGCGGATATAGTTACTAAGGAAAACAAGGTGATTTACTACCAGCTGCCCCAGGGAATCGGCCTAACCGAAAAGGAGACGGGAGATGTCACCATAGGAGACCAGGTCGTGGGGACATACACCATCACCACTTCCGGGCTCATTACGATTACGTTCCAGGACAACTTTGCCGACGGAAGAGCCTTTGAGGGCAGCATCCAATTTCAAGGCACGGTAGATGCATCTGGGGAAGGTGAAGAAGATACCATCATTTTCGGAGGAGAAGGCGGTACGATCACTGTGGAGCCCGATGCCGGAGATACGGATCTTTCCATCACCAAAAGCGGAACATATGACTCAGCTAACGAAAAAATACACTACACCGTTACGGTGAGCAGCGAACAAGGCAGCGATGGCCCCATCACAGTAAACGATAAATTTTTAAGTGGAGGTGCTACCTGCGACAATAACATAGGGATTACAGGACCTGACGGCCTAGTGGAGAATGCCGAGATAACTTATCAGAATGCCAAGCCACACTTCACTATCTCCGAGCTGCCAGCGCTGGAAGCTGGAGAGAGTTATACAATTACATACACGGCCACGGTAAATCTGGAGAATACTGGCACAGAGGATGGTTCCCTGACTGTGAGCAACCGTGTGGAAGCTAAGGACCAGACAAACACTGTATATGCTATCTCTGATGTCCTGGTTTCCGAAGCGAGAATCCGGAAAACGGGGGTGTACAACCCCTCCACCAGAGAAGTGGTGTGGACGGTGTACATCTATAACCCCCATGGGTATAACTTGGCGGGAAAAACACTCAGCGACACCATGACCTGGACCTACGGCGAAAAAACACTAACACAGAACATAGAATCAGCCACGCTGACACCCTACACCGGGGAAAAGCCGGGTGATTCGGTGACGATAAAACTTCCCTACGAATTCCCTGAGAATTCTACGCAGAGCTACATCCTTACGTATACAACATCCCTCCCGAAGGGTGCAGATGAGGGTGCGAACCTGTCCGTCACCAATACGGCGTGGCTGGGTAACTGGAAGGCCGTGTACACCATCGATGGCACTGTGCCGGGGGAAACCGGCCTTGTGAAGGCATTTACCGGCCAGGGAGATGGGGACGCTGTAGAGAGTGATTTGAACTGGTCATCCATCATCACCTTTCCGCAAAATACTTTAGCCAACGAGAATCTCGATACGATTTCCTATGTGGACATTATCCAGGATGCGGTCAATGAAGGCTGGCAGCTGCAAGCTGGTACGCACTACACCACACGGGGGCTGCTGCAACAGATGGTTGTAGCGCCGGTGGAGGGATACACCCAGCTGGATGCGCTGACATATGGAACGGACTACACCATACAGGTGGTCACGGCGGAGGATTTCCGAGCGACACTGGGAGAAGCCTACTATACCGCCGATGGGGTTGGACATGTTTTTAAGATAGTGACTTTTGACCAACTGTTCGAGGGCTTCTCTTATGAAGGAGAAACGTTTAAATTCACTTGGTCCGACTTAGATGAGGTCGGGACAGATACTCCAATCGCCATGTTCGCTGTAGAATTTACGGGGTCTGCCCTTGAGAAGGTAAACAAAGCCGGGCAGATATCCATTTCCTACTCTACCCACTACGACCTGAGCAAAGTAACCGGGAACGGGACATATACCCTCGTAAACGGCGGGCGGACACCCAGCAACAGCGCCGCGGCACAGACAGAGACAGCGCTGCTTGCCCAGCTCAACAAACAGGTGAGCACCATTGGCGGCCACGAATACACCCTGGAATCCGAAGCCTATACGGATGGCCCAGCGGAAATCGATGTGGGAGATACCGATGGCAATATTTACTACCGCATCTTGCTCTACAACTTTGGGGATGAAATCTCCTTGCAGGACACTATGTGGGCAACGCAAAATGGCGGGAATATATCGGTTGACAGCATCCGGGTTTACGACCCCATTACCGGCAACCTTTTGGAAACGCTGGAAATTTGGGGCGCTGACGGTCACTTTGGTAAAGTAAATGATAATTACGGTATATACAACCTGAAAAACTTAGGGGCCTACAGGGGCTATATTATCGGCTTGTATTACCACGTTGACGTGAGCGCCCAGGTAGCCGAGGGGGAAACCAAAACTATCACGAACACTGTGACGTGGATCGGCGTTGACGACGATTCCGCTACGGCCCAGGTCACCAACAGCGGCGCTACCCTGGAAAAGACGGGAGAAGCCCTGGAAGACGGTCTTGTGCGATATTACGTGACAATCAATCCCAGCGGACGAGACCTTCTGGAAAATGGGAGTACGCTGACACTGACAGATACGCTGACGCTCTCGGCGAACTCCGCAGCAGCGACCTTCCTCCCGGAAACGGCGAAGCTGTATCGCTATGACGCAGCAGCGGAAAACAACCTGGGGGAAGACATATCGGAAAGGCTCTCCCTGACCTATGAGGAGGAGACCCACACTATAACCTTTACCCTGCCGGACCAAGTGGCCTGTGTGGTGGTGTACGAATATGAAATCACGCGAGGGGCTGCTGCCGGAAATATCGACGTCTCGAACACAGCCCAGCTGACAGGTGTGGCGACCACTGGTTCCGGAAGCGAACTTGTGCTTACGGACCAATCCTCTGGGGCCACCGTGAACTCTGCCACGCTGAGAATCTATAAGCACGAGGCGGGCAGTATCAACGCACTTTTGTCCCAAGCGCATTTTACTTTGGAACGTTACGAAAAGGACGCGGACGGCGCATATGAATGGACGCCCAGCACGCTGACTGCCTTGGGTGAAGATGGTTCGTTTATTGTGGAGGAAACCGGATATATAGAGCTGAACTTCCTTGCCCACGCAGGCACAGGCTCCCTGTACAATACTCTCTACCGGCTACAGGAAACCCAAGCCCCCGAGGGGTATGCTGCAGAAGAAGGGTATCGTTACTTTGTGTGGATGGAGCAAGGAAAAGACGAGGCCGGTACCTATGCCGCTATGCAAGAAGCAGGTGCTTGGCCAGAGGGCGTAGATGAAGGGGAGGTAACCTTCATCGCCTATAGCACAAACGGGGCCATCTATGTACCCAATGAACCTCTCACCACTTCCATCACGGTGGAAAAACAGTGGCAAGGAGCGGAAGGCACAACTCTCACAGATGGCCTGCCGGAAAGCGCGGAAGTCACCCTTTATCAAGTGTCCGAAAACGGTGGGAAAACCAAGTATGAAGCTGACGGTATAGTGAACCCCGTTATGCTCACAGCTGACGAGAACTGGGGGTACACCTGGGCGCAGCTTCCCAAGGAGGACGCGCAGGGGGATCCCGTCACCTACACCGTAGTGGAAACCCCTGTCGCGGGCTGGAACGACTCTTACACCTATCCGGAAGGCGGCGATGAAACCGTCGGCGTCCTGGAGGGGACCATCCAAATTATCAACACAAAACAGTCTACCTTCACGCTGCCGGAAACCGGCGGCGTAGGACCTACCCTCGTTGCAATCGCAGGGGCGCCCTTAGTCGGGGCGGCCGGCGTTGTATATTGGAACCTGCGGCGCAGACGCCGGAGAGGGGGGAAAGGCCCATAAGCAAACCTCTCTTAAAGTGTCAGAAATGTATCGCAAGTGAGTACGTAAATCGAAAGGAGCAAACAATCATGAAAAAAGCAAGAAAACTGACAGCGGTCCTGCTGTCCCTGGTCATGCTGCTGGCGCTGGTCGTTCCGGCTTCCGCCGCGGAGAATTATTCCATCACCATTCATAACGACAAGACCGGCCACACCTACGAAGCCTACCAGATTTTCGCCGGCACTGTGTCCAGCGATGAAGAAACAAATGGAGAAACCGGAGGCCCCATGCTGGGTGACATCACCTGGGGCAGCGGCGTAAATGGCGAGACCCTGCTCGCAGCCTTAAAAGCCGCGAATGCTGAAAAATATGATGCTTGCACCACCGCCGCCGATGTAGCCGAGGCCCTGGGCGCTGAGACTGCTACCGCCGAAGATGCCGCTGCCTTTGCGGATATAGCCGCACAGCACTTGACTACTGCGGCTAAGACAACCACTGCGCCGAATGATGACGGCAACTATATCATCGAAGGCCTCGATGCCGGCTACTACCTGGTAAAGGACAGCTTGCAGGAAGATGACAACCAGACCGGCCAGGTGCTCAGTGATTACATCGTCCAGGTGCTGGGCAACGTGACCATGGACCCCAAGGACAGCGATATCCCCACCTTGGAGAAAAAGGTCTACGATGAAGAGTTTGCAGTGAATGATGAAGCAAAAACTTACGGAGAGGGTTACAACGATGTGGCTGACTGGAATATTGGCGACCGTGTTCCCTTTAAGCTCATTGGTTCCATTCCCGATATGGACGCTTATGATACCTATCAGTATATTTTCCACGATACCATTTCTGCAGGCTTAAGGCTGGATATGGATAGCTTTGACGTCTATGTGGCTCAAGAGAAAAATCAAGACCCAGTGGCGCTCGGCTGGACAGAGATTCCCGCTGCGAATTATGAGCTTACACCGACGGCAGATGGTTTTACTCTTACGATTGATAATTTGAAAAATTTTCCGTATGTTAATGATGACGGAAGAAATTACATTTTGGTTTTCTACGACGCAGTGCTGAATGAAAACGCCGAGATCGGCCTGCCCGGCAACGAAAACAGCGCTTACCTGGAATTCTCCAACAACCCCAACGGAGATGGCACTGGCCGGACTGAAGATGACAAGGTTATCGTGTTCACCTACGAGCTGGACGGCACCAAGGTGGACGGCGCGAATGTGGATACCAAGCTGGAAGGTGCACAGTTTGTGCTTCTCAACGGCGCGAAAACCGAAGCTGCCATGGTTGTGGATGGCAAGGTGACGAGATGGGTCAAGGTACATAGTGAAGCTGCAGCTGGCGATGTGAAGATGCCCGAAACCTACGAGGAATGGGTAGAGCGCTACGGAAATCAAAATGTGATCCTCACCTCCGACGCAGACGGCACCTTCAAAATCGCTGGCCTGGACGACGGCACCTACCATCTTTTGGAGATCAAGGCCCCCAACGGCTACAACCTGCTGGAGGATCCGGTTGAACTGGTCATCACCGCCACCACTGCCAACGGGCAGAACTGGAACGGAATTGCTGCGGATGCTCTTACAGGATTGACCATCGCCGTGGATAATGGTGCTGCCCAGAATGGCGATTTGGACACCGGTATTGTCAATGTCACCGTAGAGAACAACCAGGGCGCCACCCTGCCCGAGACCGGCGGCATGGGCACCACTTTGTTCTACATCATCGGCGGCCTGCTGGTGGTGGGCGCCGGCGTCCTGCTGGTGGTTCGTATCCGCATGAAAGCCCACAACGAGTAATTACAAAAACATAATGTAAGCCCTTAATTCGTTCTGCTGCGCCGGGAGCCCCTCTCCCGGCTGCAGCAGTAAGGAGAGCCCTTCATGAAGAAACAAGCTTCCAAGAAAAACAGAATGACCCTCATACTGTTGCTGGCAGTGCTTCTTGCAGGGCTGTCCTTGCTGCTGTACCCCTTCGTGGCCGATTACTGGAACTCCATGCACCAGTCCCAGGCCATCGCCTCCTACCAGGAGACCGTGGCGGAAATGGACGATGAAACCTACGAAGCCCTGTGGCAGGCGGCGGAGGCCTATAACAGCGGGCTCCTTGGCAACGCCAACCGGTTCCAGCCCACCCAGGAGGAGCACCAGCGCTATGAAGAGCTGCTGGACGTGTCTGGCAGCGGTGTCATGGGCTATGTGGAGATTCCCAGCATCGACGTCTCCCTGCCCATCTACCACGGCACCAGCGAAGAGGTGCTGCAAGTGGCGGTGGGCCACATCGAAGGGTCCTCCCTGCCGGTGGGGGGCGAAAGCACCCACTGTGTGATTTCCGGCCACCGGGGCCTGCCCTCCGCCCGGCTGTTCACCGACCTGGACCAGCTCACCGAGGGGGACATTTTCACCCTGCGGGTGCTGGACGAAACCCTGACCTACGAGGTGGACCAGATCCATGTGGTGGAGCCGGACGACATCACCCTGCTGGAAATTGTGGAGGGGGAGGACCTGTGCACTTTGGTCACCTGTACGCCCTACGGGGTCAACTCCCACCGGCTGCTGGTGCGGGGCCACCGGGTGGAGAACCGGGAGGACGGGGTGATGCGCATCATTGCGGACGCCATGCAGATCGACCCGCGGTTTGTGGCCCCGGTGATTGGAGCGCCCATTTTGCTGGCGGCCCTTCTGGTGATGATTCTGCGGCCGCTGCGGCGGAGAAAACGAAAGAGGTGATCCCATGAAGTGGAAAGGAATCTTGGGACGGGCGGGGGCCTTTGCCGTCCTTGTCCTGCTGGCCTGCGCCCTGGCTGTGACTGCCGTGGCCCAGACCATCAACCAGGACAGGGAGAGCGCGCTCACACTGTCTTTTGGGGAGAGCGGGGAAGGCTTCCCGGAAGTGGGGTTTTCCCTCTACCCCGTGGCGTCCCTTACGGAGGAGGGGGAGTATGCCCTGACGGATGACTTTGCCCAGTATCCCATCTCCCTGGAGGACTTGGACAGCTCTGGCCTGCGCAGCCTGGCCCAGACCTTGGACGCCTATGTGGCCCGGGATACGCTTACGCCTTTGCTCTCCCAGGAAACCGGTGAGGACGGCCGGGTTTCCTTCGAAGGCCTTTCCCCGGGGCTGTACCTGGTTTTGGGGGAGTCCTACACCCAGGATAACACGGTATACACCCCCAGCCCCCTGCTGTTCTATTTGCCCGGCCAGGGGGAGGACGGGAGCTGGGAGTACGAGGTGACAGCCTCCTGCAAATTCGACCAGGAGGAAATCACAGATACCGCCGTTTCCCGCAAGGTACAGAAAGTGTGGAAGGACGACGGGAACCAGTCCAAGCGGCCGGAGCTGGTGTTTGTCCAGCTGCTGGAAAACGGCGCCGTGGTGGACACGGTGGCTCTCAGCGAGGAGAACAACTGGGAGTACACCTGGGAGGGTTTGGACGCTTCCTCCCGGTGGCAGGTGGCGGAGACAAACGTCCCCGATGGCTACACTGTCACCGTGACCCAGGAGGGGATCCTTTTTGTGGTGACCAACACCTATCCCGGCAAAACGCCGTCCAAGCTCCCACAGACGGGCCTGCTGTGGTGGCCGGTGCCGCTGCTGGCCTGCGCGGGGCTCGCTTTGATGCTTGCAGGCGCTGGGGCGCGGCGCAGAGAGAGAGGCTCCCATGAAAAGTAAAACGCGGATGGGGAATATCCTGCTGGCGGCAGGGGCGCTTTTCCTGGCGGCGGCGCTGCTGCTGACAGGGAGCAACCTGTATGAGGCGTACCAGGCGGGGCAAGCCTCGGAGTGCCTTTCCCAAGAGGTTTCCAGCCGGATCGAGAGCCATTCTCAGGAAGCGGACTCTCTCTCCCAGGCCGCCTTGGCCGGAGGGGAGGAGGAAACGCCGGAGTACCTCCGCAACCCGGAGATGGAAATGCCCGTGGAGGAAATCGAGGGCAACGGGTATATCGGCCTGCTGGAGATCCCGGCTTTAGGGCTGTCCCTGCCGGTGATGAGCGAATGGAGCTACCCTAACCTGAAGCTGGCCCCCTGCCGGTACAGCGGCTCAGCCTACGCGGGGAATTTCACCATAGCCGGCCACAATTACAGCACCCACTTTGGCCCCATAGGGGGGCTGAACGCCGGGGATTCCATCACCTTCACCGATATGCAGGGGAACTGCTTTGCCTATGAGGTCCAGGTGGTGGAAACGCTGGAGGCCACCGCGGTGGAGGATATGGTCAGCGAGGAGTGGGACTTGACGCTGTTCACCTGCGATTTGAGCGGGGAGTCCCGGATTACCGTGCGATGCCTGCGGGTGTAAGAGCCTTGCCCATTTGACAGAAGTCACACAGATGCGATACAATACAAGAGTGCCGGAGACAGCAGATGCTGTGCGTTGACCGAAAACTCTCAGTCGGGTCGATGAGAGCATAATGGAAGAATGAGGGGAGCCGGGGAGCTGTACAAGCTCTCCGGCTCGTTCTTTGCCTGTTACAAGCCATTTCCTCCCAGAGGATTGGGCCTAGGTTTTCATCTCCACAAACCATCGCTCGCCATCTCGATAGAGGTAGGTTTCCTTTCCCTGGATCTTTACCACATAGCGTCGGGTCAGTTCCCCTGTGCTGTAAGCTTTGCCGGGAGCCGCCTCCCGGCTGTCCTCGATTTCGTAGACCGGCCCTGTGGCTAAAACAATTTTCTGAGGCCGGATGCTGCCGTCGATGTAGTGGGTGGCCACCACTTCCACATATTGTTTGCGGCGCGCGTAGATTTTCATGCTCATGCAGCCCCTCCTTTCCGGGTCCACAAAACCGTGGAAAAGCCTGCCAGTTACTCGTAAGATTTCTTCGAATGTGATCGAATATACATTCGGTTTCTGCTTCTGATTATAGAACATAATTTCGAAAATTGCAAGTGCCAAGATATGGAATCATCCAATCGGTAGAAATCCTGCGCTATTGCCGGCAGAGGGAAAACGCCTGCCAGGCTTGGCAAGCGGTGGTTAGGGAGTAGGGCCTGAGCTTCCACTGCAAAAATCGGCACCCCAGTCCCACACTGCGCGTGGGGGAGCTTGGCTGGCTGCATGTATCACATTGCGGCATATCTGCCGCTCGAAGTCATGCGCAGCCTAAAATGGCGCATTGTGAAAGGAAACCCCCTCTTGTGAATGCACGGCATTGCGTATATAATAGAATAAAAGAATAAACATTTCATAACAGAAAGAGAATGGGAAGGGGCGGAGTTATGGATTACCTCACCGTAAAGGAAACAGCTGAAAAATGGGGGCTTTCTGTTAGGAGCGTCCAACAGCTTTGCACACAGGGGCGAATTCCTGGGGCGCGGAAATTTGGAAAATCTTGGGCCATTCCTGCCAACGCGGAAAAGTCCCAGGTTCTGCGGGCCAGTCAGACACAGACAGAAACTGTCCCAGAGGTCTCCATAGAACGGCAGATGGATAATCTCTGTTTGATGCCTTTGATGAACACTTCCTTTCAGCCAGGGAGTTGCCTGCAAACGATAGAGGCTATGCCCGCTGGTCCTAAACAGGACATCGCGTGGGCGGAATATCACTATTTCAGCGGACAAGCCGAGATGGCTGTGAAAGAAATCTCCCCGTATCTGACCCACGACGATTTGGCGGCCCGTCTCTCTGCTTGTTTAATTTATGCGTATGCGAACCTATCGCTTGGCCAGATCTCGCAAGCGCGGGCCGCTTTAGGAGAGTTGAACGCCTCCTTGGCCGCAGCGGGGGAACAAAGTCCTCTCTTTCGCGCTGCTTCCGCCTTTGTGGCGTCCGCTGGGACGGTGCTGCTTCATTTGCCGCTGCCAGAACAATTTCCAGAAACCCAAAGCTTTTTAAGTTTGCTGCCACCGGGGCTTCGGGCTTTTTCCCTGTATGTGCAGGCGCACTACCTCTATTTAAAAGGGGAGTACGGCCTCAGCGCGGGAATGGTGGAGGCCACCCTTGCCATGGGCGCAGTTCATTATCCCATTCCGGCTCTTTACCTGCACCTGGTGGCGGTGATGAACTATATGAGTCTCAAGCAGAAAGACAAGGCCGAAGAGCACCTTCTAGCCGCCTGGGAGTTAGCCCGGCCGGATGACCTGCTGGAGGGCTTTGGAGAACACCATGGCCTATTGGGGGGAATGCTGGAAGCCGTTATCAAACCGAACTGGCCGGAAGATTTTAAGCGAATTATCGCCATTACCTACCGTTTTTCTGCGGGATGGCGCAAAATCCACAACCCGGAAACAGGGCACAACGTGGCCGACGACTTGACGACCACCGAGTTTGCCGTGGCCATGCTGGCGGCGCGGGGATGGACCAACCGAGAAATTGCCGGCCATTTAAAGATTTCGTCCAACACAGTTAAACAATATCTGGACGCCGCCCGGGAAAAACTCCACGTCAGCCGGCGGCAAGACTTAAAAAAATATATGCTGCGATAAAGCGGCGCTCCCCACCCGGGGATGCCCACAGGATTTTCTCCTGTGGGTATCCCCCGTTTTTACCCCCAAAATGGGGGGTGGCAAAAGTGAATTTTTGTGATAAAATTAACGAAAGGTAAAGAGGCGGCTGCAGAACCGTTCCCTTTCCGGGAGGTTTTTCTGCAAAACCATCGAGGCACAAGTTCAACTTAAGAATCTAGGAGGAAATTGTATATGAAAAAGCGGCTGTTATCTATTTGTTTGGTGCTGGCCCTATGCCTGACATGCGTCCCCTCTGCGTTGGCCGTGGGGGACGGGCGCTTCAGCGGGGGAAACGGCACAGAAAACGCCCCATATGAAATCAGCACCGCACAGGATTTGTTTGCCCTTGCTGAGGAAGTGAATAACGGTACGTCATATGAGGACGAGTATTTCAGCCTCACAAAGGATATTGATTTGGGAACCGATGCGAACCATCCGTGGACCCCAATCGGAAATAATGCCACTACGCAGGGGTGGCAGTTCCTTGGCTCCTTCGATGGCGGCGGATATACGGTGAGCGGCCTGTATGTAGAGGGAACACATGGATACGCCGGACTGTTCGGCGTTGTTGGAATGTCGAACCAGACCACTACGGCCGAAGTGAAAAACCTGCGGGTGGAGGGCAAAGTATTTGTAAGGGTATTTTATGCAGGCGGGGTTGCTGGGTTTGTTGGTCGAGGTGCCAAAATCACCGGCTGCTCCTTCCAAGGAACCGTCGAAACAACAGTAGATAATCGAGCGACTGCGGGCTATACCGGAGGAATCGCCGGATATAATTTTGGCACCATCAGCGAGTGCAAGGTTTCGAACAGTATCATCTCTGGAACCAATCAATCCACTACAGCTGATATCGATATCTACGCGGCCGGCATTGCACCATACAATGAAGGAGGCACCATAGAAAAATGTACGGTAGAAAGTTCCACCATTACCGGCACTAACAATAGCAACAATCAAGCCTCACAAAGCCTTGCCGGCGGTATTGCTGCGTTTAATACGTTTTCGTTTTTGGGAAATATAAAAGGTACCATTGAAAATTGTAAGGTGACCGGTGGAAGTGTATCCACAGTCGGCACCGTGAAGGTTTCCTCTGTGGGTGGCATAGCAGCGGCCAACGAAGGCGCAGTGACAGGGTGCAGCAATTCCGCCTCTGTAACGGGAAACAATACCCTTCCAATTGCACAGGAAGTTTCCCTTGGTTCAGGGGGTGTGGTGGGCAGTAACAAACACCTCGTGGAGGGATGCTCCAATTCCGGCAGCGTAACGGGCAACGGCCTTTTTACCGGCGGCGTGGTAGGGTACAATACCACTAACGAGAACGAGAAAACAGATGGCACGATCTCTGCCAGTCACAACACCGGCGCTGTAAAGGGCGCGCAATACGTCGGCGGCGTGGTGGGCAATAACCACACTGTTGTTAAGAATTGCTACAATACCGGACAGGTTACAAGCACCGGAGACTACGCCGGCGGCGTAGTAGGACGCAATACCTATTACTTTACGGTTATTCCTTCGCTGAAGGAGTGGAAGGGCAATATTTCTACCAGCTATAACACCGGCGCTGTAAGCGGCGGCAGTTACGTTGGCGGTGTGGCGGGCTACAACTGCGTCACAATTGCGCAGAGCTTCAATACGGGAAACGTTACGGGCTCGGGAAACTACACCGGCGGCGTAGTAGGCTGCAATGATTTTGTCGTTAACGATGACTACGTGGGCTCATCGTTCGGCAATATTGTGATGATATATCCAAGCGACATCCAAAACACCTATAATGCCGGCGTCGTAACGGGCGTTGATTACGTCGGCGGCGTTGTGGGAGACCAACAAGGCGGTGTTGTGGAGCAACAGAAGAAGGGAACCTGCGCTTACAGCCACAATTATGGGGCTGTAAGCAGCAGCGGCCAGGGCACAAACATTGGCGGCGTTTTCGGCTATCTTGGGGCGGACGCTTCTGCCAACGTCTGTTATTACCTGAATACTTCTGCTTCTTCTTTCGGCGTGAGCGATTCTACAACCGTCACCAACGTAGAAAGCAAAACTTCGGATCAATTTGCCTCCGGCGAAGTTGCGTTCTTATTGGATGAACAAAATACTGCCTCCCAGGTCTGGGGACAGGAGATCGGTAAAGATGCGTATCCGGTCTTTACCAACGATCCCTCTAAAAACGTGCTGCGGGTCACATTTGAGAATACTGTAGACACACCAGCAACGACGCAATATGCCTATGCCAACCCCAAGGGCACTGTGGACGTGCCGGAAATCGCGAAACAACCTGCCGAAGGCCAGGTCTACTGCTGGATGGATACCACCAAAGGCACCCGGTACACCGATGCCACCCCTATTTCCAACGATGTGTCACTCACCGTTGTTTCGGCCTATGCGGCCCCTGCGAATGGAAGTGGGTATACCCTCAACTACGAGGCCGAAACTGCCGTGGCGGCAGCAGGCCATGAAATCAGCACTGACGGCGCAACTTGGCACGATGCCGCAAAAGGCCCTATTTCCATCGTGCCTGGTCAACCCTTGTTTGTTAGAACTTCGAGCAAGGAAAATGTATATGCCAGTGAGCCGACGGAGAACACCCTGCCGTCCCGTCCCGCATCACCGGACACCGTGCGCGGCGGTACCAACCAGATAACCGGCGTCACCGTTGCTATGGAGTACAGGCTGAGTGGCGCCAGTACCTGGACCGCTTGTACGGGTACTGCGATCACCGGCTTGCCCGCCGGGGCATACCAGGTGCGCATCAAAGCTACGAGCACCAGCTTTGCCAGTGAACCCGTTACCGTGCAGGTGAGCCAGTACACGCCTCCGGTGGTGCCCACCTATCCTCCCACGGTGGAGGAGTCGGAAAACGGCACAGTGACCACCAGCCCCAGCCGCCCAAAGGAAGGGGATAGGGTGACCATCACCCCCAAGCCAGACGAAGGCTTTGAGGTGGACGAGGTGGTTGTGGAAGATGCAGACGGCAACGAGATTAAGGTCACCCAAAACCAGGACGGCACCTACAGCTTTACCCAGCCTGACGGCAAGGTGACCATCACCGTGACCTTCCGCTGCGACGGCGGCGAGCTGTGCCCCTCCGACCACCTGACAGACGTGGAGGAGGACGGCTGGTACCACGACGCTGTGGACTATGTGGTGGAGCACGGCATCATGGAGGGCATGAGTCCCACCACCTTCGCCCCCCGTCGGGAACTGACCCGGGCAGAGGTGGTGCAGGTGCTCTACAATTTGGAGGGCCGTCCGGATGTGACAGGGGGGAACATCTTTACCGACACAGCAAAACATTGGGCGGTGGATCCCATCACGTGGGCGGCAACCACCGGTGTGGTAGATGGGTACGGGGACGACACCTTCCGACCTAACAACCCTGTGAGCCGGCAAGAGTTCGCCCAGATGTTGTACCGGTACGCCAAGTATAAGGGCTATGACTTAACGGCGGAAGGCGACTTGAGCCAGTTCCCCGACAGCGGTAAAATTGGCGAATGGGCGGAAGTTGCCATGAAGTGGGCCAACGGAGAAGGATTGATCCAGGGCCACGAGAATGGCACCATTGACCCCACCGGCACGACCATCCGCGCCCAGGCAGCCAGCATCCTCATGCGGTTCGACCTGAATTTGGTGCAACAATAAAGATTTCTGTAAGGGCCGGGAGTGATCCCGGCTCTTTGTTTTGTTCATGGATAAACAGAGAGGGGATATGCCCCTCCTAGAAAGTGGCAAGTATGTTTGGAACGGTTACAGCAGTTCCTGGCGGTTTTCTCCCAGAATGCGGTGGATTTTTAGGGCGTCCGAGCGCTGCACGCCCCGGGGAAATTGAAATTCCGGTTTGCCAAAGCCCACCAGACAGCTGATGTAATGGTCTTCCGGGATTTGCAGAAAGGCCCGGCTTTTGGGACAGACCTGCAGGGCCGCCCAGGGGGTTGTCAGATAAATGACCCCTAAACCATTACAGGTCATGGCAAGTTCCGCATACGTCAGCGCAATCGTTGTATCAAACACCCATTCTCCCCGGGTGGTGGGCGCGTGCACAGCCAGCATGTGGGGAGCACCGCGGAAACAGAACTCCTCTCCTTTATCGTAACAGGTCTTAAATACCGCTAAATCCTCTTTGGTGAACCGGGGAGGATAGGGCAACCGACTATGTAAAGGGGGCTTTGTTCTTTTTGATATGTAAAAACCGGCTGGAAGATTCCAGCCGGCCCAAATATATAATGTAGTATTTAATTGCTTTCAAGATCGCTTATCGTGTCCTCAAGTTCACGGATAGATTCTTCCAAATCCCTTGCCTGTGAGATTTTACCGTCTGCAAGCAAATCCTCATACTCTCGTGACAGACGTACCAGTTCTTCCTCCAGTTCTTCCAAAGTCATTTGTTGCAGCAGATCATCGTCCGGCAAGTCCTGACCGTTTAACATGGGGGTAGGCTGATGGCATAATTTCATCAAAATCAAACATGGCTTATCCTACTCCTTTTGCGTCGCGGTTTTTAATATTCACTACCCAACAAGAAATCTGCCAAATGCACGATTTTCACGCCATTGATATTTCCTGCCGCCAACTCATCCAGCGTTACCACATATTTC
>ERZ1643247.1867-NODE-1867-length-17888-cov-7.086245_pt1 | contig 17888 bp, 14 predicted proteins | sample MGYA00579264_ERZ1643247 | MGnify/ENA primary metagenome ERZ1643247 (study PRJEB29033, sample SAMEA4952262) | chicken gut metagenome | biome: Broiler Chicken; feature: Gastrointestinal Tract; material: Caecum | place: Ireland | collected 2018 | study: Broiler... | reverse complement strand
TTGCGACAGCTTTGATATTTTATCAAATCTCTTTCGCTTTGTCAAGAACTTTTTTTATTTTTCTTTGTTTTTCGCCGCCTCTCACGAGTCAGCTTTAATATATTACCACTTTGTTCCGTCATATGTCAACTGTTTTTTACAGTTTTTTCAACTTTTTTCTCAGTTTCCATCTAACTTCTATATATGGCAATTTTATATGACGTTATCTGTCGGTTAACTTCTTCTTTGTACGGAGACCGATCTGAAATCCAGCCAAGGACAGACGATCTTATTTGAAAAGAAAAAGAAAAAACTACTGGTTTATTCCAGCAGTTTCTGGATAACATCAAACGGAGAAGGAGGGATTTGAACCCTCGCGCCGCTACTAACGACCTACTCCCTTTCCAGGGGAGCCCCTTCGGCCAGCTTGGGTACTTCTCCAAAGCGGAGAGGGTGGGATTCGAACCCACGCGCCCTTTCGGACAAACGGTTTTCAAGACCGCCTCGTTATGACCACTTCGATACCTCTCCACGTCTCGCTTTACAGCGAGTTAAATTGTAATGCCGCTTTTTGCGACGGTGTTTATTCTATCATATACCCGAAAGATCTGTCAATAGATTTTTTATATTTTATTCTGCGGTTTGTGACAGTCTGCTTTAAGAAGCCCTTCGCCGATTTCCAGATCTCCGGGTGTTGTTATTTTTATATTCTCATAGGAGCCCGGAAAAAGCTTCACCGGGGCATCCATCATCCGCTCCACAACCATGGCGTCGTCCGTCACTCCCTGCTCTTCCTTCTGCATAAGTCTGGAATACGCCTCTTTTACCAGTGACATTTCAAACACCTGGGGCGTCTGTATCATCCACAAAGTATTTCTGTCCGGAGTCGCCTTTACAAATCCGTTTTCATCTGCGATTTTAATTGTATCTTTCACAGGCATAGCGGCCGCACAGGCTTTGTACTGCAATACGCATTCATATGCTCTTCCGATCATATCTTCATCGACAAACGGTCTTGCCCCGTCATGGATGAAGACATACCCTTCGTGTTCCGCCGCCTGAAGCCCGTTCCAGACAGAATGGTACCGTTCCGCTCCGCCTGCCGTAATTCTGCTGACTTTGGTAATGCCGTAAGGATTCAGGATCTGCTCCCGGCAGTACTCTTCTTCTCCGGCTCCGGCAACAAGAATAATCTCATCAATATAGTCTGACTCCTGAAATGCCTTCAGGGAATAATACAGCACCGGTTTTCCTCCCATAAGAAGGTACTGTTTGTGCACTTCGGATCCCATGCGCTTCCCGCTTCCTCCGGCCAGCACGATGGCCGTACAATATTCTTTGCCCACTGTCTTACCTCTCTCCCAGTTTCAGATTCGGCACCGCATTCAGATCCCAGCCGTGGCGTGTCCCTGCAAGGAACTCATAATAACCTGCCGCCCCTATCATAGCTGCATTATCGGTACAGTAAATCGGTGAAGGATGGAAGAATCTGATCTGCCTCTCTTCACACGCCTGTTTCATCGCCGCGCGCAGCGCCGTATTGGAAGCCACTCCTCCGGCGATGGCGAATTTATATATGCCGAAATTTTCTGCCGCTTTCATAGAATTTTCCACCAGGACTTCTACAACCGCTTTCTGAAATGACGCAGCGAGATCGGCGGGATCGTAGCTTTCCCCTTTCATTTTGCAGCCGTTAATATAGTTAAGGACTGCTGATTTGAGTCCGCTGAAACTGAAGTCATACTCCGCCCCTTCAATATGTGCTTTCGGAAATGATATTGCATCCGGGTTTCCCTCTTTGGCAATCCGGTCTATCTTCGGTCCGCCGGGATATCCCAGGCCGATTGCTCTTGCCACTTTGTCATATGCCTCTCCCGCAGCGTCGTCCCTGGTTCTTCCCAGAATCTCATATTTTCCGTAATCTCTTACAAGAACAAGGTGAGTATGTCCGCCTGATGCAACCAGGCATAAAAAGGGCGGTTCCAGATCGGGATGCTCAATATAGTTCGCCGAAATATGCCCTTCAATATGGTGCACTCCTACAAGAGGAAGCTTCCTGGCATATGCGATGGCTTTCGCCTCGGCCACACCTACCAGAAGCGCGCCCACAAGTCCCGGGCCGTATGTCACCGCAACGGCATCAATATCATCCAATGTGACACCTGCTTCTTTCAGCGCTTCCTCTATTACCTGATTGATCTTTTCTATATGTTTTCTGGATGCAATCTCCGGCACTACACCGCCATACAGTTTATGAAGGTCGATCTGGGATGAAATAATATTGGACAGCACTTCTCTGCCGTTGTGTACGACTGCCGCCGCGGTTTCATCACAGGAAGACTCGATTGCAAGCATATTGATATCTCTGATTTCTTTCATCTTGTTTCCTCACCGTCCTCAAACATCAGCTCCGTTGTCATTCCGTCTTTGCCCGCCTTTGACGCAGGGAAAATTCTGCGCACCTCGTCCATGTACTGTTCCGGCCGGGTCAGAGACGGACTGTAGTGTGTCAGCCACATTTCCCCCACATGAGCGTCTCTTGCAAGAGCTGCCGCCTCATAAAATGTCATGTGCTTATACTCTACTGCCTTCGCAGCCTTCTCCTTCTCTCCATACATGCCTTCGCAGATAAAGAGGTCTGACTTTTCCGCATTGATCCGGATAGAATCCGTGGGCCTGGTATCGGTAGTATAGGTCAGCTTGATTCCTTTCCTCGCAGGACCCAGAACCATATCCGGCGTAAATATTTTTCCGTCCGCTTCAATGGTCTCTCCGGCCTGCAGTCTGCTCCAGTAGGGAAGAGGAATTTCCTGTGCTTTTGCCCTTGCAGCATCGAATTTCCCCGCCCGGTCGATCTCCATTGTATATCCGTAGCAGAGCACATTATGATTGACCCGGAAGGCTTTCAGGCGGTAGCCATTGAGCTCGAATGTCTGCTCCGCGCCCTGGATTTCTCTGTATATAACCGGAAACGGAAGCTCCGGCGCAATTACGCGCAGGCTGCTCACCACCCGTTCCAGACCTTTCGGCCCGATCATGGTCAGCGGTTCCCTTCTGTCCGCATTTCCCATTGTAAGCAGAAGGCCGGGCAGGCCGCTGATATGGTCGCCATGATAATGGGTAAAGCAGATCACGTCAATGGGTTTAAAGCTCCACCCTTTTTCTTTCATCGCAATCTGGGTGCCCTCCCCGCAGTCAATCAGCAGGCTGCTGCCGTTAAACCGGGTCAGCAGCGCCGTCAGATAGCGGTAAGGCAGAGGCATCATGCCCCCGCATCCCAGCAAACATACATCTAACATACTATCCCTCTGTTCTATTCTTCAATTGCGGCAGGAATCTGAAAAGAATCCAGCAGCTCGTCATAACAGGATTCACACAGATCGAAACTATGTCTTTCTCCGTCTTTTTCAGAAAAATATCCCCATGTGTAATCCACACTGAATACCCCTTCCCTGGGGCAGCCGTCGACTGCCGGGATTTCCCTTCCGCATTTATTGCAAATAATTTTTTTAATTTCTTTCGTTTCTTTTATCTGATACTGGCGCATATAATTTCCTCCTATGTCCAGCGGTGTTTCCGCCGTTTTTCTACGTCCACACTATAGCATGAACACAGGATAATTCCCAGTGGGAACTTCTGCCGGAACTGCGGAACAGTTTCCAGAAAAGGAAATGTTCCTTCTATCGGGCAGCCCCTTCCGGATTTTCATTCTTCTTCTCTGCCGGGCGGCTCATCAGAATGGCGTCTTCCTCAGGATTTTCATAAAATCTCTGCCGGATTCCGTCCTCTTTGAAGCCTGCCGCCTCATACAGCGCCCTGGCCGCTTTATTGCTCACTCTTACGTCAAGAAGGATCCGGTCAATTCCCTGTTCTGCACATTCTTTTTCCAGTTCTTTAAGAAGCGCTTTTGCCGCTCCCTGCCTCTGCAGTTCTTTTACCACGCCGATTCTGGCAATCTCCGCTTCTCCCGCCGCTGTATATGCCAGCAGATATCCGGCTGTACGCCCGGCTTTTTCTGCAATAAGACATATGGTTCCCGGCTGCTGCCATGTTTCCAGTACAGACTTCTCGCTCCACGCATCCGGAAATAGCTGATGTTCCATTTCCGCTGTGACAGCCGCATCTTCCATAGTCATCTTCCGCACTTCCGGCACAGCGTTCTTCTCCCGCTCAGCTCTCTCCCGCTCAGCCTGGGACACCCGCAGATACTCCGGTTTATGCTCCGCCGCTGTCTCGTAATTTCCTTTCTTATAATACCGGATTCCCAGCGCGCCTACCACAGCTGCTCTCTGCCGGTTCATATAGGACGGCGCAAACGAGCAGGGAACTTTCAGATTCTGAACCAGAGTCTCCCGGTACACCGGCACTCCGTCCCCGAGGAACACAACAGGACGTCCGTAATTGTTCAGCCGCCGGATCAGGTCGCTTACCGGCGCCGCCATCTGCATCTTCAGAACACGGAATGCATATTCCCGCACAGGATTTTCTTCTTCTCCCGAATCCTTCGGAGAAAATGTATACACCCCGGTATATACCTGGTTTCTCCGGGCATCCATAATCGGGCAGATAATATCCTGGCACCCGTATAAGCTGTACGCCAGCGCATCAACTGTAGGAACGTGAACCAGCGGCTTATTCAGCGCAAGTCCCAGCCCCTTTGCCGTGGCCGAGCCGATTCTTAAGCCCGTAAAAGATCCCGGACCGCCTGATACCGCTATGGCGTCCACCGAAGCAATATCCATTTCAACCATTTCCATCATCTCGCTTATCATAGGCAGAAGCGTCTGGGAATGGGTCTTTTTATAATCCACCGTATACTCTGCAATTGTCCGGTCATCCTCCACCAGCGCCACGGTGGCTGTCAGCCCGGAGCTGTCTATCGCTAATATTTTCATACTGATTCCTTTCTGCAGCCTGCTGCGTCTTTTCCCGCATCTTCGCTCTGCGCGCAAAGGCGCTGTCACAGAGACAGACAGTTTCCCGCCCTCTCTGCGGCAGCACCACCGCACTATCTTCCCAGTTCTCTGATTGTAATCTTTCTGTAATCAAAGCCCTGTTCCAGATCCTTTTCTATCCGGACTTCCGTCCGCTTTTCCGGGAGAATCTCTTCGATCAGATCCGCCCACTCGATCAGGGATACCCCTTCTCCCATAATATAATCATCAAATCCCACTTCATCCATCTCTTCCACGTCGCCGATCCGGTAGACGTCAAAATGGTAGAACGGAAGCCGTCCTTCCTCATACACCTGGACAATTGTAAATGTAGGACTGCTGACCGGCTCCTGAATCCCCAGTCCTCTGGCAAGGCCCTGGGTGAACACCGTTTTGCCCACTCCAAGATCTCCCATCAGGGTAAATACCTGTCCGGGGACAGCCTTCTCTCCCAGCTTCTTTCCCGTCTCAAAGGTCTCTTCCGGGCTTCTTGTCTCTATAACCATGCAGGTTCCTCTTTTCCGAATTAGTGATGGAACAGGCGGATTCCTGTAAACGCCATTACCATGCCGTACTTGTTGCAGGTCTGGATAACATTATCATCTCTTACAGATCCGCCGGGCTGGGCAATGTATTTTACACCGCTTTTGTGCGCACGTTCAATGTTGTCGCCAAACGGGAAGAACGCATCAGAGCCCAGAGCAACATCTGTCATCTTATCCAGCCATGCTCTCTTCTCCTCACGGGTAAACACTTCCGGTTTCTCCGTGAAAACATTTTCCCATGCTCCGTCGGCAAGTACATCCATATATTCCTCGCCGATATACAGATCAATGGCATTATCTCTGTCCGCTCTTTTGATTCCTTCCTTAAACGGCAGTTCCATTACCTTCGGGCACTGTCTGAGCCACCAGTTGTCCGCCTTCTGTCCTGCCAGACGTGTACAGTGGATCCGGGACTGCTGACCGGCTCCGATACCGATTGCCTGTCCGCCTTTTACATAGCATACAGAATTGGACTGTGTATATTTCAGAGTGATCATAGCAACGGCCAGATCCATCTTCGCTTCGTCAGTCAGGTCTTTATTCTCGGTTACGATATTGGAAAAGAAATCTTTATCAATATTGAGTTCATTTCTCCCCTGTTCAAAAGTAATACCGAATACTTCTTTATGCTCCAGAGCTGCCGGCACATAATCCGGATCAATCTGGATCACATTGTAATTGCCTTTTTTCTTCTGCTTCAGAAGTTCCAGCGCCTCCGGCTCGTACCCGGGAGCGATCACCCCATCGGACACCTCTCTTTTAATGAGGCGGGCAGTATCCACATCACACACATCGGACAGTGCGATAAAGTCGCCGAAGGAAGACATTCTGTCCGCGCCTCTGGCTCTTGCATAAGCACTGGCAAGAGGAGAAAGATCTCCCAGATCATCTACCCAGTAGATCTTTGCAAGCGTTTCGGTAAGAGGAAGTCCCACAGCAGCTCCTGCCGGCGACACATGCTTGAATGATGTGGCTGCAGGAAGCCCGGTAGCCTTTTTCAGTTCTGTTACCAGCTGCCAGCCGTTAAATGCATCCAGGAAATTGATATATCCCGGTCTGCCGCAGAGCACCTGGATCGGCAGGTCGCTTCCATTGCTCATGTAGATCTTTGACGGTTTCTGATTCGGGTTGCATCCGTATTTCAGTTCTAATTCTTTCATCTTTACCTCCTGTGCCGCACTTGAAAAGCGGTATCATCAATGATTTTTGTTAACAATTTTGGTCTCGTATTTTCCTGTCTCTATATCAATATAGCGAACGAAAAGGGATACTTTGTTCTCTTCGTTCAGGCTGTTCCACAGAAGCTCTGTAAAGCTGTCCATATCATCCGGAATGGCGATCCGCTTCGGTTCTCCTTCAAAACTGGGGAGGGGATCTCCGTCACACATATAAGTGTGGATGAAACGGCCCTCGCCTGCAGAAGGATTTTCATAGGCGAATGTATATCTGATGCATCCTTCCGGTCTTCCGTTGTCGCTTTTCAGAATGGACATGGCGAAATTGTAAGTGCCGTTTTCGATATGCATAATTCCAGAAATACGCGGGGTATAGTTCGGTCCGTCCGGCTCAAACTCACGGCTGCGCAGAGACTGTTCAAATGTAAGCTGTTTGTCCATTCCCTCATAAATGGTGTCCGTCTGATCACCGTTCGTGACAATCGTCTTATTGCCCAGCACCCGCACCGGCGCGTAGATAATCAGACTGGGATCCGTAAGCTTGGACGGATCGAATGCCTGTGTGCGGATTCCCTCTCCGTCCTCCACAAAAATACGGTTGCGGCTGTTCTCGCTGCGTCCCATGATAAAATATGCAGTGACCGCTTTCCTGCCATCCGGTGTTCTGCCGATAATGATCCCTCTTCCGGGATAGGAATTATTCCTTAACTCTTCTTCAATAGACAGCATTTTCATTTTACTGTGTCTCCTTTCCGTTCTTCTCTTCTTCTTCCGTTTCGCGCCGCTTTTTCTTTCCGCCGGCGGAATCTTCGTCCTCTTCTTCCGGCTTCGGCTCAATCTGCAGCTTCACTCTGGTAATACGGTTATCTTTCACTTCCATTACAGTAAATACAAGATTGTCCTCCCTGATGATATCCCGGTCCTCTTTTGCCGGAATATGTCCCAGCTGTTCGATCAGATAACCGGAAAGCGTATCATAATTTTCCGTTTCCAGCTTCAGTCCCAGTTCTTCATTCAGATCTTCGATCAGAATTCCGCCATCCAGGATGTATTCTGCCTCGCTGACCGCCTCGATCTCAGGAACGACTTCCTCATATTCTTCATTTATATCGCCCATGATTTCCTCAACAAGATCTTCGATTGTCACAATCCCGGAAAAGCCGCCGTACTCATCTACCAGAATAGCCATATGGTGCCGTTCCGACTGCATGGTACGGAACAGTTCATCCGCTTCTTTTGTCTCAGGTACAAAAAACGGCTTGTGCAGCATCTCCCGGATGTTTATCTCATCAAGGCCGGATTTTCTCAGTTCAATCATCACGTCTTTTACGTGAAGCACGCCGATAATATTGTCAATACTCTCTTCATAAACCGGGATTCTGTTGTGTCTTGTTTCCAGGATTTCATCAATCAGCTCGTTGAAAGGTTCATTGATATCAATCGTCACTACGTCACGTCTGGGAACCATGACCTCTCTGGCCGTTCTGTCGTCAAAGGCAAACACCGAATCGATCATTTCCCGTTCCTCATCGTCAAAAGCACCGCTTTCATTTCCCATCTTGAGAAGGGCTTTGATCTCCTCCTCTGTTACCGCTTCTTCCTGATCCTCGGTCTTCATTCCCAGAAGTCTGAGCACCAGTTTCGTAGATACGGAAAGCAGTTTAATAAATGGTGAAAGGATAATGGAAACGTAGTGAATGGGCATTACTGTCATCATACAGAACGACTCTGCCTTCTGAAGAGCAATCCGTTTCGGCACAAGCTCGCCGAATACCAGGTTGAAAAACATCAGAACAAGCGTCACTCCGTTGTGCGCGATCTGCTGGCTGTACGGGATGCTGAATCTCCTCATCCACTCTGCCAGCACCGGCGATATGCCTGCCGCCGCAGACGCCGATGAATAGAATCCCGCGAATGTAATAGCTATCTGAATCGTAGAAAGAAACTTTGTAGAATCATCAAAAAGCTTCTCGATCACCTTCGCCTTTTTGTTGCCTTCCTGCGCAAGACTTCGGATCCGGTTCTTATTCACCGATACAACCGCCATCTCCGCGCCGGCAAAAAAAGCATTCATAAGAGTAAAAAACAATAAAAGCAGCAAATCAAATAAAATTGAGTTCCCCCCAGGGTCTGCGTCCATAAAAAATAACTCCTCCTAAATAAAATATTCAGGAGAAGTATATCATGCACTCAGTTTTTTCGCAATACATGTTCCTCAATAAACTGTGTCATCTGTCCCGCCGGAATTCCAAGAGCAAAAGAAAATTCACTGTACAGCGCATGTTCGAGAAGCATCTGATATTTCCGGTCCACACTGGTAATACTGCCCCTGCTCTTAGTTCTCTTGTATGTTGTCTTAAGCACTTTCACCCAGTTTTCCGGACAATAATCTGCAATACAGTCTTTGTACTCCTGTTCCCGCAGTTTCTCGTTTTTCACCTTCAGCACTTCGATATCCGGCATCCGGTCGATCAGCTTTAATGCCTCTTCCCTGCTGACAGGCTTCCTGATATTTGACTCATCATCCGTAGGCACATATGCGCGGTCTCTCTCGTCTTCCACTGACTGAAGTGTGTAGTACTTTTTCTTTCTGTCGGCAAAAGAAAAATCAAGCGTGCCGATATCTTCCACTTTGTACAGCCCTCTGCATTTGTAAACAACCGCATCTCCTCTACTGAGCATCCAATTCCTCCTTTCCAAGAACACTCTTCTCCATCCATTTCTGATCTGATTGTTGATCTGATAGTATAAGTATAGCCAAAGAAAGACCGGTACAACGCTGTAACGGCCTTTTTCTGCGGTCTCACTGTGAATATTTTAACACAATTCCGGCCAAAATGTAAGATAATTTGACTTTTTTTGCGCACTTTTGTGAATATCTCCCAATTGTCCCCTGTATTTTTTTGTTTATTTTCCAAAGAAAAACCAGCCCCTCAGGGCTGGTTCCGCTCAGTCAAGTGTTGCGCTTCTGCACACGCAGTCTTCCGGTTTAATAACACGGTCTGCCGTCTTATCTTTCTCTCCGTTTTGCCCGCAGTCTTTCTGAGGCCGGAATTCTATATGGCCGCTTGCAGCATCCATGCCGTCTACAATCGCCAGAGACTCCAGCTGAAATCCCAGATTCCTGATGATCCTTCCGCCGGACTGGAATCCCTTTTCTATGGCAATTCCGATTCCCTCAACCGTCGCTCCCGCAGACTGAACAATCTGAATCAGTCCCTGAAGAGCACATCCGTTAGCCAGAAAATCATCAATGATCAGCACATGATCTTCCGGTGTAAGGAACTTTTTGGCCACAATAACATGATTAATACATTTATGCGTAAATGATTCTACTTCCGCAACATACATTTCTCCGTCCAGATTAATGCTCTGCGATTTCTTGGCAAATACAACCGGCACATTGAAATGCTGGGCTGCAATACAGGCGATTCCGATTCCCGATGCTTCAATGGTAAGAATTTTATTAATCGGCTTTCCCGCAAATCTGCGTTTAAACTCTGCGCCCATCTCATTCAGCAGTCCGATATCCATCTGATGATTCAGAAAGCTGTCCACTTTAAGCACGTTTCCTTCTTTTACGACTCCGTCTCTTACAATTCGCTCTTCCAGAAAATTCATCTTTCTCCTTCTTCCCGCCGACAGAGGGTATCTCTCCCTCCGCCGGCATTTTCTCCTATATCCGACGGATTACATGCTCCGTCTTTTTCTGTAAATCACCCACATTGCCGCCAGCGCCGTCAGCATTGCAGCTGCTGCCGCCGGTACCGGTGTGGTATCACCTGTCTGTACTGCTCCCTGATCTTTCGCATCTTCATCCTGCCGGCCCGCTGCTCCGGACGGCTCTGTCGGAAGAGTGCTTCCGGCTGTCAGGCCCCTCACTGCATCCTGCAGATCACTGTAAGCACGGCTTACTTCCTCCTGCGTTGCATCCGGATCGCCCAGCACTGCCTCTGCCGCTTTCAGCGCATCTCTGTATGCCTGGTAACTTGCGTCAGTATAGGTTCCCTGTTCAATATTTTTGCTGGAGTCATACAGATCCTGCAGTTTATCCTTATTTACGGCCGGCTGTTCCGGATTCTGCGGAAGATCCGGATCCTCCGGCTTCTCAGGATCTTCCGGTTCCTGAGGTTTCTGAGGTTCTTCCGGCTTCTCCTCCAGCGCGTCTGCAGCTGCCTTTAACGCATTTGCCGCCTCATCCACATCTGTCTGGCCGGCATTCTCATCTGTAAGGACTTCAGCCGCTCTTTCCAGAGCATCCTGCAGTGCCGCATAGCTTTCCTCTGTATAATTGCCCTTCTCCGTTTCTCTGTACTGATTGTACAGCTTCTGCAGTTCATCTTTCGAAACTTCCACATCCGGTTTCTTTTCTAGGCCTTCTACCGCCTCCTGAAGTGCGGCAAGGACATCCGCCACCTCTTTCAGCGTTGCATCCCCGTCGCCAAGCACCGCTTCTGCCGCCGCAAATGCCTCTTCATAAGCTGCATAGCTTTCTTCTGTGTACGCATCCTCTGTATAGCCGGCATGTTCCGCGCAGTAATCTCTCAGTTCCGCTATGGAGACGAGATTCTGCAGCGCTGTCTGCAGCGCATTGTACGCCGCGTCTACAGCATCCTGGGAAGCGGGACTACCAAGCTGGGCGGAAGCGGTATCCAGTGCCGTCTGTACGTCTGCATAACTTCCCGCAGTATAATCTTCTGCCTTCAGTGCGTTTGCCTGATTTACAGCTTCCTGCAGCTCTCCCAGATCAATCGCCGGCGCGGACGGCATGCCGCATACCGCGATCCAGCTTAAAATCGGATCGTTATTATCCGCTTTCTTCACCGTAAGTGTAACAACGGTCTCTTTGTCCAGCGTAATGGTTCCGGAAGCATATCTCTCCTGACTGCTTACCGCGTCAAAATCACAGAGCTTTGTCTGCGCCCCTCCGTCCAGGGAACAGAACACATCCATCTGCCGTCCCATATTCCACCATCCGGTGCAGCCCAGCAGGATTGTGTGCTCGCCTGCCGGAAGTGTTACCTGGTAGGTAATATCCTTATTGCCGCGCGCCCACCAGCCGCCGGTATACGGATTATAGATGCTGCTCTGGCTGTATCCGGTAATATCTGCCGAATTATCTGTTCCTGCAATGCTTGTATAGCCCCATGTATTGTCATCCGTCTTTTGCTGATCCGCCGCATCCGTATTCAGGAGTCCGCTGCTTAACTTTTTCACATTTTCCCATGTGGCCGACTCAGGATTGTTGCTGTCAATCATATACTCGATATTTTCCGGAATAATCTGTACATTTGCCGTTGCATCAACCGTACTTCCTTCCACTGATCCGGTAACAGTAACAATGCTGAACGGATTTCCTTCGAAGGATACGCCGTCAAGATTCCACGTCACCGCTCTCTGAATCTCTTCACTTCCGGTATCGATTGTCACCGTATCCGGAAGCTCCGGTGTCTCGCCCATGTATGTCGCTGTATTTACTTCCTCCGGGGAAGCATATGCCGCCAGAATTCTCTGGTACTCTTCCTTCGTCACACGGATCGGCGTGCCGTGGCGCGCTCTGGACGGCATCTTATATGTTGTATCCGGTCTGCTGAATGCTCCGCCGGAGAGGTCGTCCGTTACAAGCGGATAATAACCGCCGCCGCCATAGTTATCTACAAGCAGACAGTACTGCCGGCCGGCCGCCTGATCTTCCTGATTGAATTTAAAGATCGTCGGTCCCTCAACCCACTGATTTGCATTCAGCGAATCCGAAGGGATGTGTGTCCATTGACCCAGCAGCGTCTTTGATCTTTCAACAAACACCGTCTTGGTAAGTGCTCCGAGATCATTGGTTTCTCCGCCTTCATTCTTTGTATACCGGTAATAGTAACCGTCGTCTCCCTGAATGATTGTAGTATCAATACTGGATTCATCATAGTCAATGAAAACTTCCGGCTCTGTAAATGTATAGAAATCCCGCGTCTTTGCGTAGTAAACTCTCTGTTTTGCATATCCATCGTCTGCAGTCTTGGAAGCCCAGTACACAACGTATTCTCCGGTCAGCGGATCATAGGCTGCCTCCGGCGCCCAGGTACATCCGGCTTCAATATCCGCGGATACTTCCACCATTCTCTGATCGGACCAGTTTACAAGGTCTGTGGATTCCCATACCATCAGAGACTGGCTTCCATTCGTCTGGGCTGTGCCCCATCCGTTTCCGCCGTTGATCTTCAGATCCGTGGCGATCAGATAGAACTTGTCTCCCTCCGGGGCACGGATAATAAACGGATCACGCACACCCTTTTCTCCAAGGGTTGAGGTAAGAACCGGTTTGTTGTTATTCAGGTCATCCCAGTTCAGGCCGTCCTGGCTGGACGCGAAGTAGATCTGCTCTCCGTCTGCATATCCCTCGCCTGCAAAGTAAGCGAAGAAATAATCTGTATAATCGGAATCTTCTATCTTTTTCGGAGCCGCTTTCACATTCAGAATGAACTCTTTTGTTCTTGTCTCTTCTTTATAAGTAAGGGTTGCCGTCACTTTTACTTCTGTATCCTCGGCAGGCCTTGTCACAACACCGGCCGGCATCGGATCATAGCCCTGCACGGCATGGGCTTCTACATCTACAATCTCCGGATGATCCGTAGTCCATGTAACCTGAACTCCGTTTTCCGTCTGTTCCGGAAGGGTAATATTGCCTCTTATGTCATCCTGATCCGGTATATCAAGCGACGCTTCCGCCTCATTCAGAATCCTGTCAATATCCTCGCCCTTGACCGTCAGTGTAAAGCTGTCTTTTCTTCGCCATAGCAGGTATAAGAAACGGATACGTTCACCGTCTCATCTGCTTCAGGCGCGGTTACCTTTCCATCTTCTGCAATGGAGCTGTTCTCCGGAATATCCCATGTCAGGTTCACACCATCCACACTTGCCGGGAATGCCACATCTCCGATAATATCATCTGCAGAAGCATTTCCACTGAGAAGAGCTTCCTGGATATCCGCCAGGAGCATGTTCTGTTTCTCCGCTGCTGACGGCACTGCGGACGCCACTGTCTCCGCGTCCAGCGCGGTATCCCAGATCCTGATGTCTGCCACATTGGCAATCAGCTTTCTGTCCGGACTGTACAGGGACTGTCCGATATAGCCCAGAATATCGCCGTCCGGGATCACACCGGATACGTCTTTTCCATGTTCCAGGACAGATACTTCCACTCCGTCCATATACAGGGTAAGGGTTGAGCCGTCAGACACAAGTGTAATAGCTGTGTATCCGCCGCCCAGCCGCTGATCCGGCACCGGCATTCTTGACTCGCCGCCCTGCGCCTCATTGCCGGTTTTAACCGCTCCGAGCACTGTGCCGTTGTAGCTGCCCTGTGCGGAGTTTGCGCTTACAAAGATATAATCTCCGATATTGCCTGCGCCCCATTCTCCGATTCCGTCGCCGAAGCACCATACCCAGTTGTCGGATGTGGTCGTAGCGCTGACTAATGCCTGTACAGTAAAGGAAGATGCGTCGTCAACAACGCCGGAAGGAATTGTAGCATACTGTTCATTATTGAACTGGAGAACCTCTTCCTCTCCGTATACTGCGAAATCGTCATCCTCTGTATTGTACAGTACCGCATCATTGCCGTTGCCGGAAATATCCTTCAATGCCGTTCCATCATGGGACATGTCGTAATGAGCGGCCAGAGCGGAATCCGCTTCCGACACCGGCTCGTATACCTTCAGTTCAGACAGGTTGCAGTTGCCGCTTTCTGTCTGAGCGTACCGGATATACCGGAAGGTATGCTCTGTTGTATTGAAATCCGTATAATATACAAATGTATCCGTATTCTGCGCAGGAACTGAATCGATGGTGTAAAGGGGCGTCCAGTCCTCTCCGTCATTGGATCCGTAGATCGTGGCTCCCACACACCTGTCCGCGTAACCGTTTCTCGGCGCATAGCCGACTGCCGCGATATTCTTTTCCTCTCCCAGATCGAATACAACATATCCTGACAGAACTCCGTCAAAAAATGTGCTGTAGTTATTATCTATTACATTGGTTACACCGTTGGTCTGATCACCGTTCCACGGAGTACTTCCTGTTACCTGGTCCGCGGTTACAGGTATCTGCTTCACATCAGATGCATCCATACCTGCATCTTCCCGGATGCCGCTTACTCCTTCAATAATATATGTAGTAATGGAGTTCGCCTTTACAGATGCGGTAAACCCGTTGTTCTGTGTATCTGCCGCAATATTATCGGACTTCGTAACATCCGCCCATTTTTCTCCGTCAGCCATGGAACCGCTTGTACGGATTGCTGTAATATCCGTTCCCATTGTCTCGAAACCGGACAGATCGAATTTCCATGTCTTGTCGGAATCCGAAGGATTCATTACCACAACAACAGCTTTCTGCCCCTCCGGATCGTAAGCCGCAAGCGTATTTTCCCGGTTTGTTCCGATAATTGTATAGCCCGGACGGATATACCTTGACAGCTGGCCGAAGCCGTAATATTTCATTGTAACCTCAATGTTCTCCTTATCATGATCCGCATAAGCCAGTCCCCAGTATCCGCCGTTCAGATTTACCGCGTCATACAGATCATCCATGGATGCAAAATCGTTGGCGCTGTCCGGCCAGAGCGTGTCTTTTGTCTTGCTGTCGGAATGCATGTCAATAGCGTTCCACAAAATCCAGGCAGAAGCGCCGAGACCGTTTACGTCCGTCATCATTCTCTGGGCCAGGCCAAGAGCAGCTGTCATCTCCCCGGCATTTGTTCCTGCGGCAAAGGTACCGTCCACCTCTGACATCCAGAGATTCTTCCCTTCACTTTCCGCAAGGCTTTTCAGTCCTGCACGGTCCGAACCGCCGTATGTATGGGTATCAATGCGGTCCACAATCTGTTTTGCCTCGTCAGACAGGGCATTGTAGGACCGGATCTGCGTATCAATACTTGTCTCGTCCGTTCCGGATATAAGAATGTCGATTCCTTTTTCTTCCAGCTCTGCATTCAGCGCCTCAATTATTCTCGACTGGGATTCCCCCTGGTCAAAATGGCATCCTTCCTGCTTGTTGCTGTAGGCGCCCCAGTAATTGGTATACGGCTCGTTCATAGGCGTCGTACTCTGGAAGGTAATGACTCCTTCATCGTTCCAGTGTTCAATTACATCCGCCATATAAGCCGCGAACGCATTTACAGAATCAGCCCTCAGGTTATCTGTATTTGCGTTTACATTTCCTGAGCTGCAGCCGCTTACTGTCATGAAATACGGAGGGGAATTTGAAAAGGCCTCTGCAATAAATTCCTCTCCGCTGGCTTCTGCCGCCGCCTTGAGAACATTCATCTGATTCTCGTCTGCATCCCAGTCGTAATTCCATGCGTACCCGCAGTCTTCGTCAGCTCTTGCGAAATTGTCTTCATACCACTGGATGGAGTGCTGGTCCGTATCAATCTTTGTCACATCCACGGCATATCCGGGGACTGCTGAATCAGACCGGATAATATGTGCCGCATGAGTGAACTCGTCCTCTGCCGGAACAACTCCTTCGTCGCCGGAGCTGATCACTGCCATCTTTACAAAATCCAGCGTCCAGTCTCCCACTCCGCCGATATCAACCGTATTATCCCCGGCGTTCAGCTCCACACCGCGGACTGTGGCAACAAAGAGCATATTGTTGTTTCCGGAAGCAATCATATTGGCGTTAATCGTATCCGCGTCTACCGAATAATCATCCGTTCCGTTTACGCGGATTCCCACATTCCTCCGATTGGATCCGGTGAGAGTAAGGAGCAGTTTTACGGTATAGGTTCCTTTTTTCTCTACGTTCACAGTATAATGAAGATTGTCTCCGGATCCCGGCGCGGCCCCCAGCTCATTGACGTAGCCAATCGCTTGAAAGGTGCCCACAGCGGATCCTTTCGTAAAGCCAAAATCTGCGTCAGAGGCAGAGAACTGTGCATTCTGCAGCGCGGTTATCTCGCTGATCTTCATACTTGTCCCGCTGTATCCGGGCGTACGTCCTTCTGTCTCCAGATCATAGAACTGTGCCTTTTCATTTACCGGCACTTCCGCAGTCTCGCCCACCGCATCTCCGCCGCCTATGTTATACCGGCCAATGTTCATATCCAGCCCCTTATCGCCGAAGAACAGTTCCGCCGCCTGGGACGTCATCTTTTCGCTGTAGCCGATCCGGTTGGCCCACCAGCACAGCGACGTGCCCCAGCCTTCAAACTCGCCCAGCCCGTCCCCGTTGGTGTCATTGAAAGCCGACGCATTCCACGGCTGAAGCCGGACGGTCTGATCCACGCTGTCAGCGGCCCGTGCAACTGCCGCCTGATCCGCCGGCAGCGACGTCAGTGTAAGTGCTGCCGCCGCTGCTGCCGCAACCAGCTTTTTAGTTGTTTTCATCCTTGCTTTCCTCCTTTTTTCCCTCTTCTGTATTATCCTCGTTCTGTTCAAAAACTGTAAACACTCTTCTGAGCAGGTAGGAATTGATCCATGCAATTAGCGATACCATAAACAGGAACCACATCGGCAGAGCCATCATCAGCATCATCGTGTTCCACAGTGACGCCAGTACCGCCACCACCACAACAGCCACCATAAGAAGTGTATACGGCAGTTTTGCAATCGTAAGAATCAGCGCGTTTTTAAATGTAGCGGATATCTTGTTCTCGTAGCGCGCTGTCAGCGGAAATACATATATCGTGACAGACAGAAGCAGGAATCCTACGATCAGGAAGATAATCTGAAGCACTTCCCCTGCTCCGGCTCCCATCATGCCTGTAATCCTGAAATCCAGCAGCCAGATCACACTGAACGCGGCAATAATCAGCCATATCGCAGTGCTCTGTTTGAAATTATCCTTAAAAGCCTTGAAAAAGCTCCGGAAAATATATCCCTCTTCGTTCCGGACAAGCTTCAGCATAACCGTATACAGAGCTGTCGTGGAGGCTCCGATAGTAACAATCGGAATGGAGCAGATCACCCATAGTATATTAAGAAACACCATGTCGCAGATCTTGCTCAGTGCGCGCATTACAACATTGTCCATCAAATTAAATCTCATAATAATCCTCTCACTTTATCTGATCCATATTTCTTTCAGTATAACACAGATACAGGGTGAAATGAAGCGCGAGTTCGGATTGGTGTGAATGTGGAATTCGGATTTGTCGAAATGAACTTAGATTAAGAAATAGCGGAAAATATTCAGAATTTCCCGAATAGAATGGGACGGAGATATGGGATGTGGGATCCTTATTCCGTTCCGGAATCTGA
>ERZ1643247.1866-NODE-1866-length-17890-cov-5.378638_pt1 | contig 17890 bp, 17 predicted proteins | sample MGYA00579264_ERZ1643247 | MGnify/ENA primary metagenome ERZ1643247 (study PRJEB29033, sample SAMEA4952262) | chicken gut metagenome | biome: Broiler Chicken; feature: Gastrointestinal Tract; material: Caecum | place: Ireland | collected 2018 | study: Broiler... | reverse complement strand
TACAGCCATGGTAGAGGACGTGGTGCTGGATTCCTGCGGTGTGGCGGCGGGGTGCCTGGTTTCCAGTTTCCTATGGAGAAGGGGAAAGAAGAAACGAGCTTGAGGATTTTTTGCGGCTGATTTGTCGAAAAAGTTGGTTTTTGTGAGAAAGGTGAGAACATGAAGGACGCAAACAAGGTAAAGGGCCAGGTGCTGGGCATGCCGCTGGAGCGGCCTCGCGGAAACGCGGAAGCCGGGCATCGAAAACTGAAGCTCATGTGCTATGACCTTTGCGTGCTGGGATTTGTAACCGCCATGGTGCTGCGGGTGTTCCCCCGGGGCAGCGTGACTCTGTCCTGGGCGGAGGCTGGCATGCAGTTTGCATTGGCGGCCGTGTGCCTCATGGCCTCGCGGTACGTGTTCAATGTCTACTCCCAGGTGTGGCGCTACAGCCGGACCAACAGCTACCTGCGCCTTTTGGTTGCGGATGTGGTGGGAGGTTTGGCCTATGTGTTTGTAGGGTACCTGGTGCCTGTGGAGCATCCCACGTTCTTCCGCATGGGCGGCATGGTGGCCATGGCCTGTATGGGCTCTATGGTGCTGCGGTTTCTGTATACCTGGCTCTTTGAGACCTGCGTCACCAGCGCCAAAGTCCGCTCTTTCTTTTCTCACAGAAACCTGCTCACCCGCGCGGTGAATACGTTTGTCTACCGGCTGACCGGCATCTCCCTGACCAACGAGGCCTTGACCACGGTGATGCCCACCAAGAACAAAATCCGCATCGCCATCATCGGAGCCGGCCGCATGGGGGCCATACTGGCCGAGGAGCTGCAGAACAACCCCAACGCGGTGTACACCCCGGTGTGCTTCATCGATGTGGATAAGGAAAAAATCGGCCGCCAAGTCTGCGGCATCGACGTCCTCCCTGCCGGGGAGGGCAATAAGGAACGGCTGGACCGCCTGGCAGTGCAGGAAGTGGTCTTTGCCGTGAAGAAATCCCCAGAGGACCGGGCAGCCCTCTATGACCGGTACAAATCCATGGGCTTTAAGGTGAAGGTCTACACCTTCCCCGTGGAGAACACGGAGGAGAGCGGCAGGCGGCAAATCCGGGAGTTCGATGTGGAAGAGCTGCTGTTCCGCCAGGAGGTGGACTTTTTGGGGGAAGAAGCTCGCAGTTACTACCGGGATAAGGTGGTGCTGGTGTCCGGTGGCGGCGGTTCCATCGGCTCAGAGCTGAGCCGGCAGATCGCCCGGATGCACCCCAAACAGCTGATTCTTCTGGATATTTACGAGAACAATGTGTACGACATCCAGCAGGAGATGCGGCTGGCCTATGGCAAAGAACTGAACTTGGCAGTGGAGATTGCCAGCGTCCGGGATAGGGAACAGCTGGATAAGGTATTCCGTACATACAGGCCTCAGGTGGTGCTCCACGCGGCGGCCCATAAGCATGTGCCCCTGATGGAGCACAACTGTTCCGAGGCCGTGAAGAACAACGTGTTCGGCACCTGGAACATGGTCCGTGTTTCGGAGAAGTATGGCGTGGAGAAGTTCATCATGATCTCCACAGATAAGGCGGTGAACCCCACCAATGTGATGGGAGCCACCAAGCGCCTTTGCGAGATGATCGTCTTGAGCCGGGCAGCGGCCCAAAGCAAGACTTCCTTCAGCTGTACCCGGTTCGGCAACGTGCTGGGCAGCAACGGCAGTGTGATCCCCCTGTTTAAGCGGCAGATTGCCAACGGCGGCCCTGTTACCGTGACAGATAAGCGTATTATCCGCTATTTTATGACCATCCCCGAGGCCAGCCAGCTGGTGCTCACTTCCGGAGCCATGGCCCAGAGTGGAGAGCTGTTTGTGCTGGATATGGGCCGGCCAGTAAAGATTCTGGACTTGGCGGAAAATATGATCCGCCTCAGCGGCCTGGAGCCCTACAAGGATATTCCCATTGTGGAAACCGGTCTGCGGCCTGGAGAGAAGCTCTATGAGGAGCTGCTCATGAAGACGGAGACCCTGACCAAAACGGATAACGACCGTATTTTTGTGGAGCGGGACGAGCCTCTCTCCACGGCTCTCATTCAAGAGAAGCTGGATGTGTTGGAAACCGCCTTGAAAACTGAAGACGATGACGCGATTCGTGTGGCCATGAAGCAGGTGGTGCCCACCTACCATTCACCAGAAGAGGTCAATGGGAAGGCAATTGCTGAGGCTAAGTTTATAGAGGATACCGCTACCGGGGCCGCTGTGCCGGTGGCGGGGTGAAATGACTGAGAAAGGACGATGGAAGTCCCTTGTATAAAAGGTACATAAAAAGAATGTTTGATATTGGAATCTCCCTCTGCGTACTGGTTATTTTATCCCCAATCTTCTTAATTGCAGCTGTTGCAATCAAGTGTGAGTCTCCTGGGCCTGTGATATTTAAGCAAAAACGCTTGGGAAAAGATGGGGAAGAGTTTTACATTTATAAGTTCCGGTCGATGGTGCAAAACGCGGAGCACACAGGCTCTGGTGTTTACAGCGGAAAGAACGATGCCCGTGTGACAAAAGTTGGAAAAATCATTCGCGTTGCGTCCATTGATGAACTTCCTCAGGCAGTGAACATGCTGAAAGGGGATATGTCTTTGATAGGGCCTAGGCCGCCCCTGACTTACCACCCTTGGCCCTTGGCGGAGTATACGGCGGAACAAAAGAGAATGTTCGAAGTGCGGCCGGGGATTACTGGCTGGGCCCAAGTACATGGGCGAAAAGATGTGGAATGGAACAAGCGAATTGAAATGAATGTTTGGTATGTGGATCATGTGTCATTTTTGCTGGATGCAAAGATTTTCTTTATGACTATCTTTAAAGTTGCCACCAACGCGGATAACGAAAATGTCGGAGAAACAGTAAAAAAGTAATGTTTTGACTGGGAAAGGCAGGAATCTCGATGTCCCTCAAACTGATGTACATAACGAACCGTCCTGAGGTTGCCCTGATAGCGGAAAACGCTGGGGTGGATCGTATTTTTGCGGATATGGAGTATATAGGGAAGGCCGCTAGACAAGGCGGGATGGATTCTGTACAGAACCATCATACGGTGGAAGATGTGCGGAAACTCCGCTCCGTTTTGACAAAGGCTCAGCTTTTGGTGCGGGTAAACCCCATCCATGAAGAGTCTGAAATATTTGGATCGTCTGAAGAGGAGATCGATCAGGTTATAGAAGCCGGTGCGGATATTGTGATGTTGCCGTTTTTCAAAACGGTGGAGGAAGTGGAAAGATTTCTTTCCGCTGTGAATGGAAGAACGCAGACTATGTTGCTTTTGGAAACGCCGGAAGCGGTGACCTGTTTAGATGAAATTCTTGAGATTCCCAAAATCGATGAAATCCATATTGGAATCAATGATCTAAGCCTTGGCTATAAGAAACAGTTTATGTTTGAGCTCTTAGCCGATGGGACAGTGGAACGGCTGTGCCAAAAAATTAAGTGGGCTGGTATTCCCTATGGATTTGGGGGAATTGCGGCGATTGGGACAGGGACACTTCCAGCGCAGGCCATTTTAAAAGAGCATTATCGTCTTGGATCTTCCATGGTGATTTTGTCTCGCTCATTCTGCAATGTGAAGGAGGATTCTGATTTATCATATGTACAAGAAAAATTCGAAACGGGTGTGGGGTGTATTCGAGCTTTTGAAGATGAGATTTCACTGCACAGCCGGTACTTTGAGGAAAACAGGAAATTCGTAAAAAGTTGTGTGGATAAGATAGTAGGGTAAAGATTGATTATGAAAGAAGGCTGGAAAAGAAAATGATATTCTTTATTACAGCTTTACGTGCGATGGCAGCCTGCCTCATTACCAATGCCCATTATACAGGGATTTACCCAATTGAAATAATAGCAAATGGGGGACTAATCGGAGATGTTTTGTTTTTTGCAGTTTCAGGGTATTGCCTCTATAACGTGAAATATGAGCTGTAGCCTAAGGGATTTGCCATGTGGTATGGAAAAAGGCTGTGGAGAGTATATCCGCCGGTTATCCTCATGACTTTGATTTATATGTTGGCAGGTTTCTATTCTCTTAAAGAGCAAAATGCCTTTTGGTGGTATATTTATCCTACATATTATCATTTTGTGGCCTCAATTATTATCCTTTATATTCCCTTCTTCTTTACCATGAAGATTGAAATATTAAGGAACCATCTTACGGTGGTTATGGTTTTAGTCGCCTTGGTGGGACTGGGAATATATTTCTTTTGGTATGATAAAACTTCATATCACATTGATACAGTTAGAGAACCATACATTCGCTTTCTGTTTTTTGAAAGTATGTTGCTGGGAGCGTGGTTTAGAAAAAATGATTTCAGGTTTCGAAATTCATTCCAATGGAGAATAGTAGTAGGAGTGACTGTTTCATTTGTAATTTATTTTGCCAGCAAAATTCTTTTTCAATCAGGTCGACTTGACTCTGCCTTTCAGATTTTTAATTGGATTATTATTTTTATATTACTATATTTTTTATTCCGTTGGTTTGCAGCAATCGATAGTTATCTGACAAATTTTCCTACGAGGATTAAGAATATAATTCAGTTTATTTCAGGTATTACTTTGGAAATATATGTAGTTCAGTATGTGATAATTGATGTGATTCGAAATTTCAATTTACTATTTCCTGTGAATTGGGTTATTTTAACAACTGCAATCATTTGCGCAGCGACTGGATTAAAATTTGCTTGTACTTTGTTGTACAAAGGAATAGATAAGTTTCTAGAGAAAAGAGTGAAGAGAGAGTAATCATGAATTTGTTGATTACAGGAGCTTGGCGTGAGGCAAAAGAGCATATTTCCTTTTTTCAAACGGAAGGACATCGGGTTAAATATATGCAGTATGAACAGGATGAGCTGCCGTGTGCACCTGAGTGGGTAGAGGGAATCATCGGAAATGGAATTTTCCTGTTCCACTCTATTGAGGAATTTGTCAATCTACATTATATCCAGCTTACTTCGGCTGGCTATGATCGAGTTCCCATGGACTACATAAAGGAGCACAAAATCCAGATTTACAATGCCCGGGGGGTCTATAGTGTACCCATGGCGGAGTTCGCAGTTGCAGGGGTTCTAGCACTGTATAAACGGCTGCCCGGTTTTCTGGAGTCACAACGGAACCACGAGTGGCAGAAACGGCGGGATCTTTTGGAACTTTCAGGGAAAAAAGTGTTGGTTGTTGGTTTTGGCAGCGTGGGTCAGGAGTGTGCTAAACGATTTAGGGCTTTTGGAACGATGGTACTTGCCGCAGATATACAAAAGCCAGAAATGGGATTTGACGTGTTCTATTCTATGGAACATCTTCCAGAGGCTTTGGCCCGAGCGGATATTGTGATCCTGACTCTACCCCTCACAGAAGAGACTAGAGGTATGTTTGATGAAAAAGCGTTTACCTCGTGTAAGCCTGGAGTAATTCTGGTTAATATCTCCCGCGGTGCGATTGTGAAAGAGCGAGCGCTTGTAGAAGCGCTTAGGAAGGGTACATTAGGCGGCGCAGTCTTAGATGTGTTCGAGACCGAACCGCTGCCGGAATCCAGCCCGCTGTGGGATATGCCGAATGTGATTGTTACGCCGCATAATAGCTTTATAAGCAGCCTAAACAGCACACGGCTATTGAAGCTGATTATGGAAAACTTGCCTAACAGAAAAAGTGATGTTTTATGAGAAAAGATATTATATTGATTGCAAATTATTGGCATTTTGAAATTGAAAAGGAAAGTAGTCGCTACCGTTCGTTTGCGGAGATTCTGTGCAAACGATACGATCTTGAAGTTGTGACTTCAACTTTTTGCCACTTAAAAAAAACACAACGCGATGAGAAAGAATTACATCTTAAAGATTTGTCCTATAAAATAAAACTGTGCTACGAAAAAGGTTATAAAACAAACATTAGTTTACAAAGAATTTTCAGTTACACTCAATTTGGAAGGAATGTACTGAGATATCTAAAGACAAGAAAAAAACCAGAACTTATCATAGTTTCCGTGCCTTCGCTCGCAGTTGCTGACTATGTAAGTAAATACGCAAAAGATAATAATATCCCCCTCATAGTTGATATTCAAGATCTTTGGCCGGAAGCGTTCAAAATGGCAATTCATATACCTGTTTTGTCTGACATTTTGTTCGCGCCTATGATGCATCAGGCAAATCAAATTTACTCCAGAGCAAATATCATAATGGCGGTTTCTGATGCTTATGTTGCACGAGGAAAACTCGTGAATCCATTGGCGGATACACTTAGTATTTACATTGGTACAGACAGTGAACTTGTTAGGAAAGTTACAGATGGGATAGAAGTACCAAGAGAGGAGGGTAAGTTTGTCATAGCCTATATTGGAGCCCTTGGTTACAGCTATGACATTAAGGGTGTTATTGATGCAATTAAATTATTGAAAGATACCGAGCACAAGGATAACATCAAATTTATCGTAATGGGAGATGGCGTATGCCGAAAAGAATTTGAGACTTATGCTCAGAAAAGTGGTATAGATTGCGAATTTACAGGTTTGTTGGAATACGGGAAAATGATGAAAACATTGATGGCTTGCGATGTTGCGGTGAATCCAATTATTGGACGATCCGTTTCAAGTATTATTAATAAGGTTTCTGATTATGCTGCGGCGGGAGTACCGGTTATCAATACACAAAACAGCAAGGAATACCGAGACTTACTTGACCATTACAAAGCTGGTATAAATGTTGAGAATGGAAATACTATAGAATTGGCCGATGCTATCCGAAAATTTTATTACGATAAAAATTATAGAGTTGAGGCTAGCAAAAATGAAAAAAAGATGTTTGAAGAAATATTTGATCGTGCAAAAAATTACCCAAGATTAATTTATAAAATAGAGGAGATTTTAGGTGAACAAAAAGATAAAAAATGTCCTTAAAACAATATGGCGGTTTCCGTTTCAACGGCTATATCGTTTAAGGCTGAGGAATAGACATTTTAGTTTGATCTCATGTAATTGTATTGGTGGGGCGCTTAGCAACGATCTGGGGCAACAATTTCGTTCTCCAACAGTCAATTTAATTATCCCTGGGTATTTGAAATTCGCAGGAAACTTGAAGTATTATTTAAATACTCCAATGGTGAGAGGAAAAGTAACACCTCAGGGCTGGCCAATTGGCATGGTTGGTGAGATTCAAATTCTTGGTGTACATTATCAAAGTTATGAGGATTTGAGTCAAGCGTGGGAAAGACGAAGAAAAAGAGTTAATTTTGATAATGTTTTTTTAATTGCAACGGATGAGTATATTAAAACACCACAGGATATAGAGACCTTTTCTAAACTACCTTATCCAAAAGTTTTATTTAAATCCAATAATGAAATCAATTATGATTTTGAAATATATATTCCTGGTTCTAGCAAACGTGATAATGTTGGAGACCTTTTAAGATATGCTGATGTTTCAGGCATCAGACTGTTTGAAAAGTATTTTGACTGCATTGGGTGGCTTAATGCTAATAAAGAACGAGAATAAATCTAATACAGGAAAGGACGAGAAACGGGAATGAAAGTTCTAATTATGAGTCACAATCCAATTACTGACTATAACAGTATGGGGAAAACATTTCTCGCTTTGTTTTCTGCTTTTTCTGAAGAGGATCTTTGCCAGTTCTATATTTATCCAACTTTACCAAACATAAAAGTTTGCAGAAGTTATTATCGTATCACCGACCACGAGGCGCTGAGAAGCATTATTTTTCGTGGAAATTCAGGCAGATGTATATCTAATAAAGAGATTAAATATGAAAACACACTTTACGAAAATGAAAGCATCTCAAAAATATATCATGATAAAAGCTCGCATAGAGAACTTAAAATCCTTGTGCGAGATATTATTTGGAAGTTGGCAACTGTAAAAAATCACAGGCTGGCAGTTTGGCTCTCGGAAGAAAAGCCAAGTGTTATTTTTGCAGCACCTGGTGCATCTGGATTTTTTTACAAGCTCATTTTTCGTTTTGCAAAAAAAATGAACATACCCATTGTTACTTATGTATGCGATGATTTTTATTTTAGCAATCAAAGCAAAAAAGGAGTTATTAAAGCAATCTATGCACACTATATTCGTAAGAAAATCAAAAGATTACTGGAAGCGTCATGCCATGTAATCACTATCTCTGAGGAGCTCGCTTGTGATTATACGACAGAATTTGGTTGTCAATGTACTGTGATTTCCACTGGTGCAAATCTGAATAGAGCTTCGGAGCCATTATGCGGTGATGGGAAGATTCTGTCCTATTTTGGAAATTTAAAGTTAGGCCGCTATTCGTCCCTTGCTGAGGTTGCAAAATCGGTGGATTTGTATAACTTAAAACATGGAAGTTCTGTAGTTCTGAACATTTATACTGCAGATTGCTCCCCAAATGTTTTAAAAGCATTCAATGGTATTGTGAGTGTCAATTTTTGTGGATTCCTTCCATCAGACAAGATGTGTGATGAGATGAATAAAGCGTCTGTTCTTTTACATATTGAATCATTTGAGGATGAAAACAAAGTACGCGTAAAATATTCTGTTTCTACGAAAATTGCAGATTCACTAGCTTCGGGAATATGCGTTCTTGCGTACGGTCCTGAGGGATTGGCGTCCATTGAATACCTTCGCCGGAACTCTTGCGCTTTTATTGCCAATAATAGCGTTGAACTTGAATGTATATTATTCGAGTGTCTCAGCAATCCTGAGACAAGAACTAGAGTGGCAGCAAGAGCGCTCGATGTTGCCGCCCGTAATCATGACTCTTTGAGACAGAGTGAACGCCTCAAATCCATATTTTTAAAGGTTAAAAGGTTATAGTATGAAAATATTGCAGGTTAATGTGGTATATAACTCGGGAAGTACCGGAAAAATCGTATATGATATTCATACAGAATTGGAAAAGCGAAATGTAAGTTCAGTTGTTTGCTATGGACGAGGCAAAATAGTACATGAGAACAATATCCATAAGGTTTGCGGTGAATTGTACTCGGACATTAATCACTTTTGGGCAAACCTATCCGGTGTTCTTTATGGAGGCTGCTTTCTGTCAACTCAAAAAGTGATTTCAATTATTAAGAAAGAAAAGCCGGATATCGTACATCTACATTGCTTGAATGGCTATTTTGTGAATATATACAGCCTTGTCAGATGGCTAAAAAAACATAAAGTTAAAACTGTTTTGACATTGCACGCTGAATTTATGTACACAGGTGGGTGTGGTTACTCCATTGATTGTGAACAATGGAGTACTCGCCAAGGGTGTGGTCACTCAAAATGTCCTCGTTACAGGTCGGATATGAAAGTTTGGTTTTTCGATCGCAGTCGGACAATGTGGAGACGCATGAAAAATGCATTTGACGGATTTGATGAGGGGCTGGTTATTTCTTCGGTTTCTCCATGGCTCATGGAACGCGCTTCGCGTTCACCTATACTCTGTGGAAAAAAACATTGTGTAATTCTTAATGGAATTGATACGGGATTGTTCCACACTTATGGGAATGAAAGCGCTGCAAAACTGAAAAAAGAATTTCGTATAGGAAACGAACATGTCATTTTTCACGCAACAGCAGACTTTCGCAGCGATTTAAATCATATAAAAGGTGGATATTATATCATTGAATTAGCCAAGCGTATGCCAGAATTTAAATTCATTATTGCTGGAAACTCAAATGATGATATTAAAGTTCCTGACAATATCATCCTACTTGGGAATATTACGGATAAGGAAAGATTAGCAAAAATGTATTCAATGGCAGATTTGACGGTAATAGCGAGTAAAAAGGAGACTTTCTCCATGATAGTTGCTGAGTCACTTTGCTGCGGAACACCAATAGTCGGTTTTAAGGCTGGGGCACCTGAAATGATAGCACTTCCCGAATATAGCGTTTTTTCAGAGTATGGTGATCTTGACATACTTGAGCGGAATGTACGCTTGTATATTGACAAAAAATGCGTAGGAATTTCTGAAAAAGCAGCGGGTGTATATTCAAGAGAAAGAATGGTAAGCAACTATTTACAGTTGTATTTATCACTTTCCAATGAGGCAATTAAAGAAGATGACAGTTAATTATAAGCATAATTTCAGATTAGACAGCGGAAGTTTCTTTGTGCTGTACACTTCACTTGTTATGATGTGTTACTTACTTCCAGCGTTGAAAATAACCATTCCATATATACATGTAGCGTTACTCATGCTTGTTTTTTTCCCCATTGCAATGATAAAAATGCAGAACAATTTGGGCTTTTTTATAGTGATGTTGGTGGCAACTTCTTTATCTGCGATTTTTTATTTTGTCAATGGCATATATGGCTTGAGTGATGCGATAAATGAGGCGATCAGATATATACGCTTTTTTCTGCCCGTATTATGGACTTTGTTTGCACTGCGTTATTGTTCAATAAAACAGCAACGCCATATGTTGATCATTTTCGGAATAGTGATGAGTTTTATTTTAATTAATACAATCATAGCTCTTGAACATGATAGTTGGATTGCAAGAATTCTTGCACAGGATAAGACAACTGACACAACAGAAATTCGTGCATATAGAATGAGAAATGTCGGCGGCTTTGAATTTTCATATATGATGGGAATTGTTGTAATTTGCCTGACTTGGGCGGCAATACAATGCCAAAATGTTTTGGGAAAAATCCTCTTTGTTATAGGTGCTGTTGTAGGGTTTTACTATATAATTCAGACTATGTATATGACATTGTTGATTTTAACGGCTTTTAGCATTTTGGCATTGCTGCTATTCAACATAAAAAGTGTTTATTCAAAAATTGTTATTGTAATTGGAAGTATTGTTACCTTTTTTTCCTTAGCTCCGATTTTTAAGTATCTGAGTGAGTTATTCTCGGGTTCATTGCTGTCTACAAAGTTTTTTCAATTTTACACTATGATGACAGGAGGAGGTGTTGATTCTTTAGGATCACGACCTGGCTTGATAATGGATGCGATTCAACGTTGGTTAAAAAGTCCTTTATGGGGAGGGTATGATACATCAGTTCGTACTCATTCTTTCGTCTTTTCCACGCTTGAAGCGACAGGGCTTATTGGTTTTTTTGCGTTTTTGTGGTGTATGTGGTGGGCGTATAAATCAATATTATCCGAATTAAGGAAGAAAGACGTTGAAACAATTTTGTTATCAGTTGTTTTTTTATATGTTTTTGCACTTGCTGTATTGAATCCAATCGGCTATGTATTTGAAGTGACGATTTCCGCATTTTTCATCACGCCCCTTTGGTCAGCTTTGATAGGTGCTGGAGATCATATATTATAAATTATTGCATGATAAAATACATTGTCAAAGTGAAAAAACTGATGGGGGTAAATATGTTATGAGTGTGCTGAAAAAAGTCTATCAGGTTTTGTTTGATGCTTTTATTGCAAAAACTCCAGAATCATGTCAACCAATTCGAAATTTTATAGTGGGAAAATATATAAAAAAGTTCGGTGAGGGGGGATCTATTGGAAGAAGATGTCGTATTCATAAAAATACGTCGATAGGGTGTAATTCCGGGGTTGGACGTGGTTGTGAAATTAACAACGGCGTTACTATTGGAGATAATGTTATGATGGGTCCTGATGTTTTAATATATACGCAAAATTACTGTACTTCAGATCCTAAAGTTCCAATGCGCACACAGGGAATGAATCAAATCATGCCGGTTATTATCGAGGATGATGTTTGGATTGGCGCAAGGGTTTGTATATTGCCAGGAGTTGTGATTGGCAAAGGAAGTGTAATTGGTGCATGTGCTGTTGTATCTAAAAGTATACCCCCGTATTCGGTGGCAGTCGGCAATCCGGCAAAAGTTGTAAAAAGTAGATGTATCAATAATACAAATTTATGAAAGGAACTATATATGGATAAATGGGAAATTGACGTTGCAGTGCTTTGTATTTTTTTTGCACGACCGGATCAGTTTGCAAAGTCATTCGAGCGTGTGAGAAAAGTTCGTCCTCGGGTTTTGCTTCTTTGGCAGGACGGCCCACGCGATGGTAGACCAGATGATATTGAAAACATAGCGAAATGCAGAAAAATAGCTGAAAATATTGACTGGGAATGCGAAGTGTACCGTAATTACCATGATAGAAATATGGGTTGCGATCCGTCAACTCATTTGTCTCACAAATGGGCGTTTAGTATTGTCAATAAGTGTATTATTCTTGAGGATGATATTATTCCTGCGTTATCTTTTTTCCCTTTTTGCAAAGAACTCCTTGAAAAATACGAAAACGACACCCGAATCGATCGTATTTGCGGTCAAACACTTTACGGCGGTGTTCCAGATAAACGATATAGTTATTTTTTTGGAAGAAGTGGTTCGTCATGGGGCTGGGCGACTTGGAAAAGGGTTGCCGACACGTGGGAAAGCGAATATCAATTTTTGCAAGATCCGTATTATCTGGATCTTGCAAGGCACCGTTTTGGTCACAAGCGATTTAATTATAGCGTTACTGCTTCTCAAAAGCACGCTTCCGAGGGAATCCCGTACTGGGAACATATAGTTGGATTTCGTACGATGCTACAATCTGGTCTTGTTATTTACCCCTCCGTGAATATGATCGAAAACGTTGGTACTTCGTTTAATGCAACACATGCGCCTGATAATATTGCAGAGCTTCCGAGGGATATTCAGTCCATGTTTACAACGAGAGCTTCAGATATTTCATTTCCGCTAAAACATCCGCCATATGTGATTGAAGATTATCACTACTTTGATAATATTATGCGCCATTTACATCCAAATATTTTTAGGAAAGTCAGCCGTAAGTTTGAACATGCATATAAAAAGTACATTTTAAAGATTCGGAGAAAGAGCAAATGAAGTATCTTGTCATAGGTGATGCAGGCTCCATCCACATTTTCAATTTTGTAAAAACCGTCCTTTTACCCCACGGCTATGAAGTGCATCTTCTAACGCTTTCGGTGGAACCAGTGAGGGCGAATTTCAGAGAATTTTATAGAAAAAATGGAATCATTGTTCACGCCATTTCCGAAAAAAGGTATCGGGGGTTGGATAAAAAGGATAGATTTCACCGTCTTTTGAATCTTGTTCGCAAACTCAAGCTGATGCACGATGTGCCGAAAGTGGATATATGCCATGTTCATTCTGTATACAAAACGGCGTGCGTCATGGTGCTGAGAAACAACAATAAATTTAAAAAACTCATTCTTTCCTACTGGGGCGGAGATATAGAAGATAAATCACCTTCGGTGGTGAAATTGCGTAAAAAGTGTTTTGAATATGCGGATGCTATTACTGTTACAGTCAGGGAAACTTATGAAGAATTTCACAGGATATATGGCGCCTCTTTCAGCGAAAAACTCCACATATGTCGATTTGCAACGGACGGTCTTGAGTGTATCAAAAAACTAAGTGTTGAAAAGAGCCGTGAAGATTGCCGAAAAACCTATGGCATCAAAACGGGGCAAATTTGCGTTACTGTTGGATATAGTGCATACGCAGCCCAACATCAGGACAAATGTCTTGAAATAATTAGCCTACTGCCTGCTAGTATCCGGGACAAAATGTGCGTGATCGTACCCATGCAGTACGGTAGATATGATGAGGGGTATATAGAAAGAGTTCGCAAAGCGGCTGAATTGTCCGGGACGGACTGCCGTATTCTCGATAAATTCGTTCCGATAGAAATAAGTGCGCAACTTGCAATTGCAACGGATATCTACCTTCATCTTCGAGATACTGATGCTTTTTCAAATGCTCTAAAGGAACACATTTTTGCCGGTTCACATGTTATCAAGGGAGATTGGCTAAAATATCCGGAGCTTGATGAAATGAAAGCTTGCGTTGAGTCTATACCCTCATTCGATTCACTCGGAGAGTGCCTTGAGAAGGCAGTTGAAGAAACTAAAATTCAGAACAAAATCACACTTTTTGATCCTATTTACGAATTGTATTCAACTCAAGCTGTAAAGAAACAATGGAACGACTTGATAGAATTTGTAATAAGAGGTCGTGGGGGAAAAGGATGATCAGCGCAAATAAACAAATTAAAATTGGGGCAGTAATTTCATACTTGGCGATATTTATTAATGTTGCCGCCATGCTTATATATACACCTTGGATGAAGAATCAAATCGGTATGGAGAATTATGGCCTTTTCACGCTGGCAAATTCTTTTATTACGATGTTCCTAATGGATTTTGGTATTGGTTCTTCAGTTGCGCGATTTGTATCCAAATACCGTGCAGAGGGAAATCTGGAGGCAGCGAATAACCTTGTTGGAATGGTTTACAAACTGTTCGTTTTGATTGATGCGGTGGTTTTTACTATTCTGTTCGTACTTTTTTTCTTTATTGAACAGATATATAGGGGGCTTACGCCTGACGAAATTAGCATTTTTAAGCAGTTATATATTATTATCTCGTTCTTCAGCATTTTCTCATTTCCTTTCACAACACTGAATGGAATTTTCAATGCATACGAACAATTTGTTCCGTTGAAAATCTGCGATCTTCTGCAAAAACTGCTCAGCATTATGTTTATTGTTACAGCGTTGCTTAATAACGGAAATGTTGTAATGATGGTAACAGCAAATGCGGCATCTGGATTAATTGTTGTGATTTTAAAATTGATCTTTGCCCAACATTTGACACCAATAAAACCCAATTTTAGAATCAAAGACAAAATGTTGTTAAAAGAAATTCTTGGTTTCTCCATATGGATATTTGTTCTCAGCATTGCGCAGCGATTAACTTATAATATTGCGCCGTCCATTCTTGCCATGGTATCGAACAGTCGGGAAGTTGCGCGTTATTCTCCTGCTTCGGCAATCGCGGGTTACTTCTTTACATTTGCAACAGCAATTAATGGCTTATTTCTGCCCACTATCTCCAGAAAAATTGCTCAGAAGGAGGATAATGATATCCTTTCCATGATGATAAGTGTTGGTAGATTTCAAGTTGTTGTTCTCGGTATGCTTTATGTTGGTTTTACAACTGTGGGGAGAGACTTCATGATTATGTGGATGGGCGATGAGTTTACTGTATCTTATTACTGTGTCCTTTTGCTTGCTTTCCCGACAATTTTTGAATATTCCCAACAGATTGCCAATACCACCATTATTGCAAAGAACAAAGTGAAATTGCAGGCTATGGGGCTTTTGGCAACATCGTTTGTGAATCTTGCAGTTTCACCAGTTTTGTCACAATATTTAGGTGCCATCGGCGTCAGCACAGGAATTATAATAACTGCATTTCTAAATTTTATATATCAGAATATGCTTTATTATCGTGTTTTGAAGATTAATGTATTTATGTTCTACCAGAGATGTTATTTTCCAATCCTAATACCATTTGTAGGTGGCATCCTCATTTCAACGCTGCTTGCCAAAATCATTATGATTTCCGGTTGGTTGGGGATCATTGCAAAAGGCTCTGTTTCGGTTGTTGTATTTTTAGGGCTTACGCTTGTTTTTCATGTTTCAAAAGATGAGAAGAAACAGATTATTCAAATGTTAAAAGGACAAAATAAACATGGAAGAGGATAAAAAATGCTTGACATAAAAAATGACGTTGTATTGGTAGTTTCGAGTTGTGACAAATATGAAGATGCTTGGTATCCGTATTTTGAACTCATTAAAAAATATTGGCCGGAGCATCCTCGGAATATCGTATTGATTACCGAGAAAAAGCAATACAGTGTTGATGGCTTAAATATTCATACATACAATTACCCATCTTCATATACATGGAGCGAACGCTTATATAAAACATTGGAAAAAATTGAATCCAAATATATCATTTTTTCTTTGGAGGATTTTTTTCTTTTGGACTATGTTAAGCAGGACAGAATAGACGAGTGCCTTTGCTGGATGGAAGAAAATCCAAATATTGCAGTATGCAGATTGTATTCAAGTGATAACAATGCCCTTATTCCTACTGACAAATATAAGGATTTTTATATTGCCAACAGAAATATCGGTTACCGTTTGGAAACACAAGCGGCGTTATGGAACAGAGAAACCCTGATGAGTTTCATAGATTTATCTGAGAATCCGTGGCAGTTTGAAGCAAAAGGAAGTGAACGCATAAAGGGTACAGATAAGTTGTTTCTGTGGCATCATACCGATGATGTCTGTAGTTCTGATGACAAGATTTTTTATTATTATTTGTCAACTTTCGGATACGGAATATCTTGGGGACACTGGCTATGGAAAAATAAAAAATGGTTTGAAGAAAACAGTATATTTGGCGTTAAATTTTGGCGGCTTGGTATTTTATCTGAAAAAGCGGTGAGTAGGAGATTTAAGCATCTATATAACAATAATCCAACTTTATTTGATAAAATGATTAAACCTTTTTGGCGAATAATAATTAGGTATAAAAAAATTAGGACGAATGTTCTAATGCTAGGATTTAAGGATGGATTAAAAGAAAGCTGGAAACAAAAATAACATTTGATAGTTTACTAAAAGTTTCGATATAGCGACGAAATTCATCAAATACTATATAATAAGGAGAAATAGTATATGGGCCTTTTTGCAAATAATACCCTATTAATTACTGGTGGTACCGGCTCTTTCGGCCACACCGTCTTAAAACATTTTTTGAACACGGATATCGGCGAAATCCGCATCTTCTCCCGGGACGAGAAAAAGCAAGATGACATGCGTCATGAGCTCCAGGCCCAGCACCCGGAGGCCGCGAAAAAGGTCAAGTTCTACATAGGTGACGTGCGCAACCCCCAGGCGGTGCGGGACGCCATGCCCGGGGTGGACTACATCTTCCACGCAGCTGCCTTGAAGCAGGTGCCCTCCTGCGAGTTCTTCCCCATGGAGGCCGTGCGCACAAACGTTGTCGGTACGGACAACGTCCTCCACGCTGCCATCGAGGCAGGTGTCAAGCGGGTGGTGTGCTTGTCCACGGATAAGGCCGCCTACCCCATCAACGCCATGGGCATCTCCAAGGCAATGATGGAGCGGGTCATCTACGCAAACGCTCGGGTGGCCGCAGAGCGGGGCGGCACCGTTATATGCTGCACCCGGTACGGCAACGTCATGTGCAGCCGGGGCAGCGTGATCCCCCTGTTCATTGAGCAGATCAAGGCCGGCCAGCCTATCACCATCACAGACCCCAACATGACCCGGTTCCTCATGAATCTTGACGAGGCCGTGGACCTGGTACAGTTCGCCTTTGAGCACGCCAACCCCGGCGACCTGTTCATCCAAAAGGCGGACGCCTCCACTATCGGTGATCTTGCCAAGGCGGTGCAACAACTCTTTGGGGATACCGGCACCCAAATTATCGGCACCCGTCACGGGGAAAAGCTCTACGAAACCCTCATGACCCGGGAGGAGCGCCTGCGCAGCGAGGACATGGGCAACTACTTCCGGGTGGCCGCGGACAACCGGGATCTGAACTACGACAAATTTGTGGTAAAGGGGCAGGTCCAGACCATGGCGGACGAGTCCTACACCAGCCACAACACTATCCGTTTGGATGTGGAAGGCACGGTAAAGAAGCTCCTCACCACGGACTATGTGAAGGAGCAGCTGGCCATGAGGGAGGGAACCAAATGAACATCCTGGTTACCGGCGCCAAGGGCTTTGTGGGAAAGAACCTGGCGGCCAACCTGCGGAACATCGCCCAGGGAAAAAACCGCACCCGGCCCAATCTGCACATTGAGGAAATCTTCGCATACGACCTGGACACAGACCCCGCCCTGCTGGGGGAGTACTGCGCCCGGGCGGATTTCGTGTACCATCTGGCGGGGGTCAACCGGCCTCAGAACAACGAGGAGTTCATGGAGGGCAACTTCGGTTTTTCCTCCACTCTCCTGGAAACCTTGAAGAAAACAGGGAACAAGTGCCCTGTGCTGTTATCCAGCTCCATCCAAGCCACGCTCATCGGCCGGTACGGCAAGTCCGATTACGG
>ERZ1643247.1864-NODE-1864-length-17902-cov-10.216843_pt1 | contig 17902 bp, 12 predicted proteins | sample MGYA00579264_ERZ1643247 | MGnify/ENA primary metagenome ERZ1643247 (study PRJEB29033, sample SAMEA4952262) | chicken gut metagenome | biome: Broiler Chicken; feature: Gastrointestinal Tract; material: Caecum | place: Ireland | collected 2018 | study: Broiler... | reverse complement strand
TATAATATACTATAGACAGTTGAGCGGGTGTTCAATTGTCTATAAAAGTCAATTTTAATTGCTCGTTTTGGTTAACGAGAAAATTGACTTTGATTTAGTATCTATTTTTAGTATCTAATATTTGTATATGTTTTTTATATTTCAATTCTAATTGTAAATCTTGTAGGGGAAATTTAGATTTTAAGCTTTTTATATTTGAAATATAAAAAAACAAAATTTAGAGAAAAATATTTAAGAATTTTTTAAATAATTCGATAAAAGGAGTTTTTATGGGGAAAAGTGAAATGGAATGTGACTGCAATTTAATTCATAATGAGTCGGTTGCAAGGGCTAAGGCAAATATGCTAGACGAAGATATTATAATCATGATATCCGATTTTTATAAGGCACTTTGCGACTCTACTCGTGCAAAGATAATAAACGCACTTGAAAGCGGTGAACTTTGCGTATGTGATATATCGGTACTTTTGAATATGACTAAGAGTGCGGTATCTCATCAACTTAAAAATCTCAAGCAGTTGAATTTGATTAAGTCAAGAAAAGTCGGCAAAGAGGTTCTCTATTCTTTAAGCGATAAACATGTGCAGATGGTTTTCGACATAAGTAAAGAGCATGTTTTGGAGTCATATAATGAAGAAGACTGTTAATATTTCAGGACTTGACTGTCCAAATTGCGCAAGAAATTTAGAGAAAGAACTTAAAAAGATTGACGGCATTGAGTCTTTAAGTCTTGATTTTAACAAATCTATAATATGCTATGAAAGCACTGCAAAAGACAGCCTATCCAAGATCAAGAAAGTGGCAAAGCAGGTCGAGCCAAATGTGAAGATAAGTGAGCAAAAACTTAAAGGTCAAGTTTTCGGCAAGGCATTTTTTATAGATTTGTCAACTTTGCTTTTAGGTCTTGCGGTTGGACTTTGTGCGTTATTCTGCAGTGTTCCTACATGGGCTTTTTGGATCTTGTTTGTGACAAGTGCTTTACTTTTCGGATACAAAACATATTATAAAGCCATAGTTTTGCTTTTTAAGGGCGTGATAAATGAAAATTTGCTTTTGACTATCTCGGTAATCGGTGCGACTGCACTAGGCGAATATATGGAAGGGCTTATGGTAATCTTTCTATATTCCATAGGCAAACTGTTTGAAGGTATCGCACTGAACAAGTCTAGGCAATCGATTGCAAAGTTGACAAGTTTGCAACCTGATAGTGCCATACTTATTGATGAAGAAGGCAATGAAAGGACTGTAAGTCCAAAGGATGTGCAAATAGGTCAGGTCATCAAGGTGCGTCCCGGTGATCGAGTAGCTCTTGACGGAGTAGTTATCAGTGGAAATGCAAGTCTTGACACTCAAAGTCTGACAGGCGAAAGCTTGCCAAGACATATTTTGGAAGGCGAAGAAGTCCTTTCAGGCAGTATTGTCTTAGACGGCGTGCTTTTGATAAGAACCACCAAACTTGAAAAGGACTCGACTTCTTCAAAGATCTTACAACTTATAGAAAATGCATCTCAAAACAAGAGCAAAACAGAGACTTTTATATCAAAAATTACAAAATGGTATACTTTAGGCGTGATAGTTCTTTCAGTTCTGGTCTGGGGTATAGTCTGGGCAGTGACAAAAAATATTGACACAGCCATCTATCGTGGACTAATTTTTCTTGTTGTTTCTTGTCCTTGCGCTTTTGCTATAAGCGTGCCACTTGCCTATTTTTCAGGACTTGGCAACGCGTCAAGGCGAGGTATACTTGTCAAAGGCTCAAATTACTTAGATGAAAGTGCGAAGATATCACTTGTCGCTTTTGATAAGACAGGAACTCTCACAAGTGGTCAATTTAAGGTTACAGAAATTGAGTGTTTTGACAGCAAACTTGAAAATCAAGATATCATCTATTATGCAAGTTTAGGCGAGCAGAATTCAAACCATCCGCTTGCAAGCGCCATCTTGCGTGAGAATAAAAGGGAACTGAAACAAATCGAGTCATTCAAAGAGATTGCAGGAAGTGGAGTTGCTTTTGAGTTTGAAGATCATAAATTTTTTGTTGGCAGAAAAGATAACTCCATTTGCGGAACAATTGTTGAAGTTTATCGCGATGACGAGCGAATAGGAATTATTCATTGTCAAGATGAGATAAAGCCATCTGCAATGCAGGCAATAGGAAGATTAAATGAACTTGGCATAAAGAGCGTAATGCTTTCTGGTGACAATAAAGAAACAGTGGAGAAGGTGGCGCAGAAACTGAATATTGACTATCGATATCAACTTTTGCCACAAGATAAATATGATTTTATTGAGCAGGCAAAGAAAGAGCAAACGGTCGGCTATGTCGGTGATGGCATAAACGATGCGCCATCTCTTGTACTTGCAAATGTCGGCATAAGCATGGGTATAAACGGCAATGGTGCAAGCAAGGAAGCATCAGCAGTTGTGCTTGCGAATGACGATCCCGAGAAGGTTGCATCTTTAATCAAGATTGCAAGAAAGACAAGATATATAGTGCTTGAAGACATAGTTTTTAGTTTTGGCGTCAAACTTTTATTCTTGCTTTTGGGGTCACTTGGCGTGACAGGAATGGCGCTTGCAGTCTTTGCTGATGTTGGCGTGACCTTGATTGCAATTCTCAATAGTCTTCGCGCCCTTATGTATAACCCTGATAAAACAAGAAAGTCTAAAAAAAGAGAAAAGCTCACTTTAAGTGAAAAGGAGAAATTGATTGTAGAATAATTGTTGCAGATTTTAAAATACGGCACAAAAAACCTTGTCGTATTTTTATTTTTTACTTTTAGCCTTTATTTTTTTTAGCACAACTTAATTCTAAATTATTTTAATATCATATATTTTCTTCGAAATTTGATAAAAAACAGCAAAAAATCAAACAAAATCTTTAAAAACAAACTAAAAATGCAATGAAAATTTAAAATTTGTGCTATAATCATTCTATAGAAGGTGTGATATGAAGGGAGTTATAGTATATTATTCACAAAGCGGAAATACTAGACAAATCGCGTCTTTTATGGCTGAATATTTGGGTATAGAAGTTTGTGAGATAAAGACTAAAGAAGATTATTCTCAAAAAGATATCATAGAGGAAGGTAAAAGACAGATCGAACAAAACTTTTCTCCTGAAATAAATGAGATAAATCAGAACATTCAAGACGCCGATTTTATTTTGCTTGGCTGTCCTATTTGGTGGTACACGTTTGCTCCCGCTGTGAAAACTTTTCTTGAAAATCATGATCTTTCTGGCAAAATTATCTATCCGTTTACTACAAGCAGTGGCTGGAAAGGACATATCTTTAGAGATATAGAAAAGCTTGCCAAAAATGCTATAGTAAAACAAGGACTATATCTACACTATGACGGAGATATGCTTGTGGACTCGAATAAGACAATAGAAAAGTGGCTGGAGAATATAAAAAAGGAAACGAAAATCTAATGGAAAAAATATTGCTTAAAGACTACAGCAAAATATGCGATGGAAAATTTTTAAAGATGTACAAGGCAACTTTTGCAGGTACAAAAGGCGAAAAAGTTTATGAAATTGTATCGCGGAAAGATAGTCCTGAGTTTTTGAGCGCTGAAAGCAAGGTAGACGCAATTAAAATTTTGCCATATTTAAAAAAAGATGGAAAGATTTTTGTATATCTAATACGCGAATTTAGATTTCCTATAGCAAAACAAATCTATGAGTTGCCATCTGGACTTGTAGACGAGGGAGAAGATCCTTGCGACAGTGCAAGGCGAGAACTTTTAGAAGAAATCGGTGCGGTCGCAAAGAGTGTTGAAAAAATGGAAACGCGCGCCTATTCAAGTGCTGGTATGAGCGACGAAAGTCTAGAGTTTTATATAGCCGAAGTTGACCATTTTGAAAATCAAGACCTTGGAGCAAGTGAGTATATAGATGTAGAGGAAGTCGAACTTGAAAAACTTGACGATTATCTAGTCAAAGAAAATTTTTGCGCACTAAGTAAATTACAACTTCGCATATTTCAATTAAAAATGGAAAACTTAAGATTGAAAGATGAACTTAAAAAATTAAAATCATCAAAAATTTAACAAAAAAGGTAAAAAAATCGCAAAAAATGCATTAAAAAATCAAAAAAGGGGGAGAAAATGGAAAATTTAGGTGTAAATAACAAAAAGGAAGCAATCGATTACAGTTATGTAAAAAAGAACTTTTATGAAACTGCAAATGAAAAGACATTGAAAAAGGTCGATAGTTTTGCAGATAATTATATGCGTTTTTTAAACCAGTGTAAAACTGAGCGTGAAAGTTTTGAATTTTTTAAAGATCAAGCGTTAAATAATGGTTTTAAGGAATTTGACTTTGGAGATAAACTCGAAAAGGGCGGGAACTATTTCTACAATGTACGCGGTAAGGGCATTGTATTATTTCATGTAGGCGACAATGACATAGAAAAAGACGGAATACGAATAGTTGCATCGCATATTGATAGTCCGCGAATTGATATCAAGCAGGTGCCACTATATGAAAGTGACGGCCTTTGCTTTCTAAAGACACACTACTATGGCGGTATCAAAAAATATCAATGGACTGCAATTCCACTTTCTCTGCATGGGGTTGTGGTGCTAAAAAATGGCAAGAAGGTGGAAATCAATCTTGGCGAGAAGGATGACGAGCCTGTATTCTATATAAATGACCTTCTTCCGCATTTAGGGCAAAATCAAATGGAGCAGAAAGCCAAATCTGTTATAACAGGCGAACAACTCAACATTGTTGTGGGTGCAAAACCTTTAAAGACAGATGGAAATGACAAGATTAAACGCATGGTGCTTAAAATCTTAAATGAAAAATACGGCATGACCGAAGAGGATTTTTTGAGTAGTGAACTTTCTTGCGTGCCTGCTTTCAAAGCAAGAAATGTTGGGTTTGATGGCTCGTTAATAGGCGGATATGGCCATGATGATAGAGTTTGCGCCTATCCTGCTTTCCAAAGTATAGTTGATAGTGCAAAATCTAACCATACAATCATGTGCCTGCTTGTTGACAAGGAAGAGATAGGTAGCGTTGGCGTTACCGGAATGAAGTGCAAGGTCTATGAAGATATAATAGAGGAAATATGTTCTGCCTTTAATAAAAATGTAAGAAAAGTGCGAGCAACTTCCATGTGTATCTCTGCCGATGTTACAGCGGCATTTGATGCAAACTTCCCTGATGTCTTTGAAAAGACAAACGCGGCAATACTCTCATGCGGAACTTGTATGAGTAAATTTACAGGCGCCCGCGGAAAAAGTGATTCGAGTGATGCTTCTGCTGAAATGGTAAGTAAAATTCGCAAAATCTTTGCAGACAACAATGTCGTTTGGCAGGCTGCCGAACTTGGCAAGGTCGATCTCGGCGGTGGCGGTACAGTTGCAAAATATATCGCAAATCTCAATATTGATACGGTAGATATCGGTGTGCCTGTCATCTCTATGCATTCACCTTATGAACTTATATCCAAAGCCGATCTATACAGCACATATCAAGCATTTTGCGCTTTCTATAAGTAGTGCTAATTTATATATTACAAAGTATATACTATAAAAGAATTATTTACATTAAAAATGTGCAAAAATGCTCAAAAACATTAAAAACTTGAGCATTTTTTTGAAAAACATTTAAAAAATTTGACAATTTGATAATTTCATCGGTATAATCTATAAAGAAAATTTCTAGGGACAAATACTTTTCAATCTTTGCCACATAATAAATCTAGAAATTAGTTGCTAGATCATAGTACTCTAATTTTAAATTTATATGGAGGTTTTGGATGGATAACGAACTTAAGCAAGAATATGATAAAAACAAAAAGAAAAAAATTCTCTTTATAATTATTCCTATTATTGCACTTATTGCAATAGCTCTTGCTGTTGCGCTTCCACTTTTGCTTATAAAAGATGAAAAGAAAATAGTTGATTTAAGTTTTGCTCAAGGAAACGTATTCACGATTGGGCAAGATTTATCAAACCAAACCATCATAGTTTCCTATGACGATGAAAGCACATCTCAAATTACTTTTGGCGATTTGACTATATCGGATGAAGATAAATCATCGCTTACTACTGTTGGAGAAAAGACCATCACTATTACATATCAAGAATTCTCAAAAGAGATAGAGATTATAATTGTCTTAAAAGAGTTTACTCAAGATGAAAAACAGGCAATGCAATTAAGTGACACTTTCTTTGAATTTGATGGCAATGCAAAAAGTGTATATCTTTCAAATTTACCTGATAATGCAAGTGCAGTTTATAGCATAAATAATCAAGACAATTTTCAATCTACCTACAGCGTAAGTGAAAAGGGTGATTATATAATCTATGTTAAGGTTTCAAAACAAGATTATGAAGATTATATTTTTACATTCAAGATTTCAATTGTAGATACAAGTGCGGATTTTGATGGCTTTACTCAAGAAGAAGAAAATCTATTTACATATAAGGCAAGCTCTAATTTAGAGACCTTTGATATCGCATCTGTTATCACTTTGGCTGACCAAAATGCCAAATACAAAATTTACAGTGATGAAGATCTATTAAATGAAGTACCAGCAAATGCTCTTCCATTAAATGTGGGGGGGGGTACGAGCGTATTCTATCTTCAAGTATACTTTGAATCTAACTCTCTTTCAAGAATTTATAGGATAGAGATTAGTCAAGCATATTCATATCAAGTAAACTTCTATTTTAAAGATGAAGTTATCAAAAACATTAAAGTTGAAGAAAATATGACTGTATCGGCGCCTGACTTCTCTAGAGAAGGATATAATATAAGTGGCTGGAAAGTCAACGATGAAACAGTATCTTTTCCTTTGACAATCAATGAAGATACCGACATATATGCTGACTATTCACTTGTTGACTACAACCTATCTTTCACATTAAATGGCGGACAGATTATTACTTCAAAGACAACTTACACAATTGAAGATGAAGATTTTACTTTGCCGTTGCCAACTAAAGAAGGCTATGATTTCTTGGGCTGGAGTGGCAGTGACATAGACGGCATGACACTTGATGTTACAATTGAAAAAGGCTCGACTGGTGATCGCTCGTACACTGCAAACTGGCAGATTAAAACTTTCAATGTAAATATTCCAGAAAATCAAGATGTTTACACTCTTAACTATGACAATCTAACAGTAGAGTATGGCGGAGATTTTGTATTTAAAGTCGACCTCACAGATGCCTATAGTCAAAGCACAATAGTTGTGAAAGCAAATGGCGAAGAAATTCAAAAAGATGGCGAATATTACACAATCAGCAATATTACTCAAAATGTTGATGTAACGATTGATGGATATAAGTTAAATGAATATACAGTCACATTCACTGAGAATGACAGCGCATATCAAATCATCAAGACAGGCGATACAGTAACTCATGGCGGAGAATATAAATTCAAGATTGAACTTGAGCCTGCTTATAGCGACAGTACAATTGTAGTTAAAGCGGGAGAAGAAACACTTATTATTGGAGATGACGGCTACTATACAATTGAAAATGTGACTCAAAATGTAGATGTTGTAATTGAAGGGGCGACGATCAATACTTATACAATCAAGTGGCTAAATTATGACGGAAGCGTACTTGAAACTGACGAAAATGTGCAATATGGCACTATGCCAACATACGATGGCACAACTCCTACGAAACCTGAAAGTGCAAGCCATACATATACCTTCAGTGGCTGGGATAGCGAGATTGAAGTTGCAACAAGTGACAAAGAATATCGTGCACAGTTTAGTGAAACAATCAAAACATTTGCTGTAAATTTTGGATCAAATATTACTGTCCTTGTGGAAGGCGAGCCTATCACGAGCGGAGAAAGACTTGACTATGGCACAAGCGTGACAATCAGTTATAGTGAAAGTCTAGGCTATCAAAAGACATCATTTAAAGTTAACGGTGACGAGCAAGAAAACAACTATTCTATTCTAGTAACCGAACAAATTGATGTTGAATATAGCGAAGAAATAGTTAATTATAATATAGAATATAATCTAGATGGCGGTTCGCTTTCTGGAGAAAAAGAAAGTTATACAGTAGAAGATGAAACCTTTGTATTGCCACAGCCTGAAAAACAAGGTTATAAGTTTATGGGTTGGAGTGGAACAGACATAGACGGCATAACACTAGATGTTACAATTGAAAAAGGCTCGACTGGCAATCGTGAATATACTGCAAACTGGCAGATTTTGCAGTTCACATACTCATTCTATAATGGCGATAAACTTTTAAAGACTGAAACGGTTGATTTCGGCAGTGCAATAGTACAGCCAGATACAATTCCAACAAAGGACAGCATAGATGGTGTAAACTATGTATTCAGCGGATGGAATCCAGAAGTACCTGAATATATCAGTGATAAAAATCTAACTTTCTATGCAGAGTTTACCCAGCAGTACTTTACAAGCGGACTCAATTTCACCTATAGTGCATTTGACGATGCTTACATTGTGGATATAGGCTCGGTTCAAGATGCAACTATTACTGTGCCAGCCACATACAACAATAAGAATGTTGTTGAAGTTAAGGCTGAAGGTTTTGCAAACAGTGAAACGCTGAATTTTATAACTTTTGAAGGCAATATCACTACTATTGGCAAGGGTGCATTTGCTAATTGTCCTAACTTAAATACAATCAAAGGATTAGACAATATTACATCTATTCCACAAAGCGCATTTGAAAATGACAGCGCTTTGACCGAATTTGATATAGGCGATAAAGTTATTGCAATTGGAGAAAGGGCTTTTGCAAACAGCGGAATTACTTCTGTGGTTATCCCTGCAAGTGTGATTGCTATTGAAAGTGGCGCTTTTGACGGATGCAATATTATTGCATTTACTGCAGACGAAGACAATGCAAACTATGCAACAAACGGAGATGGAAATCTATACAACAAAAACTTTACAGAGATAATTTTATACGCACAAGGTCAGTCGCAGACAACTTTTGTTGTACCTGACAGTGTGACAACCTTAAAAGCAGGCGCTTTTACCAGCCTTGAAAGTCAAAATCTTTCAAAAAAAAAGTCTTTGAGTGATACAACACTTTTGGCTGAAAGTACATTACAAAACATCGTGATAGGGGAAAATGTCGTCACTATTGAAGATAATGCCCTTCCTAGCGATATCATAGTTTTTTCATACAGCGCAAGTAGTTTAGACGGATGGAGCGAAAATCTTCTTAATCAAAACGAAATATACTATCAAGGTGCATGGGAGATGCAGGGTGGAGAGCCTATAGTAACTCTATCTGCGAGTGAATTCAAAACAGGCATCTACACAAACTGGCAAAGCTATATTGATGATGATGTGAGATTTTTAGATGTGGTTACACCCGGCTCACACGATGCTGGAACAAATGGACTTGGCGATCTATTCAGGACACAAAATAGCGGATACTATGATCAGTTAAGTGCGGGCGTAAGATATTTCGATGTGAGAGTTGCAGAATTTCAAGGAACAGTTCGCAGTGTACACGCAGATTCTGGAGAGCTTCTCACACCAAGCAGCGCAAACGGCGTTCCATTTCAAGATATCTTAGATGATATAAATAGATTTATTGAAGAAAATCCTAGTGAAGTGATAATCTTAGATTTTCAACATATATGGGACGATTTTAGTAGAGTAGTTTTACCTATGATAGTCAGCAATTTACCTTCTCAAGCAATTTTAAATAAGTCGCTATCACAAGACTTGTCTACTCTTACAATGGGACAACTTAGAGAATGGAAAATTAATCTAATACTTGTTGTAAACGATGAACAAAGTTACTCGCCAGATTTTTCAGCAAACAACTTTTTATACGAACGTACGCAATATCTTTTATCGCCTTACAATAGCGGAAACCATGGCAGTACAAGCGGACTAATTAGTGCATTTGCTGGATATATAGCACAGCGTGACAGCAATAAAATTTTCGTACTACAATCACAAAGAACAGGGGATATAAGCAATTTTACAATCTATGAACTCGAGGCAGACTTGCGTTCTTATGCAAACGATTATGCAAGAAGTTTAAGCCTTGAAAAAAATCAATCATTACTTTCTTCAATCAATATAATAATGCGCGATTTTGTTGCAGATGACGGCTTTGGAGCAAGCGAAAGCGCACAAACTACAATGCAAAGCATACTATTTTTAAATGTTTATAAAGGCAATATAAGCGCTGACAAACTTAATTACTACAAGATATTATTAGATTTTGAAAGCGTGGATAATTTAAGTAAATCATATTAAAGGAGGGTGAGAAATGAATAAAGTTAAATTTAAAGTGAATATCAAAATTATTTCATTGCTAGTTTTGCTACTTGCCTTTTTGATGTTGCCTTTTGGACAATTTGAGCCAACAACTGCCGAAGGAGAATATCAAATTTCGACTGAAGCAGGCTTGAAAGATTGGCTCAACAACACAAACAGCGTCCAAACCAACAATCCAAATGCCGTGCTTACTCAAGATATCACATTGAATTGGGGTGGCGTTGCAACATATCCAGCGACCATTGAAGATGGAAGCAGTTTAGATGGACAAAATTTTACAATATATTTGCAAGGTGGGACATCGACAACTCCTGGTGGTACACTTTATGGTCAACTTGGCTTATTTGCTGATTTTATAAATGGCACCTTAAAAAACACCATATTTGAATTGTTGAGTGATTATAATATAACCATTCATGCAGATACAGCACAAAAAAATAAACTTCTTTATACTGGTGTAATATGTGGAAAAATGGAAAGTGGCACTATAGATAATTGTACACTTATAATTGATAAAAGTATAAATTTTAGTACCAACACCAAAGGTGGAACAAATGGAACAGATGCATCAAGCAATCACTTTGGAGCTGTTGTCGGTGGAATGTGGGGAAATTCAGTAGTGTCAAACACAAAGGTTATTCAGACTTCTAATTCAACTATTACAGTCACTGCAGGTCAAGGTTTTTCTTTTTTAAGAGTAGCTTTGATTTGTTCAGATCCATATTCTGACAGCACAGGAACGCCTACAATAAAAAATGTATATGTAGAGAGAAATGGCTATGTTGTCTTTGGAAATAGAAGTTTAATAGCTGGAGGAGAAATTTATGGAACTGTAGTTGCTGATCTTGATACTGGTGATAATGGAGCAAATCACAATGTTATTATTGATGGAGTGATATACAATTCCACTTTGACAAACGAGGTCTATGGTGGTGTGACATATAATAATCGTAATCAGCGTTCTGATAATATTCATGGCTACATTATCGGTGCAAGAAAGGAAAGTGGCAGTAATTTTACCATCTCTAATATTTATAGTCTTATAGAACTTACTTCAACCGATTATGTAAAAAGTGCGACTATAGGGTATACTCAACTTCCTAGCGGATATAGTTATGGTTTTAATGGCGACAACCTTGTTGTAACGAATGGTGATAGTCAAGGAAAATTTATTTGGTCGATATCAAATAATACAGGTGATGATTATAACGAACTATACAAACAACTTTCAAATGCAGTAGAAATTCCAAAGAAAACGGTAGATACAACAACTTTAATGGATATACTTAATATAACTCTAGGTCAAATCATCGACAGTGCAATTGTTGGATTTGAAAGTGCACAGGTTGTATATAGTGGAGTTGCATTCCAAAATGTAAGGATAAGAATAGGTGACGAGATTATATCAAGTGGTTTTGGTGTCGATTATAGCAACAACTTGAACTCATCAGTCACAAGCGGAACAAATGCTACTTTTGCGCTTCAATATCCTGATAGAGAAGACGGCATTTTCCTTACTGATCAAAAATATTTTGTTGAAAAATCAGGCATAAGTTATGATAACGAAGAAATGACTATTAATCCAGCTCCGCTTACCATAACATATACTGCTGGAGATGTTTACACAAATAATCTTTCTATTTCTGGGCTTGTAAATGGTCAGCAAGTGACCATAGATTCCGCGAAATACGGAAATGGCTCTACTAGTTTTGATTGTTTAAACAATTCAACCACAAAGACCATCTCTTTTACTGATGGAGTAATCGAAACAAACTATGCAATCACGCAAAACGGACTTGAAGATTTAACTTTTGTTGTAAGTCCAAAGACAATTTCTATAAGTGAAGGTATTACTGTCACAAATGCCGATGGAAATAATGCAGTATTCAGTGAAAATGTGCTTACAATTTATAGCAAAAACTATCAAACTATAGAACTTGAATATAGTCAGCCAGTTGGCTATCTCAACCGCGTTGATTTAACAAGCAGTGAAGGGCATTCATTCAATATTTCTTCATCTTTAAGTGACAATGTAATGTCAAATACCATCTCTAGCGACACAGCAAACGAACTTCATTATCTTGACTCTATTGTCTTGAATGAAAGTTTGCAAAAGGTTGCTGTTAAGATAGACATTGATACAAGCCTTATATCAAACTTGACTATAAACGGTCAAAGACCTGTTAAATATGGCGATTATCTCTTGATAGATGCCGATTTTGGCGAGGAATTAGAATTTGTTATCACTTTGCTTGAAGATTATCAAGATTATAACATTTCTTACTCTATTGCTAGTGAGCCTAGTCAAGTGGAAGGCAATTCATTTAAGATAAACGCTATAAGTCAAACTAACAACATTATGCTTATTACAATATCAATTACAGCTCCAAGCGTGTAACATTTCAAGTTATATATTTCAAAAAATGCATCTATTAAAAGATGCATTTTTTAAAGTTTTTATAATGATAAATAAGCATATTTAACATTTTATTTAATTAATATTTTGCTAATATCAACAAATTCTATGCCCTTACATAGAAGTCAGTGCATTCCAGGTGTTGTCGCCGACAATGCCGTCAACGGTAAGATTGTTTTCTTGTTGGAAGGCTCTCACCGCATTAAGAGTTTGACTGCCAAATATTCCATCAATATTTCCTGTAGGAATAAACTTGCTTTGAAGCAAATTTTGAAGAAAGCGTACGTAAGAGCCACGCGATCCTTCTCTCAAAAGTGGATATGGTGGCAAGTTGAGAAGATAGGTCCATGTATTATTGCCGACAAGTCCGTCAACAGTAAGGCCATTATTTGACTGAAAATCTCGAACTGCCGACAGTGTATTGTTGCCGAATATGCCATCTACCGATAGATTGTAGCCAAAACTATTGTTGAGAATGAATTGAAGCAAGTATACAAAGTTATTTCGAGAGCCTTGTCTTAAAAGTGGATAGACTGACAGATCATTTCGCGGAATATATCCTACGCCTAAAAAGTCACACACGCCGTGACAAGCTTCTTCTCCAACTTCGGTCTGGAATAGTGGATTTATCATAAGCATTGCCTCGTCATAGTTTGTCATAAACCCTGCCTCTATCAAACTTGAAGTGCAGTTGACATTTGACAGTACTCCAACATCCAAATTCTTGACTCCACGGCCATTTTGATCTGTACCTTCAATAAGTCTGTTGTATAAGTCCTGTGCAAGCGTCCTAGACTGACTTGCCTTAGGATTTAAGGTCGAATAAAAGGTTTCAAGTCCACTTGCCGAGTTAAACTGCTCGCCATACGCATTGTAGGCAAAAGTCACAAGCAAGGTTAAATTTTGTGCGTTAATTCGTCTTACTCGTTCTGAAATCGATATGTCTTGCAGTTCGGGCTTGACATCATAGACCGAGAAATCTTGTCGCATACAGGCTTCAATGAATTTATTTTTTGCCTGCCTATTAAATTCATTCTCATAGATCTGTCTGCCTAGTCTTTCAATATACGGTGTACGCTTTCCGACCGTTGGCGGATTGACGCCATGTTCGTCATTGGCGCCTATGTAAAAATCTTCGTTTGCCATTATACCTCCATTTTATTTTGTATGTTAATATATATGTTTGCAAAGAAAATCTTGCCACAATTAGAAAATTTACTTGAAAATTAAATTATTTTTTTTTATAATCTTCATATATAGTATATAAACTTACTTGCTTTATTTTGTAATGCAAGGATGATTTTAGAAATAAAAATATACAAAGGAAGATTATGGCAAAAAGATCAAAAAAGAATATAGAAAAAGTAAAGAAAAAGCATCCGTTTGCTTTTATTGTTGTAATTGCACTATTTGCAGTTGGAATTATTGGCGGATATTTTACAGTAAAGACACTTACTAAAAATGACACCTTTGAGCTTATAGGAGAAAAATACATTATTCTCACACTTGGTCAGTCCTACCAAGATGAAGGTGCAAAGGCGGTCTTTTTCGGCAGGGATGTATCAGATGAAATAGTGATAGAAAACAATATCGACTTCTCTAGTGCTGGGCAATATTATATCAAATATGAATACTCTAGTCTTCTTTATAAAAATGTTGTTAAGTACAGATATGTCACCATAACAAGCGAGGAGGTGGCAGATGGGGAATAAAAAAGTCTTTATAATCACTTCTATTCTATCAATTCTTGCAATAGTGATAGGCTTCTTGCTTGGTGGCGGATATTATCTTTTAAAAAACGCACCACAAAGCGAAAAACTATCTTTTGGTGATTTTAATATTCATGTCATGGAACTTGGCAATCAATATACAGGCGATTGCATATACATCAAAAGCGGAGACACCGATATTCTTATCGATGCAGGGTCGCGTACAAATAGTGCAGGCGCGATTATTGAATATGTTGATCAGTATGTAACTGATGGCAAACTTGAATATGTCATTGCAACTCATGCCGACAGTGATCATATCTCTGCATTTAATGGCACATCTTCTCAGGTTGGAGTGCTTGAATATTATGATATAGATATGATTATAGATTTTCCATTGACAAATTCTACTACAAATACTTACAAAACTTATCGAGAAAATGTAGAAAAAAAGGTTGCAAGTGGAACTATTCACTATACCGCGCTTGAATGTTACAATGAAGAGAACGGCGCTCAAAGAGTCTATCAAATCTCTGAAGGCGTCGAGATGGAAATCTTATATAACTACTACTATAACCATTCGTCAAGTGATGAAAATAATTATTCTGTGTGCTTAATGTTCAATCAAGGCGACAGTCATTATCTTTTCACAGGTGACCTAGAGGCAGAGGGCGAAGAGCATTTGCTTGAATATTATTCTGGCGAGAATTCGCTTCCGCAGTGTGTATTCTATAAGGGGGCGCATCACGGCTCAAGAACTTCAAACACCAAAGAACTTTTATCAGTTATTCAGCCTGAGTATGTTGTGGTTTGTTGTTGTGCAGGTACGCCTGAATATACAGACGCTCCAGCAAATCAATTTCCGACACAGGAGTTTATCGACAACATCGCACCATATACCGATAAAGTCTATATCCCTACTGTTGTGGATACAATCACCACAAGCGAAAGCGGATCGCAGTCCTATACTGTCAAATCGCTAAATGGTGACATTGTCTTAAGTTTTAGTCAAGGTGTGGCAAAAGTCACTTGTTCTGTCAGCGACCTTGTACTTAAAGATAGTGATTGGTTTAAAGAAAATCGCACGCTCCCTGCCGAGTGGCAGTAGGCAAGGCTTGAAGTACTAGAAATGTTTAAACAATGCAATTTGAAAAAAAATAAAAAATAATTCAATATGTGAAAAATTTAATAAAAATTAGGCAAATTTAGCGAAATTTCATAGTTTTTTAATAAATTATGATAAATTTTCGCTATTTTTCTTTTTAAATGTATGGATATTTGTTACAATATTTCTATGAAAAATTTACTTTTCTTTGATATAGAATGCAGTAATGGCCATGATATTTGCTCATTTGGCTATTTGATTGTTGACAATAATTTCAACATAATTATAAAGGAAGATTTGCTAATAAATCCCAATGCCCCTTTCATTCTTGCAAAGAAGGGTGAAAAGCCTAAAATACAACTTGCCTATAGCGAACTTACTTTTAAAAAACAACCGATTTTTAAGCATTATTATTCTAAAATAAAACGTCTGCTTTCAAATCCTAGCAATCTAGTTTTTGGTCATAGTATGGCAAGTGATATCTACTATTTAAAGTTTGCTTGCGAAAAATATAGATTGCCACTCATTGATTTTCAGGGCTTTGATTGTCAAAAGTTATACAAAGCGATATACAAAAAAGATCATTTGCTTTCGCTTAGCAAGATGATTGAAGAACTTAATATAAACTCAAATTTAACATTGCACAAAAGTTGTGATGATGCCCATCTAGTCATGGAAGTACTTAAGAAAATACTGAAGGAGAAAAAACTTTCTCTTGAAAGGCTCCTTGAAAAGTTTCCAGATTGCAAGGTTTCAAGTTTAAATATTCTTAAGAAAACCTATAAACTTAAGCCAAGATATAGTCACTCTATAGACTATAAAAAGAAATTTGAAAATAATTATAAAGTTAAAGATAATATTTAAAAAAAGATATGGTTTTGTAGCAAAAGTGCCATATCTTTTTAAATTTTATTTGTTTTTTTGAAAATTTTAAATATTTTAAATGTTTTAAACGATTTAAGTGTTTTTTAAATTAAAATCTCTATTTGATCAACTAAGTTTGTAGATGATTTTTTTGATAAGTCTGTTGAAAGATATTTTTTATTATCATCAGGGAAAACCGTTGCGATGGTTTTTTCGTCACACAAAACCGCACCCAAAAAGTTTGCTCCGCCTGATATTCCACAAGGAATGCCGAGTGCATTAAGTTTTTGAGCCATTGCAATCGCATCTTCGTCAGTGATAGGTATGATTTGATCGACCAAATTTCTATCATAGAGTTTTGGTATGATACCATCACTTAAACCCTGTATCTTGTGCTGACCATTGCTGTAGCCAAGTGTGAGAAGGGATGAAGATGCAGGATCGATTGCCACGATTTTATAGCCATTTTCTTTTAAAATGCTTCCTGCGCCAGAGAGCGTGCCAGATGTGCCAACACCGCTGACAAAACACTTTGCACTGCAGTCCTTTAAAATTTCATATCCTAGTGCTTGTTGTGCAAGGCTATTGTTTTCATTTTCAAATTGTCTGCAATAGAAAGCATCATGCTCACTTGCATATTTTTCAGCCTTTGCAAAGCAATCTGCAAAGTCATCGCAAAGAATAAGAGTCGCACCATATAGTGAAATGAGTTTTTTGCGCTCTTCACTCATACTTTTTGGCATAAATATAGTCACTTTTAGACCTAGATAGGCGCCGAGTGCTGAAAGAGAGATGCCCATGTTGCCACTTGTAACTTCACATATCTCTTTGCAACTTTCGATTTGCGGATAATTTTTAAGCATGCCTAGAGATGCTCTATCCTTTATAGATCCAGAAAAATTGTACCACTCACACTTGACGTAAATATCCTTTAAAACTCCTGCGTATTTAACGCTGATTTTTAGTAGCGGTGTATTCCCTATAAAATGACTTAAATATTCAATCTTCTCTTTTATCATATTTTTCCTTTTACACTCAATTATTTTATGCAATATTTTGATTTTTGTCAAATTAAGCAAAAAAGTTTATTTGAATTTAATTAAATATATGATAAAATAGTGTTGAAAGTTATGGACGAGATTTTTGAAAAGATTTTTAAGGATAAAAAAGCAAACAAAGAAAAACTATTAATGTACGGTTTTACTGAAAATGAAAACTGCTTCCTTTATCAAAGACAAATCATGGAGGGAGAGTTTAAAATTATGGTCAAAATTAAAGATGAGCAGATTGAAACAGACGTCTATGAAGTTGAAACGGGGGAACTATACACTCTACATTTAGTACCGCACGCACAAGGTGCTTTTGTTGGTAAAGTAAGACTTGAATATTTAAGTTTACTTGAAGATATAGGACAGAAATGTTTTGAATATGATGTCTTTCGCGAAGATAACACAAAAAAGGTTATAGAATTTGTAAAACAAAAGTTTGACTCTTCTCTTGAGTTTTTGTGGCCAAAGTTTTCAAACAACGCGATATGCAGAAG
>ERZ1643247.1863-NODE-1863-length-17908-cov-7.864729_pt1 | contig 17908 bp, 17 predicted proteins | sample MGYA00579264_ERZ1643247 | MGnify/ENA primary metagenome ERZ1643247 (study PRJEB29033, sample SAMEA4952262) | chicken gut metagenome | biome: Broiler Chicken; feature: Gastrointestinal Tract; material: Caecum | place: Ireland | collected 2018 | study: Broiler... | reverse complement strand
CCACTCTCCCGGATCCGCTTAAGGGGTGCTGACGCCTTGTCTCCTTATATCGTTTTATCAGTACATCGTCACTGGCATCCAGAAACAGAATTTCATAGGCGATCTGTTTTTTATCCATCTCTTCCAGCACACCCTGAAGGCCGGAAAAATCCTGCCCGCCACGGACATCAATTCCCAGAGCCGCCTTGCTCACGTTTCCGTCCGGACCGCTGAACAGTTCCACGAATTTCATCAGAAGCGGGGTCGGCAGATTATCCACGCAAAAATACCCCATATCCTCCAGCATTTTCAGGGCAGTTGACTTTCCTGCTCCCGACATTCCTGTAACAATTACCAAACGCATTCTCTAAAATTCTCCTATCCTCTTCACTTCCGGTTCAAGCTCCACACCGAATTTTTCCTTTACCCGGGCTCTCACCTGATCCATCAGCTGTATTACTTCGGCTGCAGTAGCCTTACCTCTGTTGATTACAAAACCGCAGTGCTTCTCAGACACCTGGGCGTCCCCCACACGGAATCCTCTAAGCCCCGCATCTTCTATCAGCTTGCCTGCAAAATATCCTTCCGGTCTCTTAAATGTACTCCCCGCACTTCCGTATTCCAGAGGCTGCTTTGACACTCGTTTTTCTTTCAGATCCTCCATACATGCACGGATCTCTTCCCTGTTGCCTCTGTTCAGTTTCAGAACGGCTTCCAGAACAACGTAGTCATTTCTGGAAATCACACTGGTCCGGTAACTCATACCCAGCTCATCCACAGGAATCTCCAGGATCTCTCCCTCAGGAGTAAGCACCTGCGCGCTCTCTGTCACCTGCTTCATCTCTCCGCCGTAAGCGCCCGCATTCATCCGGAGCGCTCCCCCCAGTGTCCCGGGAATACCGGAAGCAAATTCCAGTCCTGTCAGAGAGGCTTCCAGGGCGGCTGCGGCAACCTTTGACAGCAGAGCGCCTGCCTGCGCACAGAGCTTTTCCCCATCTGTGTGTATCTGATTCATCTTTTTGAACACCTGGACGATCACCCCCCGGTAGCCGTGATCGCCCACCAGCAGATTACTTCCGTTCCCTATTATATAGTAAGGAATCTCTCTGCTGCGGCAGAGCGCTATCACCTGTCCGATCTGCTCTTTCTTTTCCGGAGTGACAAAAAAATCCGCCGGTCCGCCGATCCGGAATGTTGTATGCCTGCTCATAGGCTCATCCCTGAGAACATTTTCTTCCCCTGTTATATGACATAATTCTTTAAATAAATCCATAAAATTCTCCGTTTTCCTGTATATTCCTTTCCGGCTTTTTCTCTTCTGAAAATGTCTTCTGCCTGTGCCGGAATCCTGTACCTTTCCATGGCGGAAAGGTCTGTAGACATTATAGAGCAACTGACCTTCAAAGTAAAGAAGGCAGCGAAAATCTTGCCAAACGCGCGAAGACAGTGTATAATGATGAGGTATCTGTATTTTTGAATATTGCCGGAAACGGCATTCCACTAAATCAAAGGAGTGAATAAAACAGTGGATTCTGGTGACAGTTTTCTATTCATTATATTAGTGATTCTTTTAATGTTATCTGCATTTTTCTCATCTTCTGAGACAGCACTGATGACCGTAAACAAAATCCGTCTCCGTTCCCTTGCGGAAGAGGGCAATAAACGCGCGGCCATGGTTCTTGATATTACAGAAAACCATACTTCCAAAATGCTCAGTGCTATTCTGATCGGCAACAATATTGTCAATATTTCCGCATCATCGCTTTCCGCTACACTTGCATATGCCTTTGGCGGATACATGGTCAGCATCGCAACCGCGGTCCTTACTGTGGCTATTCTTGTTTTTGGTGAAATAACACCGAAAAACTATGCAACCGTAAATGCGGAAAAGATCGCTTTGAGATATATCCCTGTAATCCGGTTTTTTATGACCGTTATGACTCCCGTCATATTTGTTATCAATCTGTTCTCCCGGGGAATTATGTTCCTTCTCCGCGTTGATCCCAAAGCTGCCGACAAGGCGCTGACAGAAGAGGATCTGCGGACCATCGTGGATGTAAGCCACGAAGACGGAATTATTGAATCCGGCGAAAAGGAAATGATCTACAATGTATTTGATCTGGGCGACGCCAACGCCAAAGATATCATGGTGCCCCGGGTGCATGTGACTTTTGCAAATGTAGACAATACCTATGATGAGCTGATTGAGATTTTCCGGGAAGATAAATTTACCCGTCTTCCTGTTTATGAGGAAAATCCCGACAATATCGTGGGAATCATTAACATGAAAGATCTCCTTCTGTATGACAGAGATACCTCTTTCAATATAAGAGATATTATGCGCCAGCCGCATTTTACCTATGAATACAAAAATATCTCCGAGCTTCTTGTGGAAATGAGAGATTCCACCTTTAATATCGCCATTGTCCTGGACGAATACGGAGAAATGGCCGGCCTCATCACGCTGGAAGACATTCTGGAAGAAATTGTAGGTGAAATCCACGACGAATATGATGAGCAGGAAGATGAAAAGATCCGGCAGATTGCTGATAACGAATATATTATAGAAGGTTCTCTTAATCTGGATGATGTAAACGACCGGCTGGGTACTTCTTTCTCATCCGAAGACTACGATTCTCTGGGCGGATTTATTATTGAACAGCTTGACGACCGGCTTCCGGAGGTTAATGACGAAGTCACCACAGCGGACGGAGCCCGCCTTGTTGTGGAAAAGCTGGATAAGAACCGGGTGGAAAGCGTACACGTCTATCTGCCTGAATCAGATGCAGAAAAGAACGAAGAAACGGAATCCGCTCCGGAATCTTCCTCTGATAAAGCTGTAAAACCGCGGACAGAACAGACAGCAGAATAAGATAAATAAAACCAGATAAAATAAATGCAGGCTCCGGCCGAAAAAAAGCAGGCAGAATACCGTTGAATATCATGTATTGTATTACTTATATCTCACGGTATTCTGCCTGCTTTTTTCCGGATCTTTCTGTTTCCGTGCACATTTTATGATATCCTGCATATTCTATTACAGAATAATCAGGAAAAGGAGCATGATCTATGCCCTATTCTATTATGCTCGATGCCGGCCACGGGGGACGGGACCCGGGAGCAGTATACAACGGAAGACAGGAAAAGGATGACAGCCTCGCCCTTACGCTTGCCATCGGCGAAATTCTACAGAACCGGGGAGTTGATGTGGAATATACCCGGACAACAGACGTATATGAATCTCCCTACCAGAAAGCAATGGAAGCCAATAATGCAGGCGTGGACTTTTTTGTTTCGATCCACCGCAACTCTTACCCGACGGATAATGCAGTCTCCGGCGTGGAATCTCTCGTTTACAATCTGTCCGGAATCAAACTTCAGATGGCGGAAAACATAAACTCCCAGCTGGAAGCGGTAGGATTTGTAAATCTGGGGGTAAAGGCACGTCCCGGACTTGTTGTCCTTCGCCGCACAAGGATGCCCGCCGTGCTGGTGGAAGTAGGATTTATCAATTCCGACACAGACAACTATCTCTTCGATAACAACTTTGACGACATTGCTCTGGCAATCGCAGACGGAATACTGGACACTCTGGGCGTGGATACAGAGCCCGGCGTTCCCGTTGACCAGGGCGGCGCTTCCCGGGGATATACCGTCCAGGCCGGCGCCTTCCGCAACGGCACATATGCAGACCGTCTCCAGAGCGAACTTGTATCACAGGATTTTCCCGCGGCAGTCTCCCAGGGAAACGGTTTATACCGCGTTACCGTAGGTACATTTTCCACACTGGATGAAGCGGTAAGAATGGAACAGCGGCTGAAAAGAGCCGGATATCAGACTGTGATTATAAGGGAGTAATTCGAATTTGCCGAAATGAACTTAGATTAAGAAATAGCGGAAAATATTCAGAATTTCCCGGATAGAATAGGACGGAGATATAGGATGTGGGATCCTTATTCCGTTCCGGAATCTGAGAAAAATAAAGGGTCTGAAATCTGATTAAAAGCAAGGCCTGAGATGAAAACTCACTGCGTTCGGGCAGATTCATCTCAGGCCTTAACATCAGACTCCAGATCCTTTGTTTTTCTGGCAGATTCCTCCAAGTCACAAGGATCCCACACCCCATATCTCCTGTGTATTCTATCCGGGAGGAATTCCTGATTATTCCCGTTTTTCCAAAGCAGACGTTCCTTCGACAATTCCGGAATTATTTGGAGGACGGCATGAATTTGAATATTTCTGCCGCCACGTTAGACATAGGCATGGTCTGGAGCCATATACGGCCCGGTCCTGTTATCAGGGTATTGAACACGCCTTCTCCGCCGAAAACCATATTTTTCAGCCCCGGCACAGACTTGATCTCCATGGTGCATGTATTTTCCATTGCCGCCAGATATCCTGTATCTACTACAATCTGCTGCCCCGGCTGCAGGCCGTACTCTATTACATGACCGTCAAATTCCAGAAATGCCGTTCCATATCCGGACAGTTTCTGCATGATAAATCCTTCTCCTCCGAAGAATCCGGCGCCCAGCTTTTTCTGGAAAAACACTGATAATTCTACGCCGGCCTCTGCCGCAAGAAAACCGGATTTCTGTACAATCAGCTCCCGGCCCGGCGCTATCTGATAATCCAGAATGGATCCGGGGAAGCTGGATGCAAACGCGATCATTCCATTTCCGCCCATCGCGGTATAACGGTTCTGGAAAAGGGCTTCTCCTGCAAACATTCTGCCAAGAGCCTTCCCGATTCCTCCATTTGACGTTGTCTCCATCTTCATATTCGGGGACATCCAGCTCATAGATCCCCGCTCTGTAATCATTGACTCTCCGTTTTCCAGATAACAGACCGCTACCGGAAGTGTTTCGCCTTTAATCTCATATTTCATTGTTCTTCCTCCTCATTTACGATTTGTTGTCGCTGCATGTGCGCCGTATGCATCTTCTTTTTTCATCATAACATACAAATACCGGCAGGGGAACTCCCTCCCGGTATTTGTATTTCCATACCTGGTATTTCTATTTCCGTGCTATACGGATTTTAAATTTTCATTTTCTTCCGGCGGTTCCGTCTTCGGAAGTACTATGTCCGCCTTAAACAGGTCGGCTTCTGTGGAAATCTTCAGTCTGCCGTGCTGCAGTTCCACAAAACTTTTGGCGATCGCAAGCCCCAGTCCGGATCCTTCCGTATTCCTGGACGAATCTCCCCTCACGAAACGGTCTGTAATCTCATCCACGTTAAAATTCAGCTCATCTGCTGAAACATTTTTCATGGAGATATGGATCTCATTTTCCAGCTCTTTCATTTCAACGTAGACTCTCGTGTGCGGCATTGCATATTTGGTTATATTAACAATCAGATTTTCAAATATCCGGTATGTCTTCTCGCTGTCCAGCCACATAACCAGCTTGTGATCCGGGAGCTTCCAGCGGAACTCCAGATTTGCATTCTTTATTTTGCTGTCATTTTCCAGTCCCACCTGTTTCAGCAGATCCACAATATCCACTTTCATAAAATGCATGGTCACGCTTTTGCTGGCGGCTTTACTGATTTCAAACAGATCCTCGATCAGCACCTTCAACCTGAGTGATTTTCTCTCCAGCACATCAATATACTCTTTTTGCTTTTCCTCATCTTTTTCATTTTTCAGGAGATCGATATAAGTAATAATTGCCGTAAGCGGAGTGCGCAGATCATGAGAGACATTTGTTACAAGCTCCGTTTTCATGCGTTCGTTTTTCACTTCCTCGTCTACCGCTTTCTTAAACCCTGCCTGAATCTTTTTCAGCTCTTCTTTTACCGGATTAAACAGGCCCATGTCGCCTTCAATCGGAATATCCAGCCGTCCGTCTGCCAGCTGATTGGTAGACTGCAGAAGCAGACTGTACTTTTTCTGCAGATCCCCCATATATTTCCGCAGGAATAAAAAGAGAAGCGCCGAGTAAAATATCAGGGCAAATATTCCGTAAAACCATAAAAAGCTTATAAGAACCAGGATCACAAAATTTGCAATTACCAGTTTCAGAAGCTTCCGGTTTATTCCGCTGCGGAAGTCCAGATGAATCAGGGCATCATACTGTCTGCGGAAGAAATCTCTCACTTCTTTGGCAAAGCTGCTTTCCCCCTTAAGCCAGTGGATCACCCGCACTGTAAGCGTTCTCTCCTGCCAGTATGAGCGTCCCATTGTAAATATACACCGCATACATGTGAAGCTCCAGAAAATCAGAGCCGCTGCCGCCATCCATACCAGAAAGTTCACGGCAATATCTGCGGCTGTATTCAGCATATTAATCGGTGTTCGGATCAGACCGCCTTTTATCGTATGATATACCATAGCCCCGCAGCCATCCGCACAGCCGAGTGCGATAAAACCTCCGGCTAACGCCGCTTCAAAAGGCGCCCGGAAGATTTTTCCCTTTCTCTCGCCTACAACTTTAACAAAGGGAAGAAGAAGCGCTGATGCAGCTATAATCAGAAAGAATGTCACAAATCTGGAATGAAAATTCGTGTACATGATATCCCAGGCTCCTGGCTCAGGGAAGTCAATTGTGGACATATATTCTCCCAGAGATTCCTGCGTCATTCCATAAATAATGGTTTTATTCGATATTCCCTCTTCTTCCATAGAATAGTAGGAGCCTGCGCTTTCCAGGAAACGGTTCTCCAGGTCATACTCCTGAGCCGGGGTAAACTCTGAACCGGAAACCTGAATTCCGGAAAGTTCTCCTCCGGCTGAGAACGTATATTCCACACGGAAGGCATAGTAATCCGACTCCTCATCCTTGAGACGCTCTGCTCTTTTGGAGTCAACGCCGCTGGTCAGCAGTTCTCCGTTCTGATCAAATACCGCACAGTCCATATACTTTCTGAGCAGTCCGAAGGCATAATATTCCTCCTGCATATCCAGTACGTCAACGCCGCCGTATACGTCTTTATCCATAATATAATTTCCTGCGCTCAGATTATCGCTCAAAGAGGCAATGACACTCTCTGTATCCGACCGCGCAGGCACATATTTATTCAATTCATCCCTGGTCTGCCAATAGGTCAGCATCATCCCGACGGAACAAAGCGCCATTACCAGAACAATAATCACTCTGCCGATGTTACGGCTGTTTTTCAATTTTATAGCCAACTCCCCACACCACCTTCAAATATTTCGGATTTTTCGGATCAATTTCAATTTTCTCACGGATATTTCTCACATGAACCATAATCGTATCGGTATTAATTGCCTTCTCCTGCCAGACTCTTTCATAAATTTCCTCCGAAGAGAACACTCTTCCCGGATTTTTCGCCAGCAGAAGAAGAATCTTGTACTCAATAGGCGTCATTTTCACCGGAACGCCGTCCACACTGACCTCCACCGTATCCTCATTAATCTCCAGGCCGCCGATCACATGTACATTTTCCTTTGGCGTCAGCTTCTCCAGGAACTTCCGGTAACGCCTCAGATGGGAATTCACCCGCGCCATCAGCTCCATGGGCGTAAACGGCTTGGTCACATAGTCGTCCGCTCCGATATTCAGACCTGTAATCTTATCCACCTCCTCTGATTTTGCAGACAGCATAATCACCGGGAAATCATACTTTTCTCTCAGTTTCATCGTCATCCGGATCCCGTCCATCCGCGGCATCATAATATCAACAATGGCAAGATGAATCTCCTCCCGCTCAACAATCTCCAGACCCTCAACGCCGTCCGCAGCCTGAAACACCTCGTATCCCTGGCTCTGCAGATAAATCTGAACTCCTTCTCTGATTTCCTTATCATCTTCCACGATCAAAATATGATTTGTTTCCATGTTTTCTCCTTTTTCAGACAATTCTTTTCAAAGGGGACAGTCCCCTTTTCGCTGATTTTTCTGACAATTCATCTTATTGTCTTTCCTCCACGATTGTAGAGCATTTTTCCTGCCTGTGCAAGCCTGCTGTTTTCACTCTAGATTCCTCCTTGTGTAAAAAATGTGATGGCTGGCTCTCCAAAGAAATATCCTGCGCCTACGAAGGCCAGATTCCACAGGAATACTCCTCCGGCGGAACTGATCGTATATTTTCTGAAGTCCATCTTTATCATTCCCGCCGGGATAGAAATGAGGGTACGGGCTACCGGAATGAGTTTGCTTATAAAGACTCCGATACTTCCTTTTTCCCTCAGGTACGCCATCTTTTCCTCCACCGCCTTCCGGTTCTTCGGAAACTTTTTAAAGTAAAATCCCATCACCTTCGGTCCGCCCAGCCGGCCCAGAAAGTAGAGCAGCCAGCTGCCTGTCAGTCCTGCGGCCAGAGTAATGAGCATGACCATCGGAAAGCTGATCTCACCCCGCGCAGCCCAGATCCCGGACAGCGGCATAATCACTCCCGCCGGGAATCCCGGAAGGTTAAGGTATTCAAGAAATACGATCAGATAAATAAAAAATGCACCGTATTTTAAGAAATATTCTGTCAGTTCCTGCATATTCATCTTCCGTACCTCCTTGACTGTTATCAGGATAAGGCATAAATCTAAAGGTCGCTTTCAAAAGAATCAAAAGATATTCTAAAGATTTCCGGAAAGAAAAAAGGGATACCGCATCTGCCGTATCCCTTTCCCTGAGGAAGTTCTCTTTTTTCATTTTCTGCACAACGCCCCGGTTCTCTTTGTCCGCTCCTCCGGGCGGAATTCTCCTGTATCCCGGCGCCGTCCCTCATCCGGGCCTTCCCGGCCCTTCCCGTTATCCGATCCCTATTTCCGCGGAACATATACCGCCGCAGTTACCGTATCGTCCTCGTTCAGTGTAAGGGTAACCATTATCAGTGATTCCGCACCCGTTTCATCATTATAATATGAAATCCGGTCAGACATACCCGGCTTTCCATCCGGGAAATCTCTTGCCCGTTCTATATGCCTGGCTACCACTTCTCCGCTCTCCATCGTATAGCAATATAGCATTCCTTCCTCATCCGCTCCGAATGTCTGAACCGAGTCTTCGATCCGCTCTGCATACTGGTCAATATTTTCCGGAGTTATCTTTTCCATAAATGCATCTGCCTCTTTACTGCCCAGAAGATATGAATCCTCGTCAGAAGCTCCTTCCTCTTTTCCGGTCAGCGGCGCCAGATATTCTTCTGCCGCTTCCGGATCAGCCAGAGCCGGATCCAGCGGAAGTTCAAAAAGCGCATTCACCCCTTTATAATCTTCTGCCCGGGTGATTTTTCCTGTACTTTCGTCATAATTATATGCCTCTTCATTATATAAATCCCCGTCAGATACACAGAGATAAACTGTCCTGTCCGCAAAGATTTCAATATTGCTGCACTCTGTCAGGCGGTACAGAACATCATCCTGTATAAATTCCGTATACACACCGTCCATTGTTATCACATTGACCAGCGCCGGATTGCACCCCTGAATCAGCGGAGACACAAAAAACCGCAGATCCCCGTAGGCTTCATCCGACGTATTCTCCGGCATGGGAGTTCCGTCTGTTCTAGTAACAGCGGTTACAATATACGTCCGGTCATTCAGAATTTCCCCGTTCTTCTCCGTCACATATTCCGCAATATCCCTGCCTGATGCAATCCCCAGCAGAGTAACATCAAATTTTTCAAAATGCTGTGTTTCATTAATGTTAACGGCATCTTCCCCTGAAAATGCCTCTGCAAGCTTCTTATCCCCGATTTTTTCTACCGTCTGTTCCGGAGTCAGCAGTCTGTACGCCGCATATACCACTCCTGTTCCTGCGGCCAGCGCAAATACAAGAGAAAATACGATTCCGGGAACCCATTTCTGCTTTTTCTTCATTCTGTTCCTCTCCTTTACCTGATTCAGAATCTTCTGGTTCAGCCGCAGATCTGGTGTCTGGTCCGGAGCAAGAGTCTCTTTTAAAATATGATCCAATCTGTCATTCATTTAACACATACTCCAATTCTTTTTCCAAAATCTTCCTGGCCTGATGCAGCCTGCTCTTTACGGTTCCACGGGGAATATGCAGAATGTCCGCAATCTGTTCCACGCTTCTTTCTTCCATATAATAAAGCAATACCGTCACTTTCATTTTATCGGGAAGCATGCTTACCGCATTTCTCACCATTCTCCTTGCTTCTTCTCTGATAAGCTTATGTTCCGGCCAGTTTTCTTCAATTTCCCGGGCAGCATTCCCGGCCTGTTCCGTCCCGGCCTGTTCCACATCGGCAATCCGTTTCCGCCAGGCAGCTTTCCGGCGCTGGTTTTTCCACAGCCGTGCCGCTACAGACAACAGATAACTCTTCGGATTTCCCGCCGCGTCAAGAATATCTTTCTTTTCCACGGCCTTTAGAAATGTGTCCTGATACAGGTCGTCCGCCTCCTGCCTGCTGCCGGTCAGACAGCAGCAGAAAGAGTAAATATCCCCACCATATTCTGTTATTAACTGTTCCAGCTCAAAATCTGTCATAAACTTTCTCCTGTAAGACGTCTTTGGGAGCAGGGACTGTACTGTCCCTTCACTGACATATTGTAATAATATCCGGAGAGGTTCATTCATTCTGATAACTTGCTATCGACCGGACAATTTCCTTTGTTTCTTTATCCACATCCGCGCCTGCCACATATCCGCCGTTTTCATAAAGGGATACAGGCAGAAGCGTCATACCGCCCCCTTCCCAGTAATATTCTTCACCGGTCCGGAATTCTATCAGAGCGTCTTCCGGCACACGGAGCTGTTCCCTGATATATCGTTCCTCCTCAGCCGACAGAACAGCCTCGGCTCCAGATTCCTCCCGGGACTGCTCCTCTGCAGTTCTGGTGTAATAAAAAACATCTCCCTCCTGCTGAAATCTGTTAATACTGTCCCCGGAAATATATTCCATCTCCAGTGTCTCATCCTCTGCCGAAAAGTGATAGGTACATTCCCAGTTTATCGTCTCGCCGCTGACCTGATCTTCTTCAAATGCCAGGGACAGAATATCTTCATTTACTGTATAGGTTCCTGCGGACAGAAGCGCTGCCTCGCTCTGCTCCCAGCCGGTCATATACTCCACCTGCCCGTGATCCTGAAAATCCAGGGTCATGATATAATTTTCATCTCCTTCCTGCACATGGGCTTCCCATACGCCCCGGAGCAGCTCTGCTGATTGTTCTTCCGTATTCTCTGCAGCTGTCTCCTCCCCGCCTGTATCCTCCGGCAGTTCTGATTTCTCCGGAATCCGTACCGGGGATGCTTCCCTCTGGTTCTGCGAATTATAATAAAACACAGCCCCGGCGGTTCCTCCCAGCGTACCTGCCGCTAAAATACCGATCAGAATTTTGACAGCCAGTGCCTTTCCCGTCACTCCTGCCGCCGCTGTTGCTCCTGCCGGGACACTTCCCGCTGCCGCCACACCCGCCGCAGCAGTACCGGTACCGGTCCCTGCTGCGGATACTCCTGCTGCAATCCCTGTATCCGCCACGCCTGCAGCACTTGTTCCGGCCGCAGCGGATACTCCGTCAGAAACAGCTCCGGCCGTTGATACGGTATAATTCCACCCCTGCAGGACAGAAGAGAACAGGGCCGGATCCGGCAGAGGAGCCGCCTGTACTTCCCAGCTCCGGAACAGAAAAAGCAGAAACGGAACCGGAGCAAGGCCGTAAAGTTTTGTTCCCTGCTTTTCCAGATTCTTCACTCCTGTCTCTATCCTTCTTCTGCCATGCAGCAGCCTTGACTTGACGGTATTTTCACTAACTTCCAGTTCATCCGCAATTTCCCTGACCGTCATCTGTTCGTAATAATACATCACAACAACCGCCCGCTGGGCTTCACTGAGACTGTCAAGAATTTCTCCCATAAGCCGCGCTGTTTCCCGCCGGTCAATAACAGCATCCGGAAGACTGCATACCCGGTCGTCCGGGATCTTTGCTGTACCTTCTGATTCATAGGACATTTCGGAAAACATGACCGGCTTTCTTTTTCTCAGCCAGTCTACCGCGCTGTTATGTACAATCCGCCTGATCCAGGCCCGGAACTTATCTGCTTCTCTGAGCTGATGAAGATTCCGGAATGCCTTGACATAAGAATCCTGCAGGATATCCATCACCGCATCCTCATCCCGGATAAGAACTGCCGCTGTTCTGTACGCAGCTCCGTACGTCCGTCTGTATAGCTCGGAGAGCGCCCCCTGCTCCCCGGACCGGGCGCGGCAGAGCAGTTCTTCCGAAAACCCCTGCTCTTCCCCGCACCCGGAACAAAACCTGGCATTATCCGCCAGTTCCTTTCCGCAATTAAAACATCTCATAATCTTCCCCCTTCTGATCGTTTCCTCTCTTTATTTATCATACGTCTGCCTGTAGTCTTTTCCTGCAGTTTTCCTTACGGATGATCCGGTCAGACCGTCAGGACCAGTCCGGATTGCATGAAACGCAATCATTATACCACGCGTCCGAAAAGGACGCATCGAAGAATCTGTTATTGCAGGGTAACCGGAGCAAGATCATAATTTGTCCGTATTTCACCCAGACACTGGCTGTCCGCCTGCACAAGAGACGTATAGGATGAATCCGGCAGGCTCACAGAAATCGCCTCTGTATCTATTGACCCTTCTTTTGTCTGGATTACATTTTTAATCATTGCATAGCCTGTCGCCGTCTCATTTTCCCCCAGCCTGATGCCCCCAGGAAGTGTGGCGTGAATATAGTAGGGCACAAGCAGCATGTTATACGCTTCTCTGCCGCCCGTTACCCGGCAGGTTGCCAGATAGGCCTCTGTTCCGTATGTAATCCCTTCAAAGGAAAGCACCTCATCCTTATCAAAGCGATAGCTGTCCTCCCCGTCCATAATGAAAAATGTTCCGTTCAGTTCGTCTGTAATTTCCTGGTCGCAGTATGGCTCGATCTGTTCCCATATATCCGGTTCTATACGTTCCGACAGATACCGGTCTATATTTTCTACTGTCACAACCGTGGACGTTTCTTTGAGATAATATCCGTCTGCTTCCAGACCGGACGATAATTCGGCCGTAATCGTAATTTTGTCTCCTTTTTTGATATTTTCTGTTTTATCTGCCTTGTATATTACTTTTGACAGCGGCTCGCTGCGCGAAAGATGATTTTCAATTAAAATTCTGCCAAACGGGTCTCGCCCGGAGTAGGAAATTTCTATTCCGTCCTCTGTATTAAAAAAAAGATTATCAAAGGCATCCAGCTCAATCCTTTCTGTAAGTCCTTCCACCTCATAAGTCTTCTTCAGTTCTCCGTTAATTTTAATGCCGCAGTCCTTGGCGATTTCCTTGTCACAGGATACAGAAAGGGTCACTTCATCACCATTTTTCAGCCCCTCTTCCCGATCCAGCTCGCAGGTTATTGAATTTTCAAAACCATTATAATCTCCCAGATCCTCCAGGAGTTTCTTGTCAGACAGATCTTCTTGCTCCTCATAAATCTGGGCCAGAACATCTCTTTTTAAGGCGCCTTTATCAATATAGGCATCTGCTTTTCCTTCTCCGTCCAGACCGCTGAAGTGTATCGCCACGTAATCTGTCATTCTCACTTCCGCTTTCTTTCCACATCCTGACAGCGCCATTACCACAGCTCCGGCCGCCAGCCCCGCAAATAAATATTTTCTTATTTTCATTTTTCTTTTCCTCCACTGTTCTCCAGATTTTTATTTTCCGTGCTCCCGCCCTTAAAATCCGGCAGCACAATTTCTAAAATTTTTTCAAGCAGTTCTCCGGCCGCCCTGCAATTTAACTTTCTCTGCTCTGCATATGTCCGGATAAGCGCCTGAATTTCCGTCCTTTTCAATCCTCCTTCCCTCCTTTATGCATATAAGACGTAGAAAATCAGCAGAAGGTTTAAAAAAAGTACATTTATGGGGAAAAATTTATAAGCAGACATGAACTGCATAAATTTACTGTGTTGACATTTCAGAAATTATAAGATAAAATTTCTGTAATCAGAAAACAGATTGCACTCTGTAAGTTAAATTCTATGATGAGAAGGAGTAGGAAGCGGATCCTTACCTGCAGAGAGCTGCCGGTGGTGCAAGACAGCGGAAGACCGATTCCGAAAATCATCTCTGAGAATGGGGACTGAAGACTGATTTGTAAGTTTCCACGGGCGTTTCCCGTTATAGAAACCGCGTATGCTGGTGCGCAGTATTCCTACTTGTTTTGTGAAACAGGGTGGTTGCGGAATTTTCAAGGTCCGTCCCTATTCGGGGACGGCCTTTTTTCTTTTCGCAGAGAAATACAGAAAGCCGGTATATAAATCAACAAAGAAAGGATGAAGGAACATGAGTAACCACACAGAAATCAGATGGCACGGCCGGGGCGGCCAGGGTGCCAAAACTGCTGCTCTGCTCCTTGCGGATGTGGCATTTCAGACAGGCAAATATGTACAGGGTTTCCCGGAATACGGACCGGAGCGTATGGGCGCGCCGATCACCGCCTATAACCGGATCAGTGATACTGTAATCCGCGCCCATTCCAATATCTACGATCCCCAGTATGTTGTGGTCGTAGACGAGTCACTGCTGGAGACCGTGGATGTAACCAGCGGCCTGAAAGAAGACGGCGCCATTCTGATCAACACAGAACGGCCCAAAGAAGAAATTATTCCCCATCTGAAGGGCTACAAAGGAGCCGTGTATACCATAGACGCCAGAAAAATCTCCATGGCGGCCCTGGGAAAATATTTCCCCAATACACCGCTTCTTGCAGCAATTGTAAAAGTAGCTCAGATTATGGATAAGGATACATTTCTCCGGGAAATGCGTTCTTCTTTCCACCACAAATTTGCAAATAAGCCGGAAGTAATCGAAGGGAATATGAAAGCCCTTGAAATGGCGTTTGAGGAGGTGCACTAATGGCGACAGATATCAGTAAACTGGGATTGAAAACAAAATGGCAGGATCTGACGGAAGGCATGATCATTGCCGGGGCGGGAACTTCCGCAGAATTTAATACCGGGGAATGGAGCAGCATCAAGCCGGTATTTATCGAGGAAAACTGTAAGCAATGTCTGCTCTGTGTTCCGGTCTGTCCGGACAGCTGCATTCCGGTTCAGGACAAGAAAAGAGCCGGATTTGACTATGACCACTGCAAGGGCTGCGGCATCTGCGTGAAAGCATGTCCCTTCGGGGCAATTACTATGGAAGGGGTGAATTAAAATGGCAAGAAGAGATCGTTTATCAGGAAATGAAGCCGTAGCAGAAGCGCTTCGTCAGATTAACCCGGATGTATTTCCGGCCTTTCCCATCACTCCGTCCACAGAGATTCCTCAGTATTTTGCCTCCTTCGTGGCAAATGGACAAGTGGATACAGAGTTTATCCCGGTAGAGAGCGAACACAGCTCCATGAGCGCTGCCATCGGGGCATCAGCTGCAGGCGCCCGGGCGCTGACCGCGACATCATCCTGCGGACTTGCATTTATGTGGGAGGAGCTTTACATTGCCGCTTCCAACCGGCTGCCCCTGGCTCTGGCTCTGGTAAACCGTGCCCTGTCCGGACCGATCAATATCAACTGTGATCACTCCGACAGTATGGGAGCCAGAGATTCCGGATGGATTCAGATGTACGCAGAGAACAACCAGGAAGCCTATGATAATATGGTTCAGGCATTCCGGATCTCCGAGCATAAAGATGTAAAACTTCCCATCATGATCTGCCAGGACGGATTTATTACCAGCCATGCGGTAGAGAATATTGAGCTTCTGGAAGATAAGGAGGTCAGATCCTTCGTCGGGGAATATGAACCGGAAAACTACCTGCTCAATCCGGACTGCCCCATGGCGGTAGGCCCCTACTCTGTAACCGATTATTATATGGAAGCAAAAAGGAATCAGGCCGAAGGCATGAAACACGTAGAACGTGTGGTTCTGGAGGTAGCAAAAGAATTCGCGCAATTATCCGGCAGGGAATACGGTCTTTTCGAGGCATACCGGCTGGAAGACGCGGAGCGGGCAGTTGTAATGATCGGTTCCGCAGCAGGAACCACAAAAGATGCCATTGACCGACTGCGGGAAAAGGGCGAAAAAGTAGGACTTCTGAAAATCCGTCTCTACCGCCCCTTCCCGGCCGAAGCAATCGCAGAAGCGCTGAAAAACGTAAAAGCCGTGGCTGTTATGGATCGGGCGGAAAGCTACTCCAATCACGGCGGCCCACTGGGAGCAGATGTGATGGCAGCCCTTTTCCGCGCAAGAAGCACAGCCCTGGCAACCAATATCATATACGGTCTTGGCGGACGGGATGTGCGCGTGGAAGATATGGAACAGGTATTTGAGGACCTGCAGACGATGATTGATCAGGATGACGCCGGCGAAACTTATCGCTATATGGGACTCAGAGAGTAAGGAGGGACGCAGAAAATGGCTTATAATTTTAAAGAAACAATGAATAAACCGGAGCGTCTGGCTCCGGGCCACAGAATGTGTGCAGGATGCGGCGGAACCATTGCAGTGCGCAACGTGCTCCGCGGACTTCACGAAGGAGACAAGGCAGTGATCGGAAATGCCACCGGATGTCTGGAGGTATCTACATTTACCTACCCCTACACGTCCTGGCAGGACAGCTACATACACAATGCCTTTGAAAACGCCGGTTCAACCTTAAGCGGTGTGGAAGGCGCATACAAAGCGCTGAAAAAGAAAGGCAAACTGGACGCCACATACAAATTCATTACCTTCGGCGGCGACGGCGGCACCTACGATATCGGCCTCCAGTCCCTTTCCGGCGCCATGGAACGGAACCATGATATCGTTTATGTATGTTACGACAACGGCGCTTATATGAATACCGGAATCCAGCGTTCATCCGCCACTCCCATGTATGCGGATACAACCACCACACCGGTAGGCTCCCAGAGCAACGGAAAGCCCCAGAACCGGAAGGATCTGGCGTCCGTTATAGCAGCCCATGATATTCCCTATGTAGCTCAGACGACCTTCGTACAGAACTTCAAAGATCTGCACCTCAAATCAGAGAAAGCAATCTATACGCCAGGAGCGGCATTCCTGAATATTATGGCTCCCTGCCCCCGCGGATGGAGGTATAACACTCCGGATATTATGGAAATCTGTAAACTTGGCGTTGAGACCTGCTACTGGCCTCTCTTTGAAGTGGTGGAAGGCAAATGGATCCTGAACTATGAGCCGAAACACAAGAAACCTATTGAAGACTTTTTAAGACCTCAGGGCCGGTTCAAACATCTGTTTAAGAAGGGAAATGAATATCTTCTGGAAGCATTTCAGAAGGAAGTGGACAGAAGATGGGAAGAGCTTCTCTTCCGCTGTTCCAGATAATCAATATCGATCAGGACTCAGACCAGGGCGGTTCCCGGGCTGCAAAAGACATTGCGGCTCAGGGGCCGCCTTGTTTATCTTTTTGTTTATCTTTTGGCTGTTCTGCGGGCTTCCCGGTCTTCTGTGATCGTAAATAAACGATTTGATTAACGTTTGGGTAACCGAAAATGCTGGGAACTTAGACTGGAATAATTTTTTTGCTGAACCAAGCGTCTCTGTAACCCCTCCCAAATCAATACACATATCAATATTATTGTCACAATAATTTTTTAACCGTTCAATTGCTCGATAAGTATAATATGTTACAATATATTCCACTCGAAAAACCCACATATTGCTATCATCAAATAACGGTCTCAAAATATGTTTCACAAAATTCATATTACAAACTAAATCAGGAAAAAACAAATTTAAGGCCTTCGATGAATTATCAACGAACAACTCATTATTCTTATTTGTATTCAAGCTATTGAAGAAGCAATATGGGAATTCAATGTTTCTCAATGTCCTTACATCTCCAACGAAGAATTTTAGAACAGTTATCTACTATTCTATTTTAAGTTCAATTTGACAATCCTTACTATCTTTGTTAGTATAATTGTAAAAATAGGCACTACCGATAAGCGGTTAGTCCAAATTCATGTTAGTTACGAAAAGTAACCGCAATCCTTTGGCTGAGGGGCGGTTACTTTTTCGTA
>ERZ1643247.1862-NODE-1862-length-17910-cov-24.206385_pt1 | contig 17910 bp, 15 predicted proteins | sample MGYA00579264_ERZ1643247 | MGnify/ENA primary metagenome ERZ1643247 (study PRJEB29033, sample SAMEA4952262) | chicken gut metagenome | biome: Broiler Chicken; feature: Gastrointestinal Tract; material: Caecum | place: Ireland | collected 2018 | study: Broiler... | reverse complement strand
AAATATCTCGAAGCGGGCGAAAAATACAAAAAGAGCATCGGCGTGCACGCGCACAACAATCAGCAGCTCGCGTTCGGCAACACCATCGAGGCGGCGAGCTGGGGCGCAAGCATGCTCGACGCCACCGTGAACGGCATGGGGCGCGGCGCGGGCAACTGTTCCATGGAACTGCTTTTGGGCTTTTTGAAGAACCCGAAATATCATCTTCCGCCCGTCCTGCGTTTTATCACCGATTATATGCTCCCGCTCAGAGAGCAGGGCGTCGTTTGGGGGTACGATATCCCGTACCTGCTCACGGGCAGGCTGAACATGCACCCGTCTTCCGCCATTTCCTGCATACGGGAAGGCAATACCGATTACGAGGCGTTTCATCGCGCCCTTCTCGAAAAGGATTGACGATGCCTCCCCGCGCCTGTGCGCGGGGATATTTGTTTTTACATATGCGCATATGCGCAGAGCAAAGCTTATAAAAAATTTTAATACCATAAATTTTTCAAATGCAGAAAAAATCGCTTGTATTAAAAGGCGAGGTCTATTATAATATTGTGCGTTAAAGTCTGCAATATTTTTGAGGTTAGGTTATGTATAAGATTGTAAAAAAGAGAGAGCTGAATCCGACCGTGACCCTTATGGAGGTGGACGCGCCCTTCGTCGCCCGCAAAGCGGAGCCCGGGCAGTTCATCATTCTGCGCGTAGATGAGGAAGGGGAGCGCATTCCCCTCACCGTCGCCGATTTCGACAGAAAAAAGGGCACCGTTACCATTATTTTTCAGATCGTGGGCGGCACGACCGAGCGGCTGAACCATCTGAACGAAGGAGATTTTATACAGGATTTCGTCGGCCCCTTGGGCGAACCCTCTCATACGGAAGGGCTTAAAAAAGTCGCCGTCGTTGGCGGCGGCGTCGGCTGCGCCATCGCGTACCCCGTCGCGAAAAAGCTGCACGAGCAGGGCTCGCAGGTGCACTCCGTAGTCGGATTCCGCAATAAAGACCTCGTGATTCTGGAAGAGGAATTTTCCGCCGTTTCCGACGTTTTCAAGATGATGACGGACGACGGCAGCTACGGCGAAAAGGGGCTGGTTACCGACGCGCTCAAAGCGCTCATCGAGGCGGGCAACGAGTACGACGAGGTGATCGCCATCGGTCCCGTGGTCATGATGAAGTTCGTGTCCCTTCTCACCAAGCAATACGGCATAAAAACGGTGGTCAGCATGAATCCGATCATGATAGACGGCACGGGTATGTGCGGCTGCTGCCGCCTGACCGTGGCGGGCAAAACTAAATTTGCCTGCGTAGACGGCCCCGATTTCGACGGCCACGAGGTGGATTACGACGAAATTTTGAAGCGCGCTTCCACGTATAAGGAATTTGAAGCGAAAGAGCGCGAAAAGGCGTGCAACCTGTTCAAAAAGGAGGTGCGTTGACCATGCCGAACATGAGCCTGAAAAAGAATCCGATGCCCGCGCAGGAGCCGGACGTACGCAATAAAAACTTTTACGAGGTTACCTTCGGTTATACCGCGGAGACCGCGATAGACGAGGCAAAGCGCTGCCTTAACTGCAAGAACAAACCCTGCATGGGCGGCTGCCCCGTCAGGATACATATCCCCGAATTTATCCAAAAGGTCGCGGAAGGGGAGTTTGAAGAGGCGTATCACATCATTCAGCAGACGAGCTCCCTGCCCGCCGTATGCGGCAGGGTGTGCCCGCAGGAAACGCAGTGCGAACAGAAGTGCGTGCGCGGCATCAAGGGCGAACCCGTCGCCATCGGCAGGCTGGAACGCTTCGTTGCCGACTGGCACAACGCGAACAGCTGCGATCTCCCAGTAAAGGCGGAGCCGAACGGCCACAAAGCGGCGGTGATCGGCAGCGGGCCCGCGGGGCTGACCTGTGCGGGCGATCTTGCCAAGCGCGGGTACGACGTTACCGTTTTCGAGGCGCTGCACCTTGCGGGCGGCGTGCTCGTGTACGGCATACCCGAATTCCGTCTGCCCAAAGCCATCGTGCAGAAGGAGATCGACAACCTGAAAGCGCTCGGCGTCAAAATAGAGACGAATATGGTCATCGGCCGCGTGCTGTCCATCGACGAGCTGATGGACGAATACGGTTTTGAAACGGTGTTCATCGGCAGCGGCGCGGGACTGCCCCGTTTTATGAATATTCCGGGCGAGAACCTGAAAAGCGTGTATTCCGCAAACGAGTTCCTCACCCGCGTGAACCTGATGAAGGCTTACAAGGAAGATTCCCGCACCCCCGTGCTGCACGCGAAGAAGGTGTGCGTCGTAGGCGGCGGCAACGTCGCGATGGACGCGGCGCGCAGCGCAAAGCGCCTCGGCGCGGAGGAAGTTACCATCGTCTACCGCCGTTCCCGCGCGGAGCTTCCCGCGCGTGCGGAAGAAGTCGAGCATGCGGAAGAAGAGGGCATCGTATTTAAATTCCTCACCAACCCCACGGCGATCGTCGAGGGGGAAAACGGCATGGTCGCGGGCATGACCTGCGTGGAGATGGAGCTCGGCGAGCCCGACGCGTCCGGCAGGCGCCGCCCCGTCGTAAAAGAGGGGAGCGAGTTCAATATCGAGTGCGACGCGGTCATCATGGCGCTGGGCACCTCTCCCAACCCGCTCATCAAGAACACCACGAAGGGGCTTGAAACGCAGAAGTGGGGCGGCATCATCGCCGACGAGCACGGGCAGACCTCGCGCGAGGGCGTGTTCGCGGGCGGCGACGCCGTTACCGGCGCTGCGACCGTCATCCTCGCCATGGGCGCGGGAAAAGCCGCCGCTGAAGCGATGGACGAATATGTCAAAAACAAAGCGGCGCGCTGAACCGGCGTCGCCCGTAAACGCCGCGGCGCTCCCGCCGGATAAGCGATCGAAAAATGTATGATAAAAAAACGCCGACGTGTTCGGCGTTTTTTATGTTTGCGGAAGGGCGCGCGGCTTTTCCGCTTTTAGGGGAGCGTTCATTCGCTGCCGGAGGAACGTTCCGTTTATGCCTTTCCGAAAAAGCGCACGAGGATCGCCGCCGCCAGCATCAGACCTCCCGCAACGATGTAATAGACGGGAAAAATGCTGATCAGGCTGAACAGCAGAAGGGATACGCCCGCCAGCAGGTACCCCTTCCAGCTTTTACGGGCAAGGCGCAGCTTTATGCCGTTTTTCAGGCTGCGCTTCATTTCGTTGCCCATGATGTAGTGTTCGGGCAGCATATCCTGTTCCTTCAAAAGGGCGTATATTTCTTCTGCGTTTATAAGCCGTATATCGAAGGCGGCCGCCAGCGCCTGCGCGTCTTTGGTAAACGAGGAGGAGAGCACCGCCTTTTCTCCTCCGCCCGAGCGGACGATCGCGGCAAGTTCGTCCGCCGTGGTCGGTTCGAGGCGGAAGATCGGAAAGTACTGCTTCCCTTCGAACGCAATGCGCCCGTTTTCTACGGCGGCGTCTTTTCCGCTTTCGGCGGCGAGCGCTCCGGCGATGCGCGCGGCGTTGTTTTCGGGCGCGTCCATCGCCAGATGAAAGGAAAGCTTCTGTATTTCCAATTTATCCTGCCGTGCGTCGCAGCGTTTTTTGTGCCGTCTTTTTGTTATGATGTGCAAAAGGAAGGTCAGCGCCCCCGCCGCGGCGCAAGAGGCGGCGAGCGCGCCCCAAAGCGCCTCGATATAGAAGCGGAAAATGCAGAAAAAGAACAGAAAAGATATGCAGAATATAAAAAAGGTGTCGGCCCAGAGCGGCAGATCAAATTTTTTCATATATGCTTCCGCCGACCCGTGATTTGCGAAGGCAGGGGAACGGCTGTTTTGATTTTGTCCGCTTTTTCTGTTTTTTAAACCTTGCAAGAAGCTTTCCGATATGGTATAATAAGGAAAAATAAGGGCAATGTATATGGATACGCCCCGTTTGGGGACGTTTGTTCGGGAACAGACATGAAAATTGCGATCTTCGGCGGGAGCTTCGATCCCGTTCATGCGGAACACGTGAATATGGTAAAGGCGGCGCAGGCGGCGCTGGGAACGGATAAAGTCATCGTGATCCCCGCGTTTATCCCGCCGCACAAGCAAGACAGGGCGCTCGCCGCCCCGCAGGATCGGCTGAACATGGCAAAGCTCGCCTTTGCGGGCGTAAAAAACTGCGAAGTGAGCGCGTACGAGCTGAATGCGGGCGGCACGAGCTACACTTATCTCACGCTCGGGTATTTCAAGGAAAAATATCCCGACGCCCGCCTTTATTTTCTCGTCGGAGCAGATATGCTCAAAGATTTTTATACCTGGAAACAGCCGGAGACCATTCTTTCGCTTGCAGAGCTTGTCGCCTGCAACCGTGAAGGGGAAAAGGTCAATTTTTCCACCGAGCAGATGCGCTTTTTCGCCAAGTTCAGAAAAAAATTTTTGAGCATAGAATATACGGGGCGGGATATTTCCTCCACCAAAGCCCGCGTGCTCGCGGCGTTCGGGGAGGATCTGAAACCCTATCTGCCCTTCGACGTGATAGACTATATCGAAGCGAACGAACTCTACCGCATACGCGGAGTAAAAGAGGCGCTCGCATACCTGAAACCGTCGCGGCGCAAGCATACGCTCGGCGTGGCGCTCACGGCGGCAAAATATGCGGCGAAGTACAAATTGCCCGAGCGCAAGGTCATTCTCGCCGCCGCTCTGCACGACGTCGCAAAAAACATGCCCCTGACCGCTCCCGAGCTTGCGGGCTTTGCCTTGCAGGAAGAGGTGCCCGCGCCCGTCCTTCACCAATACGCGGGCGCATATGTCGCGGAGCACAGCCTGGGCATAGACGATGAAGACGTATTGAACGCCGTACGCTATCACACCTCCGGAAGGCCGAACATGAGCGATCTGGAAAAACTCATTTTTCTTTCGGATATGCTCGAACCTGGGCGGGATTTCAAGGGGATAGAAAAATTGAGAAGGGCGCTCGAAAACGATCTCAACGAGTGCATGTATCTGAGCCTCAAACATGAACTGAAATACCTGAAAAGGGGCGGCGGTACCATCTATCCGCTCACTTTTAAGGCTTACGAATATTACAAAGGAATAAGGAAGTAAAATTTATGGCAGAAAGGAAAAAGAAACAGCAGGCGCCCGCGCTCTCTTTGCAGAGGCAGACGGCGGAAAAGATCTGCGCGCTCCTGTCCTCCAAAAAAGCGGAGGATATACTCATCATCGACGTTGCGGAAAAGACGACGCTTTGCGACTATTTCGTGATCGCGAGCGGGCATTCTTCCACGCAGGTCAGGGCGCTGTGCGATCACGTAGAGGAAAAGCTTTCCGAAGAGGGGCTGGAACCCCGCCGCACCGAAGGCACGCGCGAGGGGCGCTGGGGCGTTTTGGACTACGGCGACGTGATCGTGCATATTTTCAACGACGAGTCCCGCCTGTTCTACCACCTGGAAAGGCTCTGGGAAGACGGCGGCAACGCGACCGTTTATAAAGATAAAGACTGAGCTTTTGCGCGATCTGTAAAAAAGGCGGCGCGGCGTCATTCGAAGCGGATCTTCTTCGGTTCGGAATATTTGGAGGGATCTTTGCGCACTCTCTTTTTTTCCACGATGTAATAGACGCGCTGTTCCTTTTTGCCGCCCTGCTTTTCGTCGGCTTTTTCGGCGGCCGTTTCGCTCGGTTTTTGCTCGGGCGGTTCCGCCTTTTTGCCGCGCGCGGCGCGCAGGCGCAAACAGCGCGCGCCCGTTACGAGGGCGAAGCACAGCGCGAAGAGTATGACCAGATACAGACCTCCCCACAGGGAGGAAGCGAGAAGATTCAAAGCGGGCGCTCCTTTTCAGATGATTTCTGAATACTATCATACCGCGCGCGCATGCGCGAAACGGAGCGGATCGTATCCGAACGGGGGAAATTTTGGCGAATGAGAGTTTACGACGTGATCGACGCAAAAAAGAACCGGCGCGCACTTACGGCAGAAGAGATACGTTTTTTTGTCGCGAGGGTGGCGGACGGCTCCGCTACCGACAGCCAGATCGCCGCATTCTGTATGGCGACGCTGCTGAACGGCATGACGGACGAGGAGTGTTTTCTTTTGACCGACGCGATGGCGGCGAGCGGCGAACGCGCGCCGCGGCCGAAGGGCGCGGGCGTTTTTGCGGATAAACATTCCACGGGCGGGGTATCCGATTCGACGACGCTGATCCTCGTTCCCGTGCTCGCGTCGCTGGGCGTAAAGTGCGCGAAATATTCGGGCAGAGGGCTCGCGCATACGGGCGGCACGCTGGATAAACTGGAAAGCTTTGCGGGCGTGCGGGTAGATCTTACGCCCGCGCAGTTCGAAGCGCAGGTAGAGCGCGTCGGCGCCGCCGTTTCGGGGCAGACGGACGCGACCGTTCCCGCAGACAAGCGCATGTACGCCGTGCGCGACGTTACCGCCACGGTAGACAGCATTCCGCTCATCGCTTCCTCCGTCATGAGCAAAAAACTCGCTTCCTTTGCAGACGTCATTCTTCTCGACGTGAAATACGGCGACGGAGCTTTTATGAAAACGCCCGAGGAGGCGGAAAAGCTCGCGCGGCTGATGACGGCGATCGGCGCGCGTGCGGGCAGAAGAATGCTCGCCGCCGTCACGTGCATGGACGCGCCTTTGGGCGACGCCGTCGGCTGCAATGCGGAGGTCAACGAGGTATTGGAAATTTTGCGGGGCGAAAAGGAAAACGACCTATCCCGCCTCTCCCTCTTTCATGCGGAAAAGCTTTTGCAGGCGGCGGAAGGCGTTTCCGCGGCGGAAGCGGAAGCCTGCGTGAAGGAAGCCGTGCGTTCCGGAAGGGCGCTCGATAAACTCGGCGAGATCGTCGCCGCCCAGGGCGGAAGGGCGGAAGACGTTTATAAAACCCTCCCCATGGCAAAAAATAAACGTACGGTTTTTGCGCGGAAAAGCGGTCGGTTGCAGGTTTTTGCCCTTGCCCTCGGCAGGGCGTGCGCCGCGCTCGGCGGAGGAAGGACGCATGAAGGCGGCGGGATAGACCACGCCGCGGGGATCCTTCTCAAAAAACGGCAGGGCGCTTACGTGAAAGAAGGAGAACCGCTCGCAGAAATTTATAGCAGCGCAGACGTTGAAGAGGGCGCCGCCCTCGCGGAGAGCGCCTTCGGCATTTCGGAAAAGAAAATAAAAGACCGCCCGCTCGTGTATGCGTTTATCGGCGGAAAGGAGCAAAGCAGTGTTTAAATTCAGGAACAAGGCAAAGGAAGCCGCAGAGGAAAAGAAAATAGAAGAAGAGGCAAAACAGATCGAATCCGCCGCGGAAACGCCCGCGCGGGAGATTACCGCGGCCGCTCTCTCGGGCGGGGAAGTTCCCTCCGCGCCTTCGGGAGGCGCTTCGGGCGGGGAGATCAGCCCCGACGAGCGCGCCGAATTTGAGGAATTCAAAAAGCAGAAGAAAATATTGGAGATCAAACGTCTGCTGAAAATGATCGACCATACCCTCTTGAAGCAGACGGCGACGCGCGCGGAGATCAAAAAGCTGTGCGACGAGGCGAAGGAGTACGGCTTTCATTCCGTGTGCGTGCAGCCCGTGTACGTGGCGGACTGCTTCCGCTATCTGAAAGACGCGCAGGCTGTCAAGATCGCGTGCGTCGTAGGCTTTCCGATGGGCGAAAACAAGACGGAAACAAAGGTGTTCGAAACGAAAAAAGCGCTTGCCGACGGCGCGGACGAGATCGATATGGTCGTTTGCATCTCCGCGATCAAGAACAAAGATTTCGGTTACGTAAAGCGCGAGATCAAAAAGATCGTCAAGGCGGCAAAGGGCTGCCCCGTAAAGGCGATCATAGAAACCTCTCTCCTCACGCAGGACGAAATGGTCAAAGCCGCCGTTTGCGCGAGAGACGCGGGCGCGGCATTCGTAAAGACGAGCACGGGTTACTTCGGCGGCGGCGCAAAGGCGGAAGACGTGCGCCTTCTGAAACAGACGGTGCAGGGCGTATGCCTTGTAAAGGCCTCGGGCGGCATCAAAAACGCCGAGCAGTTCAAAGAGATGGTCGCCGCCGGCGCGGATCGCATCGGCACGAGCTCGGGAACGGATATTGCCGAGGGGATCAGAAAAGAATAAAAGTTTTTAGCCGAAAATGGGGCGCCTCTTCCTCGAGTCGGGAGAGGCGCCTTTCACGTTTTCAGAGGCGAGCCGTCTGCGGAAATGAAATATTTTTAATTAACCTAAGTTAATTTACTTGACAAGCGCGCGTAAATCGCATATAATGGAGTAAACTAAGGTTAATTAAAGAGAGCCATACCTGCGGCGGGGGGCGGTTTTGGAAGCAAAAAAACTGGAAATGAGTCTTGCCGATCTCTGCGGCACGGCTATGGCGGGCATAAAACCGTCGGCGATGGCGGTATGCGCGGAAGAGGAGCGCGGCGCGCTCGCCGCATATGCGCACGTGTTCAGCCGTAAGGGGATTCGGATAGAGCCGCTCGGTTTGCGGGCGGGAAACGCGCGTCGGAAGCGCGAATAACGATCATAGGGAGAAGAGATCCCTCGCCCGGTTTGCCGCGTCAAATTTGCTTACTCCTGTTTTAATAATAACCTACCGATTTGCAAAGGGGGAGGCCGTACGGCCTCCCCCTTTGTCGTTGCGCAAAAATTGCGCTTTCGGCATGGCGGAACGAAATCTTTAATTGACATAAAATATGAGCAAGTGCTATAATATGATAGGAAACGCCCAAAATAAGGCGGGCACGTACGAAAAGATCGAGGATACCAAGGAAGAATGATGAGCGCGGATTACGACATTTTCATATCCTATCACGGAGACAGCCACGGCAGGAACAGCTCCTATCCCGTGGCAGACAAGCTCAAAGAGTTTTTCGAGGGGCACGAGGGGAAAAAATTTAAGTGTTTTCTGTGCCGCCGCGAGAGGCCCGACGATTTTTACGACGCGATCAATCAGGCGCTTTTGTCTGCAAAGCATTTTATTCTCGTCGCCTGCGATAAAGACGGCCTGTCCGATTGGGTCGCCGACGAGATCAAGCAGTTCGACGGGCTGAGAAAGATCGGCAAGAAGCCGAATTCCATTATCAACGCCTATATTTACGGGGATATACAGATAGACGACTTGCTCGATTTCAACCCTCTGTTTTCCACCAAAGACATCGCGTACGGCGAAGACGGCTTCGCAAAGCTTTACGCCATGGTGCTGGAAAAGAGCTTGCAGACAGACAGAAAACTATCCTTCAATTTCCGTAAAGACGTGATCGAAGGGCTTGTTTTCCTCTGTCCGCTCACCCAACGCTTCCAGAACAAGATAAAGGGGTATCTCGCCAAAGACAGCGATCCCGCCGCGAAGGAGATCTATCGGAAAATCGCGGACGACATGATCGCATTCGAGGCGCACGTGCTGAAAAACATGCTGGCGCAGAGCCCGCCCGCCGATTGCCTGTGGATCGTGCAGACGCAAAATCCTGCCTGCATCGCGGATTATCTGATAACCCTCCCCGACTCCGCGGGGAAAAAGATGCTGCTCTTCGATCCTTCTTTTACGACGGCGGCGATCGTGGCGGACGGCAGCGTGATCCCCATTCTGTCCATCGACGATCTGCAATTCGTTTTCAAAAATCATATCATAGACGTAAACAGCAAGAAGATCTTTGATAAAAACACCGTCGCCATCGCCTCGGAGGAGGGGAACATCGAACTGCCCATGCGGTATTCCGAGGAATACGGCAACGTGGTCTACTATCTGCGCAAATTCGGCGCCGGGCAGTGGAAAGAGACGGTTTCGCAGATCACGAATATCCGCTTTTGTCTGTACGTGCTGCACGCGTTGGAGAAATACGTTTTCAAAGAGGGCACGGAAGAGCACGACGACGTGCTCGGAGAGATCGATTTTTGCATGATCGAGCTGTTCGGGGAGGAATACAGCGCAAAGGAAACGGAAAAGGCGCTGCTCGAACAGAAAAAGGAAAGCCTTATCAAAAACGAAAGCCTGCTCGAAAGATATTACGACTGCATCAAGTCTGATACGGACTTCGGAGAAACGGAAACAAAGCGGCTGTTTTCTTCCAGATACGGCGAGATCGCCTTTAAACTGCGCGAATATTACAGCAAGCACTCGCTCGATATGCTCGCGCTGATCCTCGGCAAATTGTATAAAGTCGCCGAGGAGGAACATGCGCACGGGTTTTATTCCCGCTATGAAGCGCTGATGTTTTTGCTCTTCAAGATCTATATACACAATATATTTATCGTGGAGCAAAACGCGCTGAGCGATAAGGTGTACGAGAGTATACAGAGCATCTGCCGCAGCGAATACGCGTCTTTCGTGCGCTGCAAGCTGAACGCTCTGCTCTGTGCCTACCGCAAGGAGCTGGTTTTCGGCGGAAAGCTGGGAGAGGCTGAAAATTACAATCTCGCGGTGCAGAACATCCTCGGCGAGTTTGCCGCCTGCATCGGGGAGATCCTTTCCTATACGAAGGAACTGAAAGACAACCCGTTTAAAGAAGAGCTCCTGCTCCTTTACCGCCAGAGGTGCGTTATTTGGGAGCAATGCGGAGACAGTTCCGTTTTGCAGGAAGAGCGCATCGCTTATTATAAAAAGTGGAAGGAAGACTGCGAAGAGGCGGTAAAAGTTGCGGAGATGTTCGACTGCGACAAGGAGATCCTCGGCTGCGTGTACCTGAACCTGGCGTCTTCCCTGAATAAGCTCGCCGTGGGCGACAAAGACAGCAATATGGCGATGCTGAACAAGTGCCTGCACTGCCTGGACATCGCGCTGGATCTTTTGCGGGTGAGCGCAGCGGAGCGCAACATCGGCTACGCATATCTGCACAAGAGCGATTGTTACGAGGCAATGCTCGCTTTGGAAACGGGCGGGAATGCGGAAAAAGCGGAGGAGCATGCGGATCTGGTCAAAGAGATCAGAAGGTACTCCTCGCACGCCATGAATATTTTTAAGACAACGGACGACAACGTTGCAAAATGCTGGGCGCTGCGCCTGTCCATCAAGGGCAGGATATTGCTTTCGAACGGCGCGAACCGTGCGGAAAACATCAAGGGCGGGCTGAAATCTCTGCGCGAAGCGTTTAAGTACTGCCAGGCGAGCAAGTATGTGAACGGCATGGCGGAGTGCGTCAAAGATTTTACTCTCTATAATAAGATCATTGAGCAAAACGGTCTCGGCGAAGCGCTTGCGGAAGAGGTGCGGCTCACGTTTTTTGAGGAAATGTCGGTATTCGCCTCCGTCATACGCTTTCTCGACCTGGAAAGGGAAGATATCATGCAGATGCAGGAGCAGAGCGAAAAGCTCGTATCTAAACTTGTAGACTGACGAAAGGAGGGTCATATGTTAGAAAAAATCAAAGCGTATCTTGCGGAAAACGGGGCGGACGCGTGGGTGATTTACGATTTTGCCGCCGCCAATCCCGCCTATATCCGTCTGGTGGGCAATACGTTCAGTACGAGAAAATGTTTTCTGATCATCGGCGCGGACGGAGACGCCGTGATCGTTTGTCACGTCATCGACCTGCCCGGCATACAGGCGAGCAAAAAAGCGATCAAATTCCGCTATGAAGCATACCGCACATGGCAGGAAATGGATCGCCTGCTGGAAAATAATCTTTCCGGCAAAAAGAGAGTGATGATGGAGATCAGCGACAACGGTCTTCTGCCTCGCTCCTCGTTTGCGGATTACGGTACCGTCTGTTCGGTAAAGCGGTTCGTGGAAGAAGTCGTGTCTTCCGCAGATCTTTTCCAGAGCCTGAGCGCCACGTTCGAAGGGGAATCCCTTTGTCTGCACAAGCGGGCGGCCGAAGCCGTGAACGCGATCAAAGACGAGGCGTTCGCAAAAATTTCAAAGGACGTCAGGCAGAAGGGCTTTGCCGACGAATACGAAGTGCAGCAGTTCATTTTGGAGCGGTTCAGACAGGAGGGCATGGTCACGGACAGCGCCCCCATCGTGGCTATCGGCAAAAACGCGAACAGCCCGCACTACGAACCGACGGAGAAGGATCATTCCCTCATAAAGAAAGGGGATCTCGTGCTGATCGACTTGTGGGCAAAATATGACCGCCCCGACGCGGTGTTTGCGGATATTACGTGGATGGGGTATGTCGGCAGCGCCGTGCCCGCCGCCGTGCAAAAGGTCTTCGACACGGTCAAAACGGCGATAGACAGGGCGCTCGCCTTTTTGGAACGCGAGCTGCCGCGCAGAGACGTTTGCGGCTACGAAGTGGACGACGTGTGCAACCGCTATATGACCGAGCAGGGCTACGGCGAATACATCGTGCACCGTACGGGGCACAGCATTTCCCTCGGCGAGAGCGACCACGGCGTGGGCGTGAACATCGATAATTTTGAAACGCACGATACCCGCCGCATCATTGATCACGTCGCATTCTCGCTCGAACCGGCGCTGTATCTGCCCGAATTCGGTCTGCGCGAGGAGATCAACGTGTATATTGACGGCAAAAAGCCGCACGTGTATACGCCGCGGCAGGAAAAGATCATTCTTCTGTAAACGCTGCAAAATTCGGCGGCTGCGCTCCTGCGGCCGCCTTTTTTATTTTTTTAAAATTTTTGGCATAAATCCCTTGACATTGGCAGACAATCATTATATAATATCGTTAGCACTTAGGAGATGAGAGTGCTAACATTGTAAAAAACAAAGTGCCAAAAGGCAGAAGGGGGTGCGCGGTATGAAGATGTCGGATCGCAAAAAAAAGATCTTGCAGATCGTCGTAGACGAATACATCAATACCGCCGTGCCCGTATCCAGCAAGAGCATCACGGAAAAGCACCTTACCGACGTGAGTTCGGCCACGGTGCGCAACGAGCTCGCCTCGCTGGAAGAGCTTGGGTATCTTACGCAGTTCCATACGTCGGGCGGCAGGGTGCCCTCGCCGCAAGCGTACCGTTTTTATATAGAAGAGCTCATGGAGAAGGGCAATCTTTCCCAAAGCGATCTCGACTATATCGAAAACGCTTTCGCCAGCAAGTCGCACGACGTGGAGCATCTCATCAAGAGCGTGTCTTCCGTCATCAGCGAGCTGACCGATTACACCTCCGTCGCGATCACGCCGCATGCGGACGCCGAAACGATCCGCAGCGTATCGCTGATCTCCTGCGGGGAAAACACGGCGCTGCTCATCATCATGACGAGCGAGCGTATCCTCAGAGACAGCTTTATCGACGTGCCCGAGGGCATGAGCGATGAGGACATCGACAGCGCTTCGAAAATGATCAGCAAGCTTTTTGCGGGCAAAGCGCTTTCCGAAGTGAAGGATACGGAAGAGGAGATCCTCGCCGATTTCGGGCAGTACCGCCAGGTGATGAGCGAGGTCATCGCCGCGCTCAAATCGTATACCCGCCCGCGCGATGAAGACGTGGTGCTCACGGGAGCGGAAAAGATATTCAATCACCCCGAATACGAGGATATTGAAAACGTAAAAAATTTTCTCACCGTCATATCCAGCAAAGACAGGCTTGCAGACATCATCGAGGGCGAGAACGACGAAATACAGATCAACGTAAAAATCGGCTCCTCGGGGGACAGCGACGTGCCCGACGACTGTTCGGTCGTGACCGCCACTTATTCGGCGGGGGGCAAAAACCTCGGCACGTACGGCGTGATCGGCCCGATCCGAATGGATTATCCGAAGGTCATCACGGTGCTCGAAAACGTCGGCAAGGTGCTCGAAGAGCTGGTGAACGGCAAAAAAACGGACAAAAAGGACAGCAACGGCAATGAGCGAAAAGAAAAATAGAGAGGAAGAGATTTCCGAACAGCAGGAGGCGGCGCAGCCCGCCGAATGCGCGGAGCAGACGCCTGCGGAGGAGGCCGAAAGCGCGGCCCCGCAGCCCGATCCCGAACTGGAAAAGGCTAAGAAGGAAGCCGCGGAGTATAAAGATAAGTGGATCCGCTCCGTTGCGGAGTTTGAAAATTTCCGCAAGCGCAATGCGGAAACAAGGCACACGAGCTACATGGAGGGCAGGGCAGACGTGCTCTTAAAGGTGTTCCCCGTAGGCGACAACCTCGAAAGGGCGCTTTTGACCTGCGACGAAAACACGAAAAAGGGCATAGAAATGGTGCTTCGCAGTTTCAAGGCGCTGCTCGAAGGGGAAGGGATCGAAGAGATCAATCCCGTGGGCGAGGAATTCGATCCTCAGCTTTGCGAGGCGATCATGAGCGAGCCCGCCGCCGAAGGCGTGGAGCCGGGCTATGTGAAAGAGGTTTTCCTCAAAGGCTATAAGCGCGGCGACAAGGTGCTCCGCTTTGCCCAGGTGAAAGTTACAACATAGATCACAAATTTTCTTTTGACGGGCGCGCTTATCCAAAAACGTCGTTTCGGAACGCGCGGGTGATTTTGGCTCGCGTAAATCTCGGCAAGCTGTTGCCTGCGATTTACTGCGATTGCAGGGGAAACCCGAGCGGCTTTCCCCTCACAGCGGCATTTTTAAGGGCACACATATTATTTATTGCTGCTGTTTCACCCCTTCCGTAAGCCGAGGCGTCGGCAAAAAGGGGTGCGCAGCGCAAAAGCGCGGTTTTGTTCGCGCGAGTGATTATTAAAAACGATCGGCGAAAGCCGTTTGGAGATATAAAATCAAAATTCGGTAATATTTTACCTGAAAAGGAGCGATATATTATGGGAAAAGTAATCGGTATAGATTTAGGTACAACAAACTCCTGCGTAGCCGTTATGGAAGGCGGCGAAGCAGTCGTGATCCCCAATCCCGAAGGGGCCCGCACCACGCCTTCCGTGGTCGCGTTCCAGAAGGACGGGCAGAGGATCGTGGGGCAGGTGGCAAAGCGCCAGGCGGTCGCCAACCCCGACAGGACGGTCATCTCCATCAAACGCCATATGGGCAGCGATTATAAGGTAGAAATCGACGGCAAAAAGTATTCTCCGCAGGAGATCTCCGCGATGATCCTTTCCAAGCTCAAAGCGGACGCGGAGAGCTACCTCGGCAGCAAGGTGACGGACGCCGTCATCACCTGCCCGGCATATTTTACCGACAGCCAGCGTCAGGCCACGAAAGACGCGGGCAAGATCGCGGGGCTCAACGTTCTGCGTATCATCAACGAGCCTACGGCGGCGGCGCTCGCTTACGGGCTGGATAAAGACGCGAACAACCACAAAGTTATGATCTACGACCTCGGCGGCGGCACGTTCGACGTCTCCATTTTGGAGATCGGCGACGGCGTTTTCGAAGTTCTGGCGACCAACGGCAACAACATGCTCGGCGGCGACGACTTCGATAAGCGCATCATGGATTACCTCGTAGACGAGTTCAACAAAAAGGAAGGCATCGACCTCTCCAAAGACAAGATGGCGATGCAGAGGCTCAAAGAGGCGGCGGAAAAGGCGAAGATCGAACTTTCCGGCATGACCACCACGAACATCAATCTGCCGTTCATCACGGCGACGGCGGAGGGGCCGAAGCACCTCGACGCAGATCTTACCCGTCAGAAATTTGACGCGTTGACGGCGGATCTCGTCGAAAAGACGGCCGAACCCATGCGCCTTGCCATGAAAGACGCGGGCCTCACATATGCGGATATCGACAAGGTGATCCTCGTGGGCGGGTCCACGCGTATCCCCGCGGTCGTCGAAAAAGTCAAACAGCTCACCGGCAAAGAGCCGTTCAAGGGCATCAACCCCGACGAATGCGTCGCCATCGGCGCGGCGATTCAGGGCGGCGTGCTTTCGGGCGAAGTGAAAGACGTTCTTCTTCTCGACGTCATGCCCCTCTCTTTGGGGATCGAAACGCTGGGCGGCGTGTTCACCAAGCTCATCGAACGCAACACCACGATCCCTGCCAAAAAATCGCAGGTGTTCTCCACCGCGGCAGACAATCAAACGCAGGTCGATATTCATATTTTGCAGGGTGAGCGCGAATTTGCGAAGGACAACAAGACGCTCGGCAGGTTTGAACTGACGGGTATTCCGCCCGCACCCCGCGGCGTTCCGCAGATCGAAGTTACCTTCGACGTAGACGCGAACGGCATCGTGCACGTCACCGCGAAAGACCTCGGAACGCAGAAGAGCACCGACATCACCATCACTTCTTCCACCAACCTCTCCGAAGCGGACATCGACCGCGCGGTCAAGGAAGCCGAGCAGTATAAGGAAGAGGATCAGAAGCGCAAAGAAAAGGTCGACAACAAGAATAAGCTCGACGGCATGATCTTCACCGTAGAAAAATCCATCACGGAACTGGGCGATAAGCTTTCCGCGGAAGACAAGGCGCAGCTCGAAGAGCTCGTAAAGAGCGCGAAGGAAGAGCTCGCCTCCGACGATGACGACCGAATCAAGGCGGCTACCGAAAAGCTCACCAACGAGAGCCAGCAGATCTTTGCGAAGATCTATCAGCAGGCGGGCGGAGCGCAGGGCGACGCGAACGGCGGCAACGGCGACGACACCGAGTTCCATCAGTAAATTTTGATCGGTTTACTCAATCCTCCTTATTTATAAATCCCTAAACGCAATAATGCCGAGAAAACTCTCGGCATTACTGTGCGTTTACAGGGGCGCATGCGCCCTCCATCAGAAAAACCGCATCTTTGCCGCCGGGCATAAAAGCCGGGCGGAGAATTGCGGCTAAAAAGGGCTTTTATTATGGCAGATAAAAATTATTACGATATATTGGGCGTGGGCCGCAAAGCGACGGACGAGGAGATCAAATCCGCCTACCGCAAGCTTGTCAAGCAATATCACCCCGACCTGCACCCCAACGACGCAAATGCGGCGGCGAAATTCAAAGAGGTCAACGAGGCGCACGAGGTCTTGTCCGATCCCAAAAAACGCGCCGCTTACGACTACGAGCTCGATCACCCCGGTGCGCGCGCGGGCGGCGGCTTCGGCGGCAGCGGGTTTTCCGGATTCAGCGGTTTCGGCGGTGGCTTTTCCGGGTTCGGAGATATTTTCAACGACATTTTCGGCGGTTTTTCGGGGTCGTCGTCCTCTTCCGCGCGGGCGGAAACGCAGGGGGAAGACATCACGAAGGAAGTCGTTTTGAGCTTTCTCGACGCGGCAAAGGGCTGTACCAAAGAGGTGCGGTATACCCGCAACGAGCCCTGCCCGTCCTGTAAAGGTACGGGAGCAAAGAACGGTACCGCCTATAAAACGTGCGACAAGTGCGGCGGCAGCGGTCAGGTGCGCTATGCACAGGATACGCTGTTCGGCAGAACGATCCGCGTAGCCACCTGCGACGCGTGCGGCGGCACGGGCAAAAAAATCACCGATCCCTGCCCCGACTGCAAGGGAAAAGGGTACGTCCGCAAAGAAACGGTCGTTACGCTCAACATTCCGGCGGGAGCAGACACAAACAGCTATATCCGCAAAAAGGGATTCGGACAGGCGTCAACGGCGGGCGGCGCGCCGGGCGATCTGATCGTCGTGTTCCGTGTGGAGCCGCATAAAATTTTCAAACGCAAAGATAAAGACCTGTATGTGGAAGTGCCCGTTTCGTTTAAGACGGCGGCGCTCGGCGGAAAGGTCAAAGTGCCCGGCATAGACGAAACGTTTGAGTATCTCATACCCGACGGTACGCAGAGCGGAACGGTTTTTTGCGTGCGCGGCAAGGGCTTAAAAACGCGTACGGGCACGGGCAATATGTACCTTACGGTCGTGGTGGAGGTGCCGTCCAAACTTTCGAAGGAGCAAAAAAAGCAGCTGGAAGAGTTCGACGCGGGCTTAGACGTCAGACAGACGGGTAAAATGAAGGCGTATCGCGACAACGTGCAGACGATGTACGGGCAAGACCCTTATAAAAATTGATCTTCTTACCTCCGCACCGATCGCGGTGCGGAGGAAAATGAGAAAATTTTTGTCCGCGCGATATAAAAAATTATTGACAAATCGTACAGAAATGCTATAATAAATAAGTATCCTGCGTGCGGGAAACAAAAACAATAAATGCGCCCTTAGCTCAATTGGATAGAGCGTTGGTCTACGGAACCAAAGGTTAG
>ERZ1643247.1859-NODE-1859-length-17948-cov-14.735092_pt1 | contig 17948 bp, 15 predicted proteins | sample MGYA00579264_ERZ1643247 | MGnify/ENA primary metagenome ERZ1643247 (study PRJEB29033, sample SAMEA4952262) | chicken gut metagenome | biome: Broiler Chicken; feature: Gastrointestinal Tract; material: Caecum | place: Ireland | collected 2018 | study: Broiler... | reverse complement strand
AACTCTTTTTTCACAAACCGTTGCACTTCACTTGACAATCCGCCCGGGCAGAAAGTAACCAAAGAACCGCCAAGGGTGGGCGCAGAGGGACAGGACCGACTGCGTCGCTCCTGCCCCAATGACGCCCACCCCTGGACCCTATTTTACGGGGGCCCAATTAGGAGAGCATTTCAGTTATCGCAAAGGCGCGGGTGGCTCAGCTGACTGGTTTCCCTTCTATTACCGCTGCCGCTGAGGGTCCGGTCACCTTTGGGTGTTTCTTCTATCGGTGGAAAGCGCGCCTTTTGGGGTGGTGGGGTTTAAGTTGTGCGGTGGGGAAACGGCGGGCGGCCAAAGGCCGCCCCTACGAAATACGGGGAACGCTCCGGCCTTTCCGTAGGGGCCGGACACTTTCACGGTCTGTTGAGGATTTTCTGCGGTTTCGGGGCCCACCCTCATCCGTCTGGCCTTCGGCCAGCCACCTTCCCCCTTGTAGGGGGAAGGCTGGGGCGGGCGGCCACATGGGGCCGCCCCTGCGGCGAAAACGCACCGGGAGCGTTGGCTGAGAAAACCCAGGCGCCGTTGTGGAACTGCAGCAATTCTAAATTTTGCACACCCAGGGCCCAGTGGCCCGGCGGGAATTTAGATCCGCCGGTCAGATTTTGCGCGCCGGAAATGAAGCACAGCTTTTCAGGAGGGCGTCCCCCGTAATGGGGTCCGGGGCCGACTCCCCCTGTCAGGGGGAGATGGCCCGAAGGGCCAGAGGGGGTAGGGTGGGCGACTTGGAGCACCGGAACGGTGCTCCTCGGAGCAAACCCCGGCGGCGTTTTGGTGACTTTGCCGCCGCGGGCAAAGTCACTCGCCGCCCGCAGGCGGCGAAACTCCCCCCCGCGCAGACACGATCAATTCAGCACCCACTCCAAAACAGCATCCAAATCCTCCCCATTGTCCTCCGGCCGCCCAATGACCACCAGGGAGACCCCGGTGTTTTGGGCCGCGGAGACCTTCTCCCCGAACCCTCCGGCGGAGCCGCCGTCCTTGGTGACCATCCAGCGGATGCGGTACTGCTCCAGAATGGCCTCGTTGAGTTTTTGGGAGAAGGGGCCGTGCATGGCGATGATGTTTTTGGTGGGGACCCCCGCCCGGCGGCAGGCGGATAGACTCTCCTCCACCGGCAGCACCCGGGGGTAGAGCCGCTCCGGGTCCAGGCCGGAAAAGGCAGATACCCCCTTGGCCCCGATAGCCAGGAGGACGTTTCCCTCCCTGAACTGGAGGAGCTGTGCGGCCTCCTCCGGGCTGTCCGCCAAAATACTGCCCGGCGGCAGTTCACTTCTCCGCCGCAGCAGGCGGCGCAGAGGGACCCCGGCGGAGCGGCAGGCGGACCGGATGTTCGCGGAAACCTCCCGGGCGTAGGGGTGAGTGGCGTCCACGCACTTGTCGTACCCGGACAGCAGGGCCGCCATCTCCTCCGCCGTCCTCCGACCCACCAGCGGGGTGATGCCGGGCAGGCCGGAGAGCTCCTCCGCCCCCAAAACCGTGGCTACGCTGACGGCGGCGGGGACTCCGCGCCGGGAAAGGGCCTGGGCCAGCAGGCGGCCCTCGGTGGTGCCGCCGAAGATCAGAATGCGCCTCATCCCTTGGCCTCGTAGCCCCGGGGGGTGACCATCCGCCCGGAAATCTCCCTAGTGGACTGGGAGCCGATGAACACGGTGGTGAACATGTCTACCTGCTCCTCCCGCAGCTCCTCCAGAGTGAGCAGGCGGTGTTCCTGGCCCTCCCGGCCGATGTTCTTCACCCAGCCGCACACGGTGTCGCCGCTCCGATGCTTTAACAGAATATCGCAGGCCCGCCGTAAATGGTCCCGCCGCTTTTTGCTCATGGGGTTGTAGAGGCAGAGCACAAAGTCTCCCGCCCCGGCGCAGTCCAGGCGCTTCTCAATCACCGGCCAGGGGGTGAGCAGGTCGGACAGGGAGATCACCGCGAAGTCGTGCATCAGGGGGGCCCCCAGCACGGCGGCCCCGGCCAGGGCGGCGGTGACGCCGGGGATGACCTCAATCTCCACCTCCGGGAAGTCCTCCGCCATCTGGAGGATGGGGCCGGCCATGCCGTACACCCCCGCGTCCCCGCTGCAGATCATGGCGGTGGTTTTCCCTTCCGCCGCCCGCTCCAGAGCCAGACGGCACCGCGCCAGCTCCTGGGTCATGGGGGTGGACACGATCTCCCGCCCGTCCTGAAAGTCCCGGGCCAGGTCCAGGTAGGTGGTGTAGCCGCACAGCACCTGGCTTGCCTCCAGGGCATACCGGGCCTGGGGGGTGAGCTGATCCGCCCCGCCGGGGCCCATTCCGATCACATAGAGTTGTTTCAAGGAAGTATCCTCCCGTCTGTATTCCAGGTGAGGCGGGGCTCCCGCCCCGCCAGGGCCAGAGTCACCCCGTTCAGGGCGGTCTTTTTCCGCAGCAGGACTCCCCCCGCCGCCAGGGCGGCGCGCTCGCACACGTTGTCCACCCCGGTGATCTCCGCCACAAAGGGGGAGGCGGAAAACTCCCCCGGCACCGCCTCCAGCTCCCGGGCCGTGCAGGTGGTCAGCGGGAGGTCCAGCTCCCCGCATAGGGCCAGAAGCCCGGGCTCGTCCCCCTTCAAATCAATGGAGCACACCGCCTCCAGGCCCAGGGGGGAGAGCCGCTCCCCGCCGAGCACGGCGTCCAGCAGGGCGCGGATGGCGCCGGCCCCCGTGCCCCGGCGGCAGCCCACCCCCGCCCGGAGGGTTCTGGGGCACAGCCACAGGGCGTCTCGCTCCGGGCGGTACCAGTCCACCGCCACGTCCGCCGCCTCCCGCTCTCCATCCGAAACTCCGGCGGGTCTCACCCCGGCGATTGGCCACCGGGACCAGAGGGAGACTGCCTTTCCCTCCAGCAGGGCGGAGGACACGTCCACAATTTTCTCCGGATTGCACACGGCCAGCCCCTGGGCCCGGGCCCACTGGTCCACGGCGAAGGCCCCGTTCACGTCGGTGGCGGTGGTGATGACCGCCTGGCCGCCCAGCAGGGCGGCGATCTCCCGGGCCAGATCGTTGGCCCCGCCCAGGTGGCCGGAGAGGATGGGGATGGCAAACTGGCCCCTTTCATCCACCACCACCACCGCAGGGTCGGTGCTCTTGTGCCGCAGGTGGGGGGCGATGGACCGCACGGCGATGCCCGCCGCCCCCACGAAGATGAGGCCCTGGGCCCGGCCGAAGGCCTGGGCGGTCCAATCCGCCGCGGACTCTCCCGCACCTCGGGTGCAGGCGGCCTGGTGGCCCCGCCGGGTCAGCTCCTCCGCCAGCCGGGCGGCCAGAGCGGTCCCCCGCCGGGTGAAGGCGGTGAGTTCCAGCCTCATAGAGAGCCTCCCGGCTCCGCCGAGCCGTCCCCGGTGCGGTACTCCGTGGAGAAGCCGGGGTGGTACAGGAGGCTTCGCTGGTACTGGTGGGAGAGGAAGTCCCCCACCAGCACCAGGGCGGTCTTGGAGATGTGGTGGTCCCGTCCCGCCTGGGCCAGGGTGCCCACGGTGCAGTGGACCACCTTCTCCTCCGGCCAGGTGGCCTTGTACACCAGAGCCGCCGGGGTGTCCGGAGTGTAGGCCCCCCTCAGCAGCTCGGCGGACAGCCCCTCCAGCATGCCGGCGGAGAGAAAGACCACCATGGTACACCCGTGCCGGGCCAGGGAGGCGATGGACTCCCTCTCAGGCACCGGGGTGCGGCCCGCCATGCGGGTGATGATGACGCTCTGGCTCACCCCGGGGAGGGTGTACTCCACCCCCGCGGCGGCGGCGGCCCCGCAGAAGGAGGACACCCCCGGGGTCACATCCCAGGGGATGCCCCGCCGGTCCAGCTGGTCCATCTGCTCCCGCACCGCCCCGTACAGGCAGGGGTCCCCGGTGTGGAGGCGGACGGTGTGCCCGCCGGAGCGCTCGGCCTGCTCCAGCACCTCCAGCACCTGCTCCAGGGTCATGTGGGCGCTGTTGTACACCGGCACGCCCTCCCGGACGAAGCCCAGCAGGGCGGGGTTCACCAGGCTGCCCGCGTATACCACGCAGTCGGCCTGCTGTAACAGCTCCGCACCCCGGAGGGTGATCAGGTCCGGCCCGCCGGGGCCGGCGCCTACGAAGTGGACCATGGGAAGACCTCCTTTTTCTTGCTTTCAATGCGCAGGGGATTTCACCGCCCTCTTCCTTTTAGACTTCCCCCTGGGGCGGATAAGGGGCAGCTCAGGGAACAGACATCATTAGAAGAACCCCGTAGGGCGGGGGCTCGCCCCCGCCGCCCTGTTTTGTAGGGGTTCGCCATCTCCGTGCTAAGAGCCGCCCTGCGGGCGGTTGCGCTCCGAAACGCGCCTGCGGGCGCAGTGCGGGGCGAGTTCCTTTTCCGCGTGGAAAAGGAACCAAAAGACGCTAGGGGGTCGGCTCAGGATGGACACTTCGTGTCCATATTCGCCGTCCCCCTAGAACCCCCATTACGGGGGTTATCCCTTGGGGTAAGCAGAGCAGTTCCGGCGCGCAAAATTTGAGTGGCGCTCCGCCATTCAATCCGGGCCACTGGGCCCTGGGCGTGCAAAAATTTCTATCGATGCGGTTCCAATTCTGCGCCTGCCTTTTCCGAACCAATGTCCACAGTGTGGTTTTCGCCGTGGGGGAGGGTGTCCTCACCCGCCCGCCTCGCAATGGTCTGATTTGCCCGTAGGGACGGCCCCATGTGGCCGCCCGCTGTTTCCCACCCCGCAGATGCAGTCCTTACGGTAAAATAATGGTCGTAAAATACCCGGAGGACTCCGGCTTTTCTTTCAAAGAGGCGAACACCCGCTCTCCGGGCAGGCCGCAGTTCTCCACCATCCCCGCCCGGTCCAGCCAGTCTCTCTCCTCCAGCTCCTCCAGAATCCGGGGGTAGTTCTTCCCGGACTTCATCAGAATTTTGCTTCCGGGGAGGTCCAGGGTCTCTCCCGGCCCCTCGCCCCCGCCGGGGAGGATGTGCAGGGGGGTGTTGGCCTCGGTGAGGCTCCGGCCCAGCCGGGCGGCCACGGCGCAGAAGCTGGGCACGCCGGGGACCATGACGCAGGGGAAGCCCTCCGCTTTCAGAATGTCCATCAGGTAGCAGTAGGTGGAGAAGATGGACACGTCCCCCAGGATGGCCATGGCCACGTCCTGTCCGGCCTCCAGATAGGGCCGGACCGCGTCCGCGGCGGCCCGGTGGGCCTCCTGCTGTTTGGCCCTGTCCCGGGACATGGTGAAGTAGAGGGGGAGGAGCGTCTTGCCCTCCAGGTCCGCCGCCTGCCGGGCGATGCTCAGGGCGGTCATCTCCCCGGAGGCGGTCTGGGGGGCGGCCAGCACGGGACAGGCCTCCAGCACCCGCACCGCCTTCAAGGTCAGCAGCTCCGGGTCGCCGGGCCCCACTCCCACGCCGTAAAAGGTTCCTAGTTTTTTGCTGTGTTCCATGTATCCAAAATCTCCTTCGCCCCCCGGGTCATTCCCAGCAGGCCGTATTGATTGCTGAACAGCACCGCTCCGGTCTGTAAATCCTCCCCCACCCGCCGGTCCAGATGGCGCTGGATGGCGGAGAGGAGGGAGGAGAGCACCGGCTCCCGCAGGTGCTTTTCCGCTAAAATCTCCAGACAGCGGTCGGCGGTGGCGCTGTCCATGAGGGCCTGGGCGGTCTCCCGGTCCGCCCCGTACAGGGCGGCGTGGGCGCAGAAGAGCTCGGCCCGGCCGTCCGCCCAGCGGGAGTGGGTGTTGAAGATCCCCCCCGCCAGTTTGACAAATTTTCCGATGTGTCCCACCAGAAGGACCTCCCGAAACCCCTCCAGACGGGCGCTGTCCAGGGCCTCCCCCACAAAGTTGGAGCACCGGACCACCGGGATCTGGCCGGGCAGGCTTAACGTGCCGCCCTTTAAAAAGTCCAGCCCGTAGTTGCCCGGAGTGAGGACCAGGCGGCGCGCCCCGCCGGCGGCGGCCTGGCGCAGCTCCAGGGCCATGGTGTCCACCAGGGCCTGGACGCTCATGGGCTCCACAATGCCCGAGGTGCCCAGAATGGAGATGCCCCCCTCCACCCCCAGGTGGGGGTTGAAGGTCTTTCGGGCGGCCTCCCGCCCCCCGGGGACCGAGATAGTGATAAGAAGCCCGCACGGTTCGTCCAGAGCTTGCCGCACCGAGTCCACCGCCTCATAGATCATCCGCCGGGGCACCGAGTTGATGGCCCACTCGCCCACCGGCTGGTCCAGGCCGGGTTTCGTGACCCGGCCCACCCCCTCGCCCCCCCGGAGGGTGATCTCCTCCCCGGGCTGGCGGGTGGCCGCGGCGGTGATGGGAAGGCCGTGGGTGGCGTCTATGTCGTCCCCGCCGTCCTTGGTCACCGAGCAGAACGCCATGCCGTCCTCCAGGCGGGGGGACTCCACCGGGACCTCCACCACCAAGCCCTTGGGGGTGCGCAGGGAGACCCGCTCCGGGACCTGTCCCGTGAGGAGCAGGCGGGCCGCCCCCTGGGCGGCCAGAGCGGCGCAGGTGCCGGTGGTGTAGCCGCAGCGCAGGCGTTTGCCGCCGGATTGGATGTAGTGGTCGAAAGACATAGAGGGCTCCTTTTTTCTTGTGGGGAGGTTCGCCCCTACGGCGAAAACCACATCGTGGACGTTGGTTCGGAAAAGGCAGGTGCAGAATTGGAACCGCACCGATTATAATTTTTGCTCACCCAGGGCCCAGTGGCCCGAATTGAATGGCGGAACGCCACTCAGATTTTGCACACCGGAAATTTTCTGCCCGGCCCAAGGGGTAACCCCCGTAAATGGGGGTCTGGGGGCCGACTCCCCCTGTCAGGGGGAGATGGCCCGAAGGGCCAGAGGGGGTAGGGAAAGCCGGCATGGCGAACGCAGTTCGCCACTGCGGCGTCCCCCAGCGTCTTTTGGTTCCTTTTCCACGCGGAAAAGGAACTCGCCCCGCAGGGCGAAACCCTACAAAACAAGGCGGCGAGGGCGAGCCCCCGCCCTACGGGGTTCTTCTAATGATGTCTGTTCCCTGAGCTGCCCCTTATCCGCCCCAGGGGAAAGGCTTTAAAGGGAGGCGGCGAAATCCCACCTGAGAGAATCCTTACTCCTCCAGCAGCTGCTCCAGCCGCCGCACATACAGCCCCTGGACCTGGGGCAGCCGCCCCAGCCCCTCCAGAACGGGGTGGACGGTCAGGCCCGCCGCCTCCAGGCGGCTCTTCCAGCTCTCCGGGCCGGGGCCGGCGATGTCCTCCCGCACATGGGCACCGGCGGTGAGCAGGAGGGGGGCCAGAATGGCCCGCTCCGCCCCCTGGCGCTCCAGCACCGGCAGCAGCTCATCCAGTCCGGGCCAGCCCTCGATGGCGCCCACCAGGATATCCCCCCGGCCCGCCAGGCTGAGAACCCCCTGGAGGGCGGGGTAGACCAGATTGCCCGGGTGGGCGGTGCCGTGGCCCACCAGCACCACCGTCTGCCCCAGGAGCTTTCTCCAGCGCTCCATAAGCACCCCGGCCAGGGCCCGGACCATGTCCGTGTCCCCCATCAGGGGCGGAGCCAGCCGCAGGTCCCGGAACCGGGGGCGAAAGCTCTCGACGGTGGCCGCGATGGCGTCGTACTCATAGCCGGGCAGCAGGTGGGTGGGCAGGAGATAGAGCTGCTCCACTCCGGCGGACAGCTGCTCCTCCAGGGCCTCCTCCAGGCTGGGGACGGCAATCCCCCGATTGGCCAGAATCCTCCGGATGGTGGGGCTGGTGTAGGCCCGGGCGAAGGGCAGCTCCGGCACGCGGCGGCGGAGGGCCTCCTCCACGCCGCCGATCTCCTCCCGCCGGGCCTCCTCGGCGGCGGTGCCAAAGCTGACGGTCAGCAGGGCGCGTTTCTCTTCCATCTCTGTTCCAACTCCTCTCTTGACCGGGGGAGGGGTGAGAGCCCCAGCTCTTTCCCGATCCAGTATATCATAGGCGGGGAAAAATTCCACCCCGGGAGATGGCCGCACCGGTCAAAAATTTCCTCCGGCGTGCCTGCGGAGATCAGACGTCCCCCGGCCAGCACCGCCGCCCGGTCGGCCCACCGCCACACGAAGTCCACGTCGTGGGTGGACAGGAGGACGGCGATCCCCCGGGCGCGGAGGCGGTCCAGCTGCTGTTCCAGCTGCCGCCGGCCCTCCGGGTCCAGGCCGGCCGCCGGCTCGTCCAGAAGCAGGACCCGGGGCTCCATGGCCAGCACCCCGGCCAGGGCGGTCCGCTTCTTCTCGCCGCCTGACAACTGGTGGGGAGAGCGCCGCCGGTAGTTCTCCAGGCCGCAGGCGGTTAGGGCCCGGTCCACCCGGGCGCTCACCTCCCGGGGCGGGAGCCCCAGATTCCTGGGTCCAAAGGCCGCCTCTCCCTCCACCGTGGGGGCCAGCAGCTGGTCGTCCGGGTTTTGAAAGACCAGCCCCACCGAGGAGCGAAGCCGGTCCAGTTCCCGGTGCTTTTTCAGCTCCACCCGCCGCCCTTCCAGCCAGATCTCCCCGGCGGACAGGGGGAGGAGCCCCAGAGCGGCCAGAAACAAGGTGGACTTGCCCGCCCCGTTGGGGCCCACCAGAGCCAGCCGCTCCCCTGGCTCCAGGGCCAGGGACACATCGCGGAGGGCGGGGGGCTCCTCCGGGCCGTAGCCGCAGGTGATGTGTCTCAATTCCAAAACAGGGGCCATCAGGGCCAACCTCCTCTCCAGGACAGAATCCAGGCCAGAGCCATTCCAGCCGTCAGCATCCCCGTTCCCAGGGCCTGCCGGACGGTGAACTCTGGGGGCGAGGTCCCCTCCAGGGACACGTCCCCCCGCCAGCACCGGGCCTCCATGGCCGCCAGAGACCGCCGGGCCTGGCCCAGGGACCGGACCAGCAGTATCGAAGCCGCCGCTCCGGAGGTGCGCACGCCGGCGGAGAAATTGCGCCAGCCCAGGCGGCACCGGGCGGCCTGGGACATGGACTCCAGCAGCCCCCACAGGAGAAACAGGTACCGGTAGGTGAGAAACATGAGCTCCACCAGCGTCTTGGGGAGCTTCCAGCGCTGAAGCAGCTCCAGCAGCTGGGCCATGGGGGTGGTGAGGGCCAGGGCGTACATCCAGGAGACGCCCCCGAAGGCCCGCAGGGTGACCAGGGCGGCCCGGCGCTGTCCCGCCTCCGTCACCGAGAGAAACCCGCCGGGCACCGGGAGGGCCAGCACGTCCCCGGGGACCGGGCCCAGGTCGGCTGCCAGGGCCAGGGCTCCCAGCAGCAAAAACGTCCCCGGCAGGGCCAGCAGGCGCAGGTACCGCCGGAGGGGCACGCCCCCCGGTCCCAGCAGCGCCCCCAGGGCGGTCCCCCACAGCAGCAGGACGAGAACCAGGGACCGGGCGGTGACGCAGGCCAGCAGGCCAGCCAGGCAGAGAAGCACCTTGGCCCCGGGGCTCATCTCCGACAGGGGGGAGCGGCGGGCGGTCTGCTCCACCAGCTCCAGGGCGTGGGTGTGGCCCGCCTTCCGGCTCCCCCAGGCCAGCAGAAGGCCCAGGAGTCCGCTCCCCGCCAGCAGGGGGAGGGGCGGCAGGCGGCCCCAGCCCATCAGGGCCAGGACCGCCCCCGTCAAAACCGCCCGCAGGATCACGGCGTCTCCTCCCTGGGGAACTCCACAGAGCCGCCGCTCTGGTACTTCTTCCGGGCGGCCAGCCAGCCGAAGCCGAAGCCCAGCACCCCAGCCCCCAAGGCGGCCTGGAGGCAGAACAGCAGGCTCTCGGTCTCCCCGCCGGGGGGCTCCAGAATGGGCTGGGCGATGGGCTCATAGTCCGGGTCCAGCTCCTGGACGATCTCCTCCGCCGCCCCGTCGGCCCCGGCAAAGTCCGTGTCCCGCAGAAGGGCCAGGGGGATGACCGCGAGGAGGGCGGCGGCGATCAACAGGGCGAAAAACAGCTTCCAGGTCCGGTTCATTGCGCCGCCCTCCCTTCGTTCCAGCTTTTCAACAGCCGCAGCTCGGGCTGGGCGCACTGCTCCAGGGCCAGCACCGCCGCTGTGGTGACCAGCCCCTCAATGACGGCCAGGGGGATCTGGGTGAGGGCGAACACCCCCAGAAATTCCACCGCCGCCCCCGCCACGCCGCCGGTGGGGCTGGGATGGGCCAGGGCCAGCTGGAGGCTGGTGACGCAGTAGGTGAACAGATCCCCCAGGGCGGCGGCGAGAAAGACGGAGACGCGCCGGTTCACCCGGAGCGCCCCGCAGGCCCGCCACACCCCCCAGCTCACCAGCGGTCCGGCGATGGCCATGCTGAAGGTGTTGGCCCCCAGGGTGGTCAGCCCCCCGTGGGCCAGCAGCAGGGCCTGAAACAGCAGGACGATCAATCCCAGCACCGCCATGGGAGCGGGGCCGAACAGAATGGCCCCCAGGCCGGTGCCGGTGGGGTGGCTGGATGAGGCGCTGACGCTGGGGATCTTCAGGGCGCTGAGGACAAAGGCGAAGGCCCCCGCCATGGCCAGGATCACCAGGACGCTCTTCTGTCCCTGGGCCAGCCGCCGGATCTTGATGAGGCCCCAGGCCACAAAGGGGAGGCAGACCGCGCCCCAGGCGATACAGGTCCCCGCGGGTAAATAGCCCTCCGCGATGTGCATGGCGCCGGCGCTCTGGGGCACACCAAAGGCCAGGGCCAGCACAAGGACCAGGGTCAGCAGACCCTGTTCTTGCTTGGTTTTCATCATAAAATTCCTCCTTCTGCCGCCCGCCTGCTCAGGCCCGCGCCAGAGCAAAAAACGCCGCTCCAGTAACATACTGGAGCGGCGCAGGACAACAAAGCCGGTCCCGTTTCACCGGGCGGCGTGTGGGTCTCGTACTCCCGTTTGGTCCGTCCGGGAGACGGGTCCTGTCCCATCCAGAGACAGTGATACTCCCCAGGGCAGGTCTTCCGGCTTGGGTTCCCCGTCCCGCGTCCGCCTTCCCGCGTGTACCCGCAGTGGCATGCTGGACGCGGAACTCCCCCTTACGGCGGCGGTCCCGCGCGGGCTTCTCACCCGCTTCCCTATTCTCCCGGCCGGCCAATCCCTCTGAGGGAGGCCCCGGGCACCCTTGGGCGCTTTGTCCTCCCCATTGTAGCGAAACGAGGAGGACTTGTCAATCATCAGGGGCGGAGCTCCGGAGAAGGACTGCAGATTCATGGTTTGAGACTTTTAAGGAGCGGGGAAGCGCCGTCGCAGCCGCCCCAGCTTCAAGACCTTTTGAGACGGCTAAACAAAGAACCGCATGTGGAGAGAGGAGAACGTGGGAGAGTGTCCCCTATTCCGATCCCGAAAAACTGCTGTTTCGTGCATGTGGACCGCTCTGTTGGCTGAGGAGGTCCGGATTTTACATTTTGATGTATTCGGCAAAAAATTATTGAAATTACCTCTTTACAAACTGAATGGAGTGTGGTACTATCTTTTTGCAAACAAGAATTACTATTGATTAGGGGGACGGACAGTGGAGCGCGCAACTCGATACAGCAAGAAGCGGGAAGCCATTTTGGACGTCATCCGCGGCACAGATGCGCACCCCTCCGCTGAGTGGATTTACCAAGCCTTGAAACCGGCCCACCCGGATTTAAGTCTGGGCACGGTGTACCGGAACCTGCTTTTTTTCCAGCGGCAGGGGACCATTCAAAGCGTAGGCATCGTCCATGGACAGGAGCGGTTTGACGCCGTTACCACCCCGCACAGTCACTTTGTTTGCAACACCTGCGGCGCGGTCATCGATCTCCACGGGATTTCGATGGATGCCAATTTGAACCGTGCGGTCAGGGAGCAATATGGGTTCGAGGTAGACCGCCACGAACTCACCTTTTACGGCAAATGCCAAGCTTGCATGCAAGCAGAAAAAAATGAGGAGGACATATTAGCATGAAGAAGTTTGTTTGTTCCGTCTGTGGTTACGTACACGAGGGCGAGACCGCGCCCGATTTCTGCCCCATCTGCAAGGCCCCCAAGGAGAAGTTCGTGGAGCAGGCCGGCGAGAAGAGCTGGGCCGCTGAGCACGTGGTAGGCGTGGCCCAGGGCGCTCCCGAGGAGATTCTCCAGGGCCTGCGTGAGAACTTCCAGGGCGAGTGCTCTGAGGTGGGTATGTACCTGGCCATGGCCCGTGTGGCTCACCGCGAGGGCTACCCCGAGATCGGCCTGTACTGGGAGAAGGCCGCCTATGAGGAGGCCGAGCACGCCGCCAAGTTCGCCGAGCTGCTGGGCGAGGTGATCACCGACTCCACCAAGAAGAACCTGGAGATGCGTGTCGACGCCGAGAACGGCGCCACCGCCGGCAAGTTCGAGCTGGCCAAGAAGGCCAAGGAGCTGAACCTGGACGCCATCCACGACACCGTCCACGAGATGGCTCGCGACGAGGCCCGCCACGGCAAGGCCTTCGAGGGCCTGCTGAAGCGCTACTTCGGCTAATTAAAAGTCCATATTCTGAACTTTTTGAGAGGGAATCGGGAAACCGGTTCCCTCTCTTTTTGCGCCCATGGTGTCCCAAGGGTGTCCCGCCGCTGTTTGCCTGTGTTCTGAATTAAGAAGAAGTGTCCCGTGTAAAAGGTGGTCCTAAAACAGCATAATAATGAATATGAACAGAGGATGGCGCTGGTGGTGTACTGCTCTCTTTCTTGATCAATGTTTCAACATTACGCGTTCTGCGCTAAACACCACCGGATGGCCTCGGCCACGCCGTCGTGGCCGTTGTCCGCCGCCACATGCCGGGCGGCCGCCTTCACCTGGGAATTGGCGTTGCCCATGGCGATGGGGGTTCCCACCACCTCCAGCATGGACAGGTCGTTGGGGCTGTCCCCCACGGCGGCGCACCGCTCCAGGGGCACCCCCCGCAGGAGGGACATGAGGGCCAGGGTGCGGCCCTTGCCCACCTTGGCGGGGACCAGCTCAAAGTCCCGGTCGCTGGAGGCGGTGAGGGACACCCCCTCCAGGGCGGCGAGCTCTTTGAGGGGGTAGCTGGCCGGGTCCCCGTCCCCGTGGAGCTTGGTCAGGGGGAGGTCGTGCTCCTCCAGATAGGCAATGGGGTCCTCCGTCACCACGGCGTTGTCGTGAAAACAGGGGAAGGGGTAGTGCTTCATCAGCAGCTTTTTGGAGTAGGGGTCCAGCACGATGGCTTCACCCGCGAAGATCATCAGGACGATCTCCCGGTTCAGGCACAGCTCCAGAGCCCGGCGGCCGGTCTCCCGGGGGAGGTCCCACCGGCGGAGGTGGGCTCCGGTGTGGGCGTCGCACATGACCGCGCCCCCCAGGGCGGCGGCCAGCACGCCGCAGCCGGCCTCCTGGGCGAAATAGGCGGCCTCGGGGGCGGCCCGGCCGGTGGCCAGAAACACCTCTACGCCGGCGGCCCGGGCCTGGGCGATGGCGTCCTTGGACGCCTGGGTGACCCGGCCCGACGGGTCCAGCAGGGTTCCGTCCAGGTCCAGGGCGATCAGGTCGATTTTGTTCATAAAAACACCCCAAATGAAAATTAAGAATGAAGAATTAAGAATGAAACAAAAGAAGATGGCCAGTCCCGGAGAAAACGGACCGGGTTTTCAGCCGCAGCCGAAAAAAGGCCGTCCCCATTATAGCGGAAGGCGGGAAAAAGAACAAGGAGCGCCTGGGACGAAAGGGTCCCGGCGCTCCTTGGGGCGTTTATGAGGTTTTCACAAAGTCACACAAATCCCAGGGCCAGCCCCGCGGTGTGGACCAGAAAGGAGACGAGGTAGGCCACGCCGATCTGCCAGCACACGGAGAAGGCGGTCCACTTGGCGCTGCCCAGCTCCTTGGCCATGGTGGAGGTGGCCGCCACGCAGGGGACATACAGCAGGATGAACACCAGCATGGAGAAAGCGGACAGGGGGGTGAACCCGGTCATGGCCGCCGCTACCGCCGTACCGGCGGCGGTGAGAGAGAAGCCGTAGAACATGGACAGGGAGGACACCACCATCTCCTTGGCGATGAAGCCGGTGAGCAGGGCCACCGCCGCCTGCCAGAAGCCGAAGCCCAGAGGGGCAAAGACGGGGGCAATGAGGGCGCCCAGGGTGCCCAGCATGGAGTTCGCCGCGTTGTCCACCATGTGCAGGGAGAAGTCAAAGGACTGAAGCAGCCACAGCACGATGGACATGGCAAGGATCAGGGTGCCCGCCTTCACCAGGAAGCCCTTCACCTTCTGCCACACGTGGGTGGCGATGTTCTCCATGGAGGGGAAGCGGTAGGGGGGCAGCTCCAGCACAAAGGGGGCGGGCTCCCCGGAAAAAAGGGTGTGCTTGAAGAGAATGCCCGAGAGGATGCCCACCGCCATGCCGATGACGTACAGCCCGAACACCACCAGCCCGGCCCAGGGGCCGAAGAAGGCGGCGGACAGCAGGCCGTACACCGGCAGCTTGGCGGAGCAGGACATGAAGGGGATGAGGAGGATGGTCATGCGCCGGTCCTTCTCGTTCTCCATGGTGCGGGCCCCCATGATGGCGGGCACCGAGCAGCCAAAGCCCATGAGCATGGGGATAAAGGCTTTCCCGGAGAGGCCGAAGCGCCTTAAAAGCCGGTCCATGATGAAGGCCGCCCGGGACATGTAGCCCGAGTCCTCCAGGAAGGACAGGAAGAAGAACAGCAGGGCGATCTGGGGCAGGAAGGACAGCACGCCGCCCACGCCGGAGATGATGCCGTCACAGGCCAGGCTGATGAGTACGTCGGGGGCGCCTGCCACGGACAGGGCGCCCTCCAGCCAGCCGGAGAACAGGTCGATGAGGGCGCTCACCCCGTCCTGGAGCCAGGAGCCGAAGGGGCCGAAGGTGATGACGAACATCACCAGCATAGCGCACAGAAACAGGGGGAGGGCGGTGTACTTGCCGGTGACGATCCGGTCGATCTTCTCGGTGAGGGTGGGGCCCTCCGAGCCCTTGCCCTTCACCACCGAGGCGCGGACCACCCGCTCAATATAGCGGTAGCGGCTGTCAGCCACCAGGGTCTCCCGGTCCCCCAGGGCGCTGGAGGCCTCGTACTCGGCGATGATGGCGTCCAGCTTGTTCTGCACGTCGGCGGGGAGGTTCAGGGCTTTGGCCACAATGCCGTCCCCCTCCAGCAGCTTGATGGAGGCCCAGTGGGCGGGCAGGTTGGCGGCGTAGGCGTAGTCGTGGATGAGCTCGCCCATGCGGTGGTGGATGTCGTGGGTGAAGTCGTCGTACAGGTCGTCGGGCTCGTAGGTGACCCCCAGGTGCATCTGCCGGTGGGCCACCTGGAGAAGCTCGTCCAGACCCTCGCCGGTCTTGGCGGTGATGGGGACCACCGGCACTCCCAGCTCCTTAGACAGGCGCTCCACGTCGATCTGGTCCCCACGGGCCTTCACCTCGTCCATGAAGTTCAGGGCCAGCACCAGGGGCCGCTCCAGCTCCAGCAGCTGGACGGTTAAGTACAGGTTGCGCTCCAGATTGGTGGCGTCCACAATGTCGATGACCGCGTCGGGGCCCTCACCGATGATGAAGTCCCGGGCCACGATCTCCTCCATGGAGTAGGGGGAAAGGGAGTAGATGCCCGGCAGGTCCACCACCGTGATGGCCCGGTCCCCCAGGTGGGCGGTGCCCTCCTTCTTCTCCACGGTGACGCCGGGCCAGTTGCCCACGTACTGGTTGGAGCCGGTGAGGGCGTTAAACAGGGTGGTCTTGCCGCAGTTGGGGTTGCCCGCCAGGGCCACCTTCATGGTGCGGGTGTCGTGGGCGTTGTGGTCATAGGGCTTCTCGTGGTGCTCCAGCTCGTGGACGTGGTCCCGGAGCTGGCGGCGGTCCCGCTCCGGGTCCGGGGCGCCGGGCTGGGAGGCCGCCTGCGGCCTGGTCTGGACCGGGCCGATCTGGATCTGGCCCGCGTCCTCCTTCCGCAGAGACAGCTCATAGCCCCGCAGGGACACCTCCAGGGGGTCCCCCAGAGGGGCGATTTTGGTGACCTTCACTACCGTCCCCGGAGTTAGACCCATGTCCACCAGCCGCCGCTTCACCGCGCCCGACTGGTTGCCCACGGATACGATCATGCCGCTCTCCCCGGGAGAGAGCTCCTGAAGAGTGCGGGCTTGGGATTCTTTGGTGTGATTCATAGCAAACGATGCTCCGATCCGAATGTGTCAAGTGCTCCATTCCGCTCCATTTTACCGGAAAGGCGGTAGGTTTGCAAGTGGCAACCTGACGGACTCAACCGGGCGCAGAGGGGTTTTTTCGGAGTTTTTTCGCCAGAAAAACAGGCGTCCTCCCAAAACGGGAGGACGCCGGAAAAATTTTGGAGGACAGAGAGCTTACAGCTGGATGGTGCGGATGACCTTGGCGCAGCGGGGGCACAGGGTGGGGTGCTCGGTGTCGGAGCCCACCTTGATGTGGTGCTTCCAGCAGCGCTCGCACTTCTCGCCGGCGGCCTCGGCCACGGAGACGGCCAGCTCGCCGCCCACGGTCACCTGGACCTGGGAGACGATGAACAGGTCGGCCAGCTTCTCCTGGTCCATCTCGGACAGGAAGGCGTCCTCCGCCGGGACGGTGAGGGCCACCTTGGCCTCCAGGCTCTTGCCGATCTTCTTCTCGTTCCGGGCGGCCTCCAGGGCGGCGTTGATGGCGTCCCGGACGGAGACGATCTTGTCCCACTTGGCCATGTCCGCTTCAGACAGGGCGTAGGCGGCAAAGGGCTGGTTCATCTCGTTGAGGACCACGTTGCGGGTGTCCTCGCCCTCCTGGTGGGGCATGGCCAGCCAGATCTCGTCACAGGTGAAGGCCAGGATGGGGGCGAACAGCTTGGTAATGGTGTCCAGGATGAGCCACAGGGCGGTCTGGGCGCTGCGGCGCTCCAGGCTGTCTTTCCCCTCGCAGTACAGCCGGTCCTTGATGATGTCCAGATAGAAGGAGGACAGCTCCACCACGCAGAAGTCGTTGATGGCGTGGCTCACCACGTGGAACTCGTAGTTGTCATAGGCGGCGAAGCACTTCTCGGTGAGCTCGTTGAGCTTGGTCACCGCCCAGCGGTCCAGCTCCAGCATCTCCTCGGGGGAGACCAGGCGGTTGGGATCGAAGCCGTCCAGGTTGCCCAGGCAGTACCGGGCGGTGTTGCGGAACTTCAGGTAGTTCTGGGAGAGCTGCTTGAAGATGTTGTCGGAGCAGCGCACGTCCACGTGGTAGTCGGCGGAGCCGGCCCACAGGCGGATCATGTCGGCGCCGTACTTCTTGAAGATGTCGGCGGGGTCCACGCCGTTGCCCAGGGACTTGTGCATGGCCTTGCCCTCGCCGTCCACGGTCCAGCCGTGGGTGATGCACTCCTTGAAGGGCGCGCCCTTGCCCAGAGCGCCCACGGCGGTGAGCAGGGAGGACTGGAACCAGCCGCGGTACTGGTCCAGGCCCTCCATGTAGACGGTGGCGGGCCAGAAGCCCTGGTCCTTCTGCATGGAGGCGAAGTGGGTGGAGCCGGAGTCGAACCAGCCGTCTAGGGTGTCCTCCTCCTTGGTGAAGCCGCTCTTGGAGGAGCAGTGGGGGCAGGCGAAGTCCTTGGGGAGGATGTCGGCCGCGTCCATCTCATACCAGGCGTTGGAGCCCTTCTCGGCGAAGAGCTTGCTCACCGCCTCAATGGTCTCGTCGGTGCAGACGGGCTTGCCGCAATCGGCGCAGTAGAACACGGGGATGGGCAGGCCCCAGCGGCGCTGGCGGCTGATGCACCAGTCGGCCCGCTCCCGGATCATGGACTTCATCCGGTCGATGCCCCAGCCGGGCACCCAGCGCACGTCGTCGCAGGCGGCGCAGGCCTCGTCCTTGAAGGAGTCCACCGAGCAGAACCACTGGGGGGTGGCCCGGAAGATGATGGGCTTCTTGCAGCGCCAGCAGTGGGGGTAGGAGTGGACGATGTCCTCGCTGGCAAAGAGCATGCCGCTCTCCTTCATGTCCTGGAGGATGACGGGGTTGGACTCGTCGGTCTTCATGCCGGCGTACTTGCCGGCGTAGTCGGTGTGGCGGCCCTGGTCGTCCACGG
>ERZ1643247.1858-NODE-1858-length-17955-cov-5.017263_pt1 | contig 17955 bp, 14 predicted proteins | sample MGYA00579264_ERZ1643247 | MGnify/ENA primary metagenome ERZ1643247 (study PRJEB29033, sample SAMEA4952262) | chicken gut metagenome | biome: Broiler Chicken; feature: Gastrointestinal Tract; material: Caecum | place: Ireland | collected 2018 | study: Broiler... | reverse complement strand
TCGCCGAGAGCCTGACCCGCTGCCATATCCCGGTGCGGGTGTCCTCCTTCTGCTCTCTCAGCGGCTACACGGTGGTGACCCGCTACCGGGACTACTTTGAGACCGACAAAAATGAGCGGATCTTCAATTACTTCACCACCGGCTGCAACCGGGATGGGCTGGCCGTCCGGGCGCTGGCCCGGGGGCTGGAGGACTCCCCCAGCGAGCACAAGCTGGTGATCCTGCTCTCCGACGTGAAGCCCAACGACGTGATCCAGATGAATCACGGCGGTTCCTTTGTGGACTATGCCGGGGACAACGGCATCCAGAACACCGCCATGGAGATCCGGGCCCTGACCTACAAGGGCATCCAGGTCATGTGCGTGTTCACCGGGAAGGATGACGACCTGCCTGCCGCCCACACCATCTACGGCCGGAACTTCGCCCGCATCCGCTCACTGGACCAGTTCGCGGACACCGTGGGCGCCCTCATCCAAAATCAGATCCGCAGCCTGTAACTGCACATTCCGCACGGGGCGGGGACGTTCTGTCCCCGCCCCGTGTCTGCTCCCTTTTCAAGGAAAGTAGTGATTTCAAGGGAAAATTGAATTTATTAGTGAATATATACAAACGCAAGGTTCCCTCTGTCGCTGACAGAAAGAGCCTTGCGTTTGATTCACTTATTTCATCTCTTTTATATACTTAACCCAGCCTGTAATTAGCCATATATAGACACAAACTGCAATCAAAACAGCAAAGAAGAACATTGAAATACCTTGTCCGATTTCTCCTTTGAAAATAAGGTCAATGCCTACAACGACACAAAGCACGACTAACGCAAGATAGACAATAATAAACAATCCTAAGAATGCTCGGCACATTATACCAATGACTTTTTTAGCCTTTGTAGATTTTGACAACTGAAAGGCCCCCATCATGACAAGTTCCATTACAAGAAAGAACGCAAAGTTAATTAAGATAAAGAATATAGCGTTACCCATTTTATGCCCCCTAGTTGCGATATGTTTCGTCAACACTTCAACTTTAATTATTATTTACATCTTAACATCTTGATATGATTTTTACAAGGCCGGTTGGTGAAACCAACGGAGTTTGGGCCATCACTCCTGATCTTAAAAAGGGACCGTGTCTGCTCTCTCTTGCAAGCCCCGCCGTTTCATGGTATCATAAAAAATAGTCTGTTCTTCCGGAACAGCCACATTCTGACAGGCGCCGGCTCTCCGGCAGGAGCACACAGTATGATCGGATTGGGAACCATCGTCAATACCATCGCCATCGTGGCAGGCGGCCTGGGGGGACTGGTCTCCCGGAGATTTCTGAAGGAGCGGTACCAGGAGACCGTCACAAAGGCCATCGGCTTCGCCATCATGATGATGGCACTGGGCAGCACGCTGTCCCAGATGCTGGTGGTCCGCCTCTCCGCCGACGAGGCGGGACAGCTCTCCGCCGGCCTGGACACCCAGGGCACCATGATGATGGTGGTCTCCCTGGCAGGCGGTGCTCTGCTGGGAGAGCTGCTTGATCTGGAGCACTGGTTCGAGCGGTTCGGCGCCTGGCTGCGGGACAAGACCGGCAGCCAGGGGGACCGGCAGTTCATCGACGCCTTCGTCTCCGCCTCCCTGACGGTGTGCGTGGGCGCCATGGCCATTATCGGCTCCATCCAGGACGGGATCTCCGGCAGCCACGACACCCTGTTTGCCAAGGCTGTTCTGGACATGATCATCATCCTGATGATGACGGCCTCCCTGGGAAAGGGCTGCATCTTTTCCGCCATTCCGGTGGCCGTCTTTCAGGGTGCCGTCACCCTGCTGGCCCGGGAGGCCGCGCCTCTTTTCACAGAGGCTGCTCTCAGCAACATCTCCCTGGTGGGGAATGTGCTGATCTTCTGTGTGGGCGTCAACCTGGTCTGGCCCAGGACCGTCCGCATCGCCAACATCCTGCCGTCCATCGTCATCGCCGCAGCTTTTGCGGCGTGGGCATAAGCCGCCGGGCGGCAATTGGGGAAAGGACTGGAACACGCATGACGCCGAATCTATTTGACACCCTTCAGGCGCTTCTGGCGCAGGACCCCCGCTTTGTGGCGGAGGACGGCACGCTTCTGCGGAATGCCGTCTATGAGGCCGCCATGGGAATGGACGCCGGCCTGCTCCGTCTGCTGCTGTCGGATCCCGATACCCGGGCCCGGTTTTTCACAGAGGCCGACGGGATCCTGGTCTTTGACAAGGTGGGCTTCGGCTGGGCCGTCAGCAACCGGGCGTTCCTGCCGGACTCCTATACCCGCTTTCAGAACAAGATCGGCCTGGCGGACAGCAGCGGACAGCTGCTCTCCGCCTCCGGCGGCGTGACGCTGGTGTTCCCCTACAAGGACTGCGTGCTGGAGGGCGGCCAGACCCGGGAGGATCAGCGGCGGGGGGAGATCTTTTACAATGAGACCCTGGCCCCCCATGAGATCGACCGCCTGCTGGCCCCCAAGGTGCTGGTCCATCCCCTGCGGTGCGCGCCGGAGGGCGAGGCGCCGGCGGCGGAGATCCGGCTGGAGGACAATCTGCTGATCCGGGGAAACAATCTGCTGGTCCTCGCCTCGCTCCGCCGCCGGTACGCCGGAAGGGTGCGGATGGCCTATTGGGACGTGCCCTACAACACCGGCTCCGACAGCTTCGGCTACAACGACCGTTTCTCCCGCAGCACCTGGCTGGTCTTTCTGAAAAACCGGGTGGAGCAGCTGCTCCCCCTGCTGGCGGAGGACGGCGTGCTGCTGATCCAGTGCAGCTTCCACCAGCAGGCGTATCTGCAGGTGCTGCTGGATGAGATCATCGGCAACCATGTGATGACGTTCAACGTCCTGGCCCGCCACCCGGACCGGACCCTCACCGCCGACAAGCCCTTCAACGACGTGGTGGAATACGTCCTGGTCTACGCCAAGAGTCCCTCCTTCCAGATGCCCCGGATGGTCCGGGAGAAGTCCGTGGACGACTACCGCTGGACGGTGGAGGAGCTGGCGCCGGGCGAGGAGATCTCCTTCGACGGCCGGAAGGGCCGGATCTTCCGGCCGGACCAGTACCGTCTGACCAAAGCCGCTCCGTCCCGGGAGCATTTCAAGATCATGACCGTCCGGGGCTCCATCCGGGAAAAGGTGTCCTCCGGCCGGTTCTATGTGAAGTACCTCCAGCCGCTGGAGGCGTCGTATCCCCCCAAGACCCTGTTCAAGGTAGAGGGCATCGGCGACGACATGTACAGCTACCGCTACTTCTATCTGCCCCCGGAGGGGAACAAGAACGGCGCCTACCTCCAGGGGATGCCCACGTCCTCAACTGAGACCTATAAGCCCTACCCCAATTTTCTGGACTTCGTGCAAAGCTACAACACCGTGAACCGGGAGGGAAACGGGGAGTTCCGCAACGGCAAGAAGCCGGAGGACCTGATCGCCTATCTGATGGGGATCTTCACCGCCCCGGGGGATCTGGTGCTGGACGCCTTCTCCGGCTCCGGCACCACTGCCGCCGTGGCCCTGAAGCTGGGCCGGCAGTTCCTCTGCATCGAGCAGATGGACTACGCGGAGACCCTGACCAAGCGGCGCATCGAAGGCGTCCTGCGGGGAGAGGAGAACGACATCCTGCCGGAGTCCGGCTGGCAGGGCGGCGGCTCCTTCCTGTACTGTGAGCTGGCCCGGCTGAACCAGCGGTACGTGGAGGAGATCGCCTCCGCCGCCACCGCCGAGGCGCTGGCGGACCTCTACCGCCGCATCGTGGACACCGGCTTCATCAGCAGCCGCATCACCCGCCGGGACATGGAGGAGACCGCCGGGGACTTTGCGGCCCTCTCCCTGCCGGATCAGAAGCGGTTCCTGCTGGAGCTGCTGGACAAGAACATGCTGTATGTGAACCTGTGCGATCTGGAGGATGCGGAGTTTGCCGTCTCCCCGGAGGACCGCGCCTTCAACCGGAGCTTTTACAGGGAGGCGTGAGCGGGATGTTTTTATACGAAGAGCTCGACAATCTCCGGAAGTACCGCGCCATCCAGCCCCTTCCCCCCTGCATCCGGGACAGCCTGAATCCCCGCATGCCGCTGCGGCCCTATCAGGTGGCGGCCTTTGAGAACTTTGTCACCTACTTCCAGCGGCCCGGCGGCCCGAAGCGCCCCTGCCAGGTGCTGTTCCACATGGCCACCGGCAGCGGCAAGACACTGATCATGGCGGGGCTCATCGCCTATCTCTATCAGCAGGGCTACCGGAATTTTCTCTTCTTTGTGAACCTCACCACCATCGTCCAGCAGACCCGGGACATCTTCCTGAATCCCGGCTCCGCCAAATACCTCTTCGCACCGGAGATCCTTGTGGACGGGCATCGGGTGCAGATCCGGGAGGTCTCCAACTTCCAGTCCAGCGATCCGGAGGCCGTCAACATCCTGTTCACCACCACGCAGAGCCTGCACACCGACCTGTGGATGGTGCGGGAAAACGGCCTGTCTCTGGAGGATTTTGCCCAGACGCCCGTGGTGCTGCTCTCCGACGAAGCCCACCACCTGAACGCCTCCACCAAGCGGATGGACCGGGCTGAGGCCGCCAGCTACCACTCCTGGGAGGAGACGGTGCGCCGCATCTTCCTGACCCGGGAAGACAACGTCCTGCTGGAATTCACCGCCACCTGCGACCTGGCAAATCCCCAGATCCTGGAGGCCTACCGGGACAAGATCCTCTTCAACTACCCCCTGCAGAACTTCCGGGCGGACCGGTACTCCAAGGAGATCATCACCCTCCGGGCCGATCTGTCCCCCATGGACCGGGCGCTCCAGGCCCTGATGCTGAGCCAGTACCGGCTGAAGGTCTTTCAGGCGAACCGTCTGCCCGTCAAGCCGGTGGTGCTGTTCAAATCCGCCAAGATCCAGGAGAGCGCCGCCTTTCAGGCCGCCTTTGCGGAACGGCTGCGGACCCTCACCGGCGGAGAGCTGGAGCGCATCTCCACCCTGATCCAGAACCCCGCCATGCGCCGGGCCTACGCCTGGTTCGCCCGCCGGGGCATCTCCTTTGACGCCCTGGCCCAGGAGCTGCGGGAGGACTTCTCCCCGGAGCACTGCATCTCTGCCAACGACGATGCCGCAGCAGAGCGCAAGCAGCTGCTGCTGAACTCCCTGGAGGCCCCTGAAAACCCCTATCGGGCCGTGTTCGAGGTAAAGAAGCTGGACGAGGGCTGGGACGTGCTGAACCTCTTCGACATCGTGCGGCTGTATGAGACCCGCCAGTCCGGCGGCCGCCGGATCTCCGCCTCCACGGTCTCCGAGGCCCAGCTCATCGGCCGCGGGGCCCGCTACTGCCCCTTCCAGACCGCTCCGGACCAGCCCCGCTACCAGCGCAAATTCGACCGGGATCTGGACAGCGAGCTGCGGATCTGTGAGGAGCTGTACTACCACTGTCAGAACGACAGCCGCTACATCGCGGAGCTCCACAGCGCCCTGCGGGAGATCGGCATCGACCCGGACCGGACGGCCCCCTGCAGCCTGCGGCTGAAGGAGTCCTTTCGGGACAGCCGCTTCTACCGGGAGGGTCTGGTCTTTGCCAACAGCCGGGTGCCGCTGGATCCCGGCCCGGACGCAGACGGCCTGCCCGCCGCCCTGCGGGAGCGGAGCTTCCCCGTGACGCTGGCCACAGGCGCCTCCGGCGAGGACCTGGTGATGGACTCCACCCCCCTCTCAGAGGAAGCGGCGGACCTCCGGACCTATGAGACCACCTTCCGTCAGCTGGCGGATCTCAATTACGCCATCGTCTACAAGGCGCTGATCCGTTGGCCGGCATTTCAGTTCGACGCGCTGAAGCGGCGCTTTCCCGGCCTGTCCTCCACCCGCATGTTCCTCACGGATCCCCGGTATCTGGGGGCGGTCCGCCTGGTGATCCGGAGCCGGTACGACATGCCGCCCGCCCAGGTCCTCCGCAGCGCCGCGGAGCAGGTCCTGGGAACGCTGGCCGGGGCGCTGGCCTCTGTGCAGGAGCAGTGGACCGGGAGCCGGGAGTTCCGTCCCCGCCGCATGGCGGAGGTGTTTCAGGACAAGACCGTCAACGTGACCGATCCCCACGCGGGAGGCGCCGGCATCTCCCAGAACGACCACACCGTCCCCGCCGCATGGCGGCTGGACCTGTCCCGGGAGCTGTGGTACGCCTACGAGGACAACTTCGGCACCTCGGAGGAAAAGGCGCTTGTGGCCGCCATCCACGCCCACATCCGTGAGCTTCAGGCCGCCTATGATGCTGTCTATCTGGTCCGAAACGAGCGGCAGCTCTCCCTCTACGCCTTTGCGGACGGAGCGCGGTTCGAGCCGGACTTTCTGCTGTTCCTGCTGAAGCGGCAGGACGGCGGCTGGGTCCAGACCCAGGTCTTTCTGGAGCCGAAGGGCACGCACCTCCTGCAGGAGGATGCCTGGAAGGAGCAGTTCCTCCTCCAGCTGGAGGAGCAGGCCGTTCCGGTGAAGGTCTTTGCCGACGATCCGTCCTGTCGGATCCTGGGGACCCACTTCTTCAACCTGGAGCGCCGGGAGACGGAGTTCGCCGCAGACCTGCGGTGCCTGATCGACGGCCCCCCATGCGAAGCCTGAAAAAAAGCAAACGCCCTGGACGCCCGCTCGGGCGCCCAGGGCGTTTCCGTCTGCATGGCTCAATTCCGGGAGCACTTCTCCGCGTCGATGGCCAGCACCAGCATCAGCGCGCACAGGGCGTTGCCCGGATCTGCCACGTCGATCACATAGGTGTCCGTCCAGTGGAACAGCTCCTTGCGGACAGTCGCCACCGGCGCGCCGCAGGCCTCCGTCACCCGGTAGTCCCACTCCAGAAGATTGCCCTCCGCCTGCCAGCCATTGCAGTCGATGTCGAATTTGGGGGCAAAAAACGTGAATCGCTTCTGGATGGAACCCACATACTGGTCCCGGACGTACAGCTCGAACCTGGGCAGGAAGGTCAGCACCCGCTCCTGCACCGTGCCGATGTGCTCTCCCGCCGCATTCAGGATGTGGAGACAGTGTCCCCAGGACAGCTTGCCCTCCACGGTATAGACGGTGTTCCCCGCCTCGTCGTAGATGTCGTAGCTGTCAAACCAGGAGAACAGCCGCTGCTTGAATAGAAGTCTCATGTTTCACCTCATGTTTCAGCCGAGTGCCTCTCAGGCCGTCTCCACCAGATGGTCCAGCTCCCGGCAGACTGCGTCCCGTTCCCGGCAGACCTGGTTGAACTCCAAATTCAATTGGCCCTGGGTCCTGCCCACCTGCCGCCGCAGATCCTCCACCCGATCCCGGGAGTTGCTGATTTGCTCCAGCACCGACCAGTCGAAAAAAATGTTGTCAAAAAGGACATCCAGCGTCCAAGTGAAACCGTCCGGCCGGAAATCGCCGATATGCAGGGCCGCCACATCCGCCAGCTCCCGCCGGTACCGGCGCAGGGCGCTCTGCATCTGCTCCATGGAATGCTGCGCCTCGTCCAGCCGGGAATACTTCATCATGTCTGTCAGCAGTCCGCCGCCGATCACATCCCAGGTCCCCCAGTTTTCCGCACTGCCCAGGGAAGCCAGCACCTGATCCAGCCTGCGGCGGACGTCCTCACCGGCAGAGCGGGCCTCTTCCAGTTCCCGCAGGCGGCTCTGGAGCTCCGCCAGCCGCTCTTCCATGGCGATGATCCGCTCCGCTGCGGCGCTGTTCTCCAGCTTCAGCGCTTCCCGCTTTTCCTCCAGCACCTGCTGGAAGCGTGCCTCGCACCCCTGATCCGCCCGCAGCTCCGCCTCACAGCCGGCGATCTCCTGCCGGATCTCCGCCAGCTGCCGCTCCGCCGCGTCGTATTTCATCCGGGCGGCGCAGGCCTCTGCCTCTTCTCTTTCCAGCCGCTCTTCCCCGCAGCCGGAGAGTTTTGCCGCAATGGAGGCAAAGGACAGACGTCCCAGATCCTCTACGTCTTTCTGTTCCGCACTCCACACCCGGCGGAGCCGCTCCGCATCGGCCAGCGCTTCCGCCTCCTGTCCCCGCAGGGTCTCCAGCCGGACCGTGTTACGGCGCAGACGGGCGATCTGCTCCCGCAGGTCCTTCAGCTCCGCATCAAACTCCCGCATTTGCATATTCCTCTCTTTCCCAGCGGCCCTTCCGCAGATCTTATTCCAGATGCTCCGGCAGTGCCGCCGGACAGTGCTGCCGGAACAGCTTTGCTGTCCGGTAGAGATAGACCAGCCGCAGCACTGCCACCACGATTGCGCCGACCGCAATCGCCAGCATCACCAGCAGCGACAGGAGTACAGAGAGCAGCATCAGAAGCACAGAGCCAAAGATCCCCAGCAGCAGGCCGATCTTCCACCGCCACAGGAGCCGCCACTTGCCGGCAAGTCTGTCATCCAGTCCCTCCAGCACATCGGCGTGGGCATTACACTCCTGATAGACAGATACCAGTTCCAGAACCGCTGCCGGCAGGCTCAGCGCCCACCACAGCCCGCTCTCCTCCGGAACGGCAAACAGGATCACGGCGCTACCTGCACTGCCCGCCAGACTGCACAGCGCTGCCGTGCGGTATCGCCCGTCCACTGTCCGCAGCTGCCACAGAAACACGCCGTAAGCCAAAGACGCCAGGGCCCCCAGCACCTCCCCCACTGTTCCGGCGGCGGGAAATGAGGAGGCAACCACATCCAGGGTCAGGGTCTCCGCCAGGGTCCTGGGGATCACCAGCCAGAACAGGAGCCACAGCCACTTCGCCAGCACCGGTGCGTTCCGGTCCAGCCAATCCTGCCGCTGCTGTCTTTCCTCCAGCTCCCGCAGCCGTCTCCTGGGCATATCTTCCCGCTGGCAGCGGAGATGGCAGCAGGAGATGTACGTGCAGGAGGAACAGTCGGCATGCCCCTTTTTTCGGCAGCAGTCCGCAATGCCGCAGTCTCCGGAGTACGGGCGGCCGGGTCCCGTCTGACAGCCGGGACAGTCCAGCGGGTCCCTCCAGGTACAGGTGTCGCAAGCTCGTCCGCAGAGGCCTTCCATGGTCCGTCCCCCCTCTCTTCTGTCGTTTAGATTGTACCATGGCCAGATGTCTCTGTGGGTAACAAATCCATGACAAATTTCTGCCGGAATGCTCATACAGCAAATTTTTCCGCCAAAAAATCCGCATATTCTCCAGGTCCGGAGTCAAACTATGCTCGCGATACCCAGTGACCCACGCAACTTTGTATGATGAAAAGGAGATATCACTATGTCTAGCAAGAATAGCAATAAGATCAACGTTCCCGAGGCCCGTGCGGCCATGGATAAGTTCAAGATGGAGGCTGCCGCCGAGGTGGGCGTCAACCTGAAGCAGGGCTACAACGGCGACCTGTCCTCCCGCGAGGCCGGCTCCGTCGGCGGCCAGATGGTCAAGAAGATGATCGAGTCCTACGAGAAGAACCTGTAACTTCCCACTGGAGATACAGCAGCGGCCCGGCAAATGCCGGGCCGCTGCTGTTCGTATTCCGGTGCTGCACTTCTTCCGGCCACAGCCGACAGTTCATTTGACCATCAGGCGGTGCATCCCGCTCTCCAGCCCCTCCACAGAGAGCGGATACATGGGAAAGAGCTTTGCCAGATGCACATGGGTCTGCCCCCAAAAGCCTGCGTAGGCGGGAAGCGGCTCCGGATTCAGCCAGATCAGATAGGGGAAGTGCGCCCGGATCCGCTGCAGCCACTCCAGCCCGGAAGGCATGGGGACCCTTCTCTTCCAGTCGTACTGCTGTGACAGCAGTTCTCCCGGATTCATGGCCGCATCTCCCACAACGATCACTTTATAGACTCCGTCGAAGTTTTTCAGAAGCCACTCCGTCTCGACCCTGTCCTCCTGCCGCATCCGGGGATGGCGGTAGACGGACTCATAGATGCAGTTGTGGAAGTAGTAGGTATGCAGCTCCTGAAAGGTGTTGGACTTGGTGGCAGCCTGGAACAGGGTGCTGCAGAGGTCAGAGTAGTAGTCCATCGATCCGCCGCTGTCGATCAGAAGCAGGACCTTGACGGCGTTTCTCCTGGGATTCCTGTAGCGGATCTTCAGCAGTCCCGCCCGGTCGCAGGTGTCACGGATCGTCCCCTCCACATCCAGCACCTTTTCCGCATCGCTGATCTGTGCGGAAAACTGCCGCAGCAGGCGGAAGGCCATCTGGAACTGGCGGGTGTCCAGGGTGGCATCCTTGCGGAAGTCCCGGAACCTGCGCTCTCCCGCCACCGCCAGCGCCGCCCTGCGCCGGCTCTCGCCGCCCACCCGGAGGCTGTTGGGCCGCCATCCGGAATTTCCAAAGACGGAGCTGCCCTGGGTCCCGATCCAGTAATCGCCGCCGTTGTGCTCCTCGGTCTGTTCCCGGAGGCGCTCTTCCAGCATCTGCAGGATCTCCTCCAGGGTCTTGTCCTCTCCGCGGCGGCGCCTCAGCTCCTCCAGGGTGCGCCGGAGGTCCTCCGTCGGGTGATCGAGCCAGTCCATCAGTTCCCGGGGCAGCTCTCCCTCCCAAGGCACATCCCGGAAGAACTCCAGAAACACCTGGTCGAAGCGGTCATATTCCGACTCACTGTGCAGCAGCACCGCCCGGCAGAGCTGGTAAAATCCCGTGAGCGTGGAGCGATGCAGCCCCTTCTCCATGCCCTCCAGCAGCGTCAGCCACTCGTTGAGGGAGACGTCCAGTCCTCGCTGGCGAAGCAGGTAAAAAAATGAAGCGAACATGATCTCACCGCTGATTTCTGGCCAGGGTCCGCAGATCCTTGTCCTTTTTCAGAAGCACTCCGGCGTAAGGGATCTTCTCCGTGATCCGCTGCGGGTCCACGCCCCCGGCCGCCAGGGCCCGCAGCCAGTCCACCAGCTCGGAGGTGCTGGGCTTCTTCTCAATGTCCCGCAGGCCCCGCAGCCAGTAGAAGGCCTCCAGGGCCTGCTCCACCAGCGCTTCCTCGATATCCGGGAGATGGACCCGCACGATCCGCTCCATCTGTTCCCGATCCGGGAATTCGATGTAGTGGAAGACACAGCGGCGCAGGAAGGCGTCCGGCAGCTCCTTTTCCGCATTTGACGTGATGATGACGATGGGCCGCTGCCTGGCCCGCACCGTCTCCCGGGTCTCCGGGATGTAGAATTCCATCTGGTCCAGCTCCCAGAGAAGGTCGTTGGGGAACTCCAGGTCCGCCTTGTCGATCTCGTCGATCAGCAAAACCACCTGTTCTTCGGCGGCAAACGCCTCCCCCAGCTTCCCAAGCTTGATATACCGGCTGATGTCATCCACCCCGTGGCCGCCGAACTGGCTGTCGTACAGCCTCTGGACCACGTCGTACACATACAGGCCGTCCTGGGCCTTGGTGGTGGATTTCACGTTCCAGATGATCAGCCGCTTGCCCAGAGCGTCCGCCACCGCCTGGGCCAGCATGGTCTTTCCGGTGCCAGGTTCTCCCTTCACCAGAAGGGGCTTTTGCAGGGTGATGGCAATGTTGACGGCATTCATCAGCTCCGCGGAGGCCACATATTCGTTTCCTCCGGTAAATCTCTGCTCCATATGAAACTCCTTTTTCAGTATTTTCTTTTCCGGGCCGGGGCCCGCCTGCAGCCGGCCGGGACGTCTCCGCCTTGTCCGGCGGTGCCTGCCGATCGGCTCTGCGCCTCCTCCGGCCCGTGTCCCGGCCCTCTGGGGCTCCGGCGGCCCCCAGCAGCAGGATACCACAGCCTGTCGCTCTTTTCCATCGGGATCGGCGGGACGCCGCCGGAAGCAGGACAGCGGCCCGGCAGATGCCGGGCCGCTGCTGCTCATGTTCCGGTGCTGCTGTCCCAGAAGCCGCTCCACCAGTCCTCGCCGGCGTCTCCGAAGCCGCCGGTGGGATCCGTAGGATCCGGCTCCGTAGGCTCCTCTCCGCTGCCGGAGGGATCCTCCCCCGACGTGCCCGGATCTGTGGAGGTGCCCGGGTCATTGGGATCCGGAGGCTGCCAGTTGGGATCACTGGGATCCAGTCCGGCGTTGGGGTCATCCGGGTCCGTGGTCGTGGCCGAGGTGTGGACGGGACAGCCGCCGGGGCTGGTCTCTGTGGCGGCCACCGCCTCTTCCAGCGTGCTGATCAGGTAGGCATCGTCCGAGGCGGTGATGCTCTCGCCATAGTCCTCCCGCACGTAGTCCAGATAGCCCTGCTGGACAATGGACTCCTCCGGGCAGAACTCCCCTGCCAGGCAGTTGCCCTCGGTGCAGATGTCCACCATCTTGTGGAGCGTGCACTCGCCCTGGGGCTCCGTACCGCTGGCTACCGTATAGCTGACGGCCCGGTCTCCTCTTGGGTCAGCATGGCAGGCTTCCGTACACAGCAGGCCGCTGTCGGCGCAAACCGTGACGGTGGTCAGGCCGCTGCTGGGCTTGCTGAAGGACTTGTCCGGCAGGTCGGCGTGGACCTTCTCCATCACCTGCCGCCACAGGGAGGCCGCCGGGTTCACGGAATAGCTGATCCGCTCGTTCTTGGCATAGCCCACCCAGACAGCAGCGCAGTAATACGGCGTGTAGCCGGTGAAATACCGGTCGTAGTTGTCGTTGGTGGTACCGGTCTTGCCGGCGATGTGCATGCCGCTGAAGCGGGCGCCGCCGCCGGTGCCGCCGTACTCGTTGACCGCCCGGTACAGCATGTTCGTCATCAGATAGGCGGTGGTCTCCTTCATGGCCACATGCTGCTCCGTCTCCTTTTCCAGGATCACGGTGGTGTTGTCGTTGGCCAGAACCTTGACATAGGTCTTGGGTTCGTTATAGACGCCGTTGTTGGCAAAGGCCGCATAGGCCGCCGCCATGTCCACGGTGCTGAGACCGTAGGTCAATCCGCCCAGACCCAGGGGGCTGACATTCATGTCCTCCGCCGCCAGGGGCAGGTTCAGGTTCTCCGTGGCAAAGCGGAACGCCTCCGTAACGCCCACCTTCTCCAGGGTCTGCACGGCGATGGTGTTGATGGACGCCTTGACGCCGTTGCTCACCGAGGTCCATCCCGTATAGGTGTTGGGAGAGTTCTTGGGCCACGGGCTGCCGTTCAGCAGCTGGACCGGGTAGTTGTCAAAGGTGGTGGCCGGAGACACCACGCCGGCGTCCAGCGCCGGGGCATAGGCCGTCAGCGGCTTGATGGAGGAGCCGGGCTGCTGGATATCCGTGGCATAGTTCCACAGCCGGTTCCCCTCCTTGGCCCCCATGTCGCCCACCATGGCCACGATGTTGCCGGTGGAGGGCTCGATGATGGTGATGCCGGAGTGGATCAGCTGGCCGTTGGCGGAGGTCAGGTTGTTCAGGCTCCCCCGGTCCTCGTAGACGGACTCGGCGATCTCCTGGATCTCCGGGTCCAGGGTGGTGTAGATGTTGTAGCCGCTGTTGTAGATGCGGATCCGGGCCTCCTCCGTGGTGATGCCGTACAGATCCGCCAGATCGGCGGACACGTCGTCCAGCACCTGGTCCACGAACCAGGAGTTGATGTTGGTGCCGCCGGTGGCCTCCGTCACGATGTCCGTGGCAGAGGTGGTGCCGTCGGTAAAGTGGAGCTCCTCCGCCTTGGCGGCCTCCGCCTCCTCCGGTGTCAGATAGTCCAGGCCGGTCTCGCCCACGTCCGTATTGCCGCCGGCCATCCGGTCCAGGATCATCTCCTGGCGCATCTTGTTGGCCTCCCGGGGCGTTGTGGTGGTGCCGTCCTCCCGGGTGATGGTGATGGTGGACATGGGGCCGTACATGGAGGGGTTGTTGGTGATGGCGATGAGGCATGCGCATTCCGCCACGTCCAGCTCCGACACATCCTTGCCGAAGTAGAACTCCGCGGCGGTCTGCACGCCGTAGCAGCCCTGGCCCAGATAGATGGTGTTCAGGTACATCTCCAGGATCTCCCACTTGGTGTAGTTCTTCTCGAACTCCAGCGCCCGGAAGATCTCCCGCACCTTGCGGTTGATGGTGTTGCCATCGTCGCCGGTCATGTTCTTCAGCACCTGCTGGGTCAGGGTGGAACCGCCGAAGGTGGCCCGGCTGCCGGTGAAGAAGTTCAGCGTCGCCGAGGCGGTTCGGGTCCAGTCCACGCCGTTGTGCTCAAAGAACCGGTGGTCTTCGATGGCCACGGCCGCCTGCCACAGGGCGTCCGGCATCTCATCAAAGTCCACCCAGATCCGGTTCTCATCGCCGTAGACCGTCTGGTACTCCACCCACTCTCCGGAGTCCTTGTCCTGATAATAGATGATGGAGCTGAGATTCATGGTGTAGTCATCGGCGTTGATGTCCAGCGTGGGCGCCAGCGTCGTCCTGACGTACATCATAAAGATCCCGGCGAGCATCGCAGTCGTGCAGATGCCCACCAGCAGGACCGTCCCCAGAATAAAGGCGACTTTATGTCCTGTGCGTTTGGTGCTTTTCCGCTGTTGGGGTTCCCGACGGGGGACCATCTCATGGCCGCCGGTCCGTCTGTTATGTTCCAATGCAGAGCACCTCCTTTTTTCGAAATTGGATTTGCTGCTGAAAGCAGTCACCGCGCCGCATGCCGCGGGCGCGAAGGCGCAGAGTCCTCCATAATATGTTCTATTGTACCATCCCTTGTCAATATTGAAAATGTCGTATTTTGAAGAAAAAAAGTTCCCCATCTACATGTTTTTTTCGTTTTCCGGGCAGGATAAGGTCATTCCCTGAGCCGAGTTTTTCAGATTTCCAAAACTTCGCCCCCTTGCAATCTTCCGGAAAGTCGGTTACAATACGCATATACGCAGCCACAAAGGAGGATCCCCTATGGCAGAGGAATACGGCCCCACTTTCATCACGGTCACGGACGAGGACGGCCGGGAGATCGTGCTGGAATTCATCGACGCGCTGGAGTACAACGGGCAGCAGTATCAGGCGTTTTTCCCCGCCGAGACGGAGGGAGAGGACGAAGATGACCCCGACAACGGCCTGGTGATCCTGAAGGTGATCCACGAGGACGGAGAGGATCTGCTGTCCACCCTGGACTCCGACGAAGAGCTGGACGCGGTCTATGACCTGTTCATGGAGTCCCTGTTCGACGAGGACGACCCCTCCTGAGGCCGGGGACCCGAAAAATTTCTCTGCGGCTTTTCCGCAGATCCCCTTGCATCCCGCGTCGGGATGTGATACGTTGAATATGTGCCCTGCGGGGTTTGTGATAGATCTTTTTTAACCCACATTTCGTTATACGGGACGCCAGATCAGTGCGTGGTTCGCAGGCCTCCCGGCTGCCGTCCGCGGCTGGAAGTTGGAAGTGGTAAAGCGCGCTGGAGGCGACCCACCTGGCCGTGAAGGTGCAGGTTATAACGGATCTACACGGCTTTTGCGGGGCACGCTTTGGAATCAGAAAGGGGCGGCACAGGCCGCCCCTTTTTCTGCCTGCCGGCCCCGGGGCGCTGGACGGATTCCAGATAATCTCGCGAGTTCCCGCAAATTCCTCTTGCAGAATCCGTCTGTATCCAGTATAATATCAAAGTGCGTAAATTCCGGTTTTTTGGGAAACCTCGCACCTGATTACTTGAGAGGACTGAAACACACATGAGCGCATCAAGAGAAAAGAAATCCCGCCAGGAGCAGACCGGCTCCGGCTGGAACGATCCCAAGACCGCCCGCGAAGCAAAGGAGCGGAAAGAGGAGCGGCGCACCAACATCCTGTACGGCACCATTGGTGTGGTGTTCCTGCTGGTGGCCATCGCCGCCGTTGTCTGGAAGTCCAACATCATCCCCAAGTCGGCCACTGCCGTCACCATCAACGGTGAGACGTACAACGCCGCCGAGGTGAACTTCTACTTCGAGAACAACTACCAGAACTTCCTCAACCAAAACTACAACTATCTGAGCATGATCGGCCTGGACACCGGCTCTTCCCTGAAGAGCCAGACCGTTTCTGCCACCGGCGCCATGTTCGTCGCCGACGCCACCGAGGGCGAGACCTGGTACGACTACTTCCTGAACGGGGCGCTGGATCAGATGGCCGGCATCCAGGCGCTGAATGATGCCGCCGCGGCCGACGGCTTCACCTGGACCGACGAGCTGCAGGCTGATCTGGACGCCAATATGGAGACGCTGTCCAGCACCGCCAGCACTTACGGCTACACGGAGCAGCAGTACCTGAGCCTGATCTACGGCAGCACCATGACCCGCAGCATCTATGAGGAGCAGACCCGCCGCAGCATGCTGGCCACCGCCTACCTCCAGGATTATCAGGACAGCCTGTCCTACACCGACGAGGAGCTGGAGGCCGCCTATGAGGAGGCCCGCACCACTTATGACCACGTGACCTGCCAGTTCGTCCGGGTCAACGGCGCCGCCGCGGACACGGATGAGGAGGGCAATGAGATCGAGGTCACGGACGAGATGACCGCCGAGGCCATGGCCACTGCCAAGACCACCGCCGATGCCATCTACGCCGCCTATCAGGCCGGCACCTCTCTGGAGGATGCCGCGGCCGAATATGAGTCCACCGCCTCCTATACAAACTCCGAGAGCTACACTTACAACACCTCCGTCCTGGGCGAGTGGCTGTATGACGACGCCCGCCAGGCCGGCGACTCTGCCGTGCTGGAGGATGCCGACAACGATGCCTACTATGTGGTGGTCTTCAACAGCCGCGGCCGGGATGATTACAACACGGTGAACGTGCGGCATATCCTGATCCAGCCGGAGGCCTCCGAGCTCTCTGAGGACGACGAGGGCTATGAGGACGACGTGGCCGCCAAGGATGCCGAGGCCCAGCAGAAGGCCCAGGACATCCTGGACGAGTGGGAGGCCGGCGCCGCCACGGAGGACTCCTTCGCCGAGCTGGCCAACGAGTACTCCGCAGACGGCGGCTCCAACACCAACGGCGGCCTGTATGAGCAGGTCTATCAGGGCCAGATGGTGACGGAGTTCAACGACTGGTGCTTCGATCCCGCCCGGCAGCCCGGCGACACCGGCATCATCCACAACGACTCCACCGGCTACCATGTGATGTACTTCGTGGGCTATGACAAGCCCTACTGGCAGATCCGGGTGACCAACGCTCTGGTAAGTGACGCTGTGGACAGCTTCTACACAGAGAAGACCGAGGGCTATACTGCTGAGCAGTCCTCCTTCGGCATGCGCTTTGTGGGCTGATCTCCCTGCACCAAAATGTCCGGCTTTGCGTGTTCAAAGCCGGACATTTTTCACCCTTTTCCGTATGGAGGTCTGTTATGGAACATCCTTTTCTCCGCAATGAGATGCTGTGGGGCCCGGAGGCCCAGGCCCGGCTCCGCTCCGCCCACGTACTGCTGCTGGGACTGGGCGGCGTGGGCAGCTACGCCGCCGAGTGCCTGGCCCGGTCCGGGATCGGCGAGCTGACGCTGGTGGACAGCGACACCGTGGCCCTCACCAACCTGAACCGCCAGCTGGAGGCTCTCCACTCCACCCTGGGTCAGCCCAAGGCGGAGGCGGTGGCCGCCCGGCTCCGGGACATCAATCCGGAGGCGGTGCTCCATCCCATCCACGGCCTGTACGACGCCGCCCACCGGGACCGGTTCTTCCCGGAGGGCTGCCGGTATGACTACATTGTGGACGCCATCGACCTGGTGTCCTGCAAGCTGGATCTGGCGGAGACGGCCCTGCGGCTGCAGATCCCGCTCATCGCCGCCCTGGGCACCGGCAACAAGCTGGACCCCACCCTGCTGCAGGTGACGGATATCTCCAAGACCTACGGCTGCCCCCTGGCCCGGGTGATGCGCAAGGAGCTGCGTGCCCGTGGCATCCAGCACCTGAAGGTGGTGTTCAGCCCGGAGGAGCCCGTCTCCCCCGCCCAGCCGGAGACACCGCCTCCCGGACGGCGCAGCGTGCCGGCCAGCAACCCCTGGGTACCGGCCACCGCCGGTCTGTTGCTGGGCAGCGCCGTGGTGCGGGATCTGATCGCCCCGGTTTCCCGGGAAAACAACCCATAAGGCAAAGGCACCGGCCCGCAAGCGGGCCGGTGTCTTTTTCGCACTCCGGGCGGACGTCACGCGTCCTCTTTTTCCACGGC